>OCZA010000612.1_pt1 | contig 11883 bp, 10 predicted proteins | sample 1539021 | NCBI WGS metagenome assembly OCZA01 (sample SAMEA2619376, study PRJEB22493) | marine metagenome | biome: marine biome (ENVO:00000447); feature: surface water layer (ENVO:00002042); material: "saline water (ENVO:00002010), including plankton (ENVO:xxxxxxxx)" | depth 5 m | reverse complement strand
AATTTCTATATCATCGATAACAGCGGTCGCCGAATTTAAAAGATTATTTTTGCTTTGAATCCACTCGATCCTGCCTACCCTCGCCAGTTTTTTGATGTAAAGCTGCAAACTAATTACTCTCTCTTTTTCTTTTTCATTAACTGTATATATATAGATATTTAGATTTTGGGATTGATTGATTTGCAATTCACCTCTGATATTCCTTATTGCAGTTACAATTATCTTCAACCGAGCAATTTCTTTTTCAGAGGTCACGCAAGTTTCGTGCTCGCCACTTGTAGGATAACTTTTCAGCATAATTGTATTTTTGTTTAATTTATTATTTTGGATCGTTGATGGCATGTTTTGCCATATTTCCTCCGTTATGAATGGTAGAAAAGGATGTGCAAGCCGAAGAATTATTTCCAAAGTTTTTAAAAGTGATATTTTTGTAGATTCTCGGACTCCTTTTTGCTCGTTATCCAAAATAGCGATTTTTGCCATCTCTAAATACCAGTCACAATATTCATTCCAGACAAAGTCATAAAGCACTTGAGTCGCGATGTCGAATCGAAAATTATCAAGCGCATTGTTGACTTCATTAATTGCTTTTTGAAGAGCTGATTCTATCCATTTGTCTGGTGTTGACACTTTATATGGTTTGTCTGGTGTAATAGGTTCTTCACATGTCATTAAGACAAAGCGGGACGCATTCCAAAGCTTATTGCAGAAATTTCTGTATCCCTCTAATCTTTTCATATCCCAATTTATATCTCTCCCAGTTGAAGTTAGTGCACAAAGAGTAAATCTGAGTGCATCAGTTCCATGAGGTTTTATTCCATTCGGAAATTGTTTACGGGTTCTAGCGGCAATCTTATCTGCATATTGAGGTTGCATTAGATTTTTAATTCGCTTTGCGACTAAAGTATCTAAACTAATACCATCAATCATATCTAATGGATCCAGCACATTACCTTTCGCCTTAGACATTTTTTGTCCACTTTCATCACGAATAAGTCCGTGGACGTAGACTTTTTTAAATGGAATGTTTAGATTTGCTTGACTATTTTTAAGAATATGATTTGTCATCATAATCATGCGTGCAACCCAAAAGAATATAATATCAAAACCCGTTACAAGTACTGATGTTGGATGGTATTTTTGAAGCTCGCCAGAATGCGATGGCCACCCCTGAGTGACAAATGTCCAAAGTGCGGAAGAAAACCATGTGTCAAGAACATCATCATCTTGATGAAGATTACAGTCTGTTAATTTATACTTTTCTCTTATAGATGCCTCGTTCTCACCAACATAGTGATTGCCATTATCGTCGTACCATGAGGGAATTCTGTGACCCCACCATAGCTGTCTTGAAATACACCAATCTTGGATATTTCTCATCCATGAGAAATACATATTCTCATATTGAGATGGAATAAACTCAATGTGTTTATCCTCCACCAGCTTTATCGCGGCGTCTGCAAGTTTTTTCATGCTGATATACCACTGATTTGTGAGCATTGGTTCTATTACGACACCACCTCTATCTCCGTATGGGACAACCATCTCATGTTCATCGATGGATTGTATGCTACCGTCTGAGTGCAATCTTTCGACTATTTGTTTTCGCGCAATAAATCTATCAAGGTTGTGGTATTCATTGGGTATATTGCAGTTAACTTGAGTATCGGGTTTTCCATCACTTGTCATGACTTCCGGCACAGGCCTAATTTTCCCATCCAATGTAAAAATGTTAATCATCGGTAGCTTATGTCTTTGACCAACTTCGTAGTCATTGAAATCATGCGCCGGTGTTATTTTGACACATCCTGTGCCTTTTTCTGCATCCGCATACTCATCGCTAATAATTGGTATCTTTCTTCCAGTGATAGGAAGAATGGCGTAACCACCTATTAGATTTTCATAGCGACTGTCTTTTGGATTTACTGCGATAGCTGTATCACCAAAAAAGGTTTCTGGTCGGGTTGTACTTACTACAATGAAAGTACGCCCACTCTTCCCATTTAGCGACCCATCCAGCGCATATTTGATATTCCACATCTTACCCTTAACAGCTCGATTCTCTACCTCAAGATCAGAGATTGCTGTATTGAGTTTGGGATCCCAATTTACTAGTTTTTTACCTCGATAAATGAGTCCATCTTCATATAGTTTGGTGAATACCTTGATGACTGCGTTCGAAAAATCTTTATCCATTGTAAATTTTTCTGTTTGCCAATCCACAGAGTTGCCTAATCGACGCATTTGTTGGGTTATGGTATTACCCGACTGATTTTTCCATTTCCAAATTTCTGCAATAAAATTCTCTCTTCCAATATCATTCTTTGACAATCCTTGCTCAGCCATCAGGTTTCTCTCGACTACCATTTGCGTTGCAATTCCAGCGTGATCGGTACCTACTTGCCATAGTGTATCTTTGCCTTGCATTCGAGCACGTCTTATTAAAACGTCCATTATGCTATGTTGGAGAGCATGACCAAGATGCAGAGTGCCGGTTACGTTTGGCGGTGGTATTACAATAGAGTAGGGATCCCCGGACCCTTTAGGTCTGAAGAATCCACTCTGTTCCCAATACGAGTACCACTTGTTCTCGATTTCCTTTGGGTTGAATGTTTTATCCATTATTTATAGCGTCTAATTAATATTTTTAAGCCAACAATTATAAGTCCTGACAACTTAACCTGCTAGCAAGAAAAGGATTTAACAATTACTTAGATGAATTACGTTGACAGATCTTCAAAACTGAGCGAGTAACCAAGTTTTTTTAAGCGGGAATAAATATTCTGTTTTGTTTTTATTGAGTCTTTGTCAGATGGAATGATTTCAATTACTTGGTCAAAGCGGCTAAACCAATCAGGCATCTCTTGTTGATAATTGAAAAGAATTTGAGAGTGATGATTGGGTTCAGGTAGATGAGTAATGCTTACAACTTCATCGGACTTGCTAATACAATGAGGAATGAACGTCTGAGGTTCATAAGTCCATAATGCATTGCTAAGGTTTGATGAAAAGTTTTCGCTCGGTGTAAGGCAGAGAATGTGACTTCCTTTGAAGTAGTTATTTTTAATGGCAAAAAATAAGTATGTTAGAATTTCTGATTCAGAGTTACCAAACTTTTTAAAGTCGATTTTAGTCATTCAAGTATTCGAGAAATTATTCTAACAAGCCTGTGTCTTGAGAAATTCCATTAAAAGCGGAACTGGTCTTCCGGTAGCTCCTTTCTTTTTTCCGGAAACCCAAGCTGTCCCGGCAATATCAAGATGTGCCCATTTATACTGTTTAGTAAATCTTGACAAAAAGCATGCAGCGGTAATAGTCCCTGCTTCACCTCCAATATTTGCAACATCGGCAAAATTACTCTCTAGTTGCTCATCATACTCCTCCCAAATTGGCAGCTGCCAAGCCCTGTCGCCAGAGGAAGTTCCACTTTGCAAAAGAAGTTGGGCAAGTTCATCATTGTTAGAGAGCATTCCAGTTGTAAGTTTACCGAGCGCACCTATGACTGCTCCCGTCAAAGTTGCAATATCAATTACATAAGTTGGCTCGAATTGATTAGCATAGGTAAGTGCGTCGCAAAGGATCAGCCTCCCTTCTGCATCAGTGTTGAGTATTTCTATTGTTAAGCCTGACATACTTTCAATGACATCGCCCGGTTTCGTGGCATTCCCTGCGGGCATATTTTCCACAGCTGGCACAAGGCCTATTACATTTACGGGTAGTTTTGTCTCAATTAGTGCTGAAATTACTCCCAAAACGGAAGCACCTCCGCACATATCAAACTTCATTTCATCCATTCCTCGCCCCGGTTTAAGGCTAATGCCACCAGTATCAAAAGTAACGGCTTTGCCAACTAGTATAATTGGTTTTAGGTCATCTGATGCACCTTTGTATTTCAGTGTGATTAAATTACTTTTTTGCTCGGATGCATTACCTACTGATAAAAGTGACATCATCTTTAATTTTTCAAGTTGAGCTTCATCCATTATTTCAACTTCAACATTATCGTGATTTTTAGCAATAGAGATTGCTTGCTCACTCAAAAATCTTGGAGTGCAGAGATTTGCGGGCATATTTCCAAGGTGCCTACAAGTGTTCATACCTTTACCTACAGCCGCTCCATATTTGAAATCTCTTGACCATGATTCCATTGATTCTTTGTCATTTGACCACAAGCATACACTTTCCAAATTTGTCTTCGTGATAGTTTTATAGGAGTAATTAGCTTGTAAAATACTCCGGGAGATTATTTCTATTTCGCCACTTCCATAATTTTCATCAATGACCCAAACGGCACTATTTATATATTTTTTAATCAAGAGCATGGCTGCATTCTCGATAGCTTTTATACTCTTTTGGAAGGAGCAATTTTTCTCCTTTCCGACTAAGATTACTCGCCTGATATTTGGTCGAACATTTCTAATTACACAAGACGATCCATTTTTTCCTGTAAAATCACCCTCGCATAACATTTTTGATATACAGTTCTGGAGATTATCATCTATATATTTTGATGAACTGCTAAGTACTTTGTCGGTTAAAATAACCAATGCATCGGTATCAATTTTATTGATATCAGCATGTGAGGTTAAAAATTTCATTAAATCTCCTAAATGTCAGTCATTTTTAAAGCGTGTTACGATAACAGCTTAGTTACTCGAAGTTAAGAGGCCTTAGCGTGACAATTATTTTTAGATATGTCATCCGTGAAATAGCATTAACATCAATAGCGATTTGCGGAGTATTGCTCTTGATTTTAATGAGTGGGCGGTTCGTTAAATATTTATCCTCAGCATTGTCAGGAGATCTAGATCCAGCGATTATTTTTGCAATTATTGGCTACAGGATCCCAGAGTTTTTGGAGTTGGCATTTCCATTAGCTTTTTTGATGGGAATAATGTTGACCTTTGGACGCATGTATTCTGAAAACGAAATGAGTATTTTACAGGCTAGCGGTGTATCTTCAGGACGACTTTTAAAATTTGTTCTATTGCTTGGTCTCGTTTTTGCCGTGTTTAATGCAACTTTAAGTTTGTATTTATCTCCTATTGGTGCTTCAAAGGCTAACTTATTATTGAAGGCTCAAGATGAGCTGAGTGAATTAGATAAAATCACACCAAAAAAATTCTATAAATTATCGGGAGAAAGAGGAGTTACCTATGCAGAGCGGGTGTCTGAAGACGGAGTTTTGGAGAATGTATTTCTATCTGTATTTAATGACTCGGCTCTACAAGGTACTGAAGGCTTTGTGATTTTGCTTGCGAGCACCGGGATTCAGCAAGTAACAGAGGATAACGGTGATAGCTATTTAGTTCTTAAAAATGGATATCGATTTCAAGGTATGCCCGGTCAATACAATCATCAAGTTACATCTTTTAATGAATATGGTTCAAAACTCTCGGAAAAAAGAAAAGTTATTCGAGGCAAAGAGGTAGATGCGATGTCTTCGTTTGACTTATTTCGATCAGAAAGTGCTGAAGCCTCCGCTGCACTTCAATGGCGTCTGTCTCTGCCCATTATGTTAATTGTCCTTGTAATTATCGCAGTTTCTTTAAGCAAAACAGATCCCAGAAAGGGTCGATATGCTAAAATATTGCCAGCAATATTAATTTATTTCCTATACTTCAGTACCCTAAATTACGTCGCTCGACTAATAAGGTTTGAGCAGATCTCGAGTGATTTTGCTTTGCTCTTTGTGCACTTATTATTCTTGTCTTTTGCAATTACTGTAATGTTCTGGGAGAAGATAAAACTTTTTGTATTAAAAATTGGGGATGAGTTAGGTTGAAAATTATATCAAAGTTGATTGGTATGGTTGTTCTAAAATCCATAGCTCTGGCAATTCTTGTAATCGTTGGTCTCGACGCTACTGCTGAGTTTATTGATGAGTCAAAAATGATCAAAAATAACTATGGAGTGACGAATGTTTTTGAATATGTGTTTACAACATTACCCTCAAGCATATCTGAATACTTTCCGTTTGCAGTACTTATAGGATGTTTATTTGGCATTGGGCAGTTATCATCCTCGAACGAGTTGATTGTTATTCGTGCAAGTGGTATTTCTAAGTATAAAATATTTTGGTTCGCCTTGAAGCCAGTTCTTTTGTTGGTTTTGCTCGTAAGCCTCAGCAATGAATTTATCACACCTTATCTAGATCAAAAAGCTGAGGGTAATCGAGATTACTTGAGAAAAGGATCCTCGTTTCAAACTTCAGTTGATGGTTTGTGGATAAACGACGGGGATCAATTTATAAATGTTAGCGCAGTATTCCCTGGTGGAGTTCTCTATGGAGTTTCAAGATATACTATTGATTCGGAAAGGCGACTTTCACGCGCGAGTTTTGCTAGTCGAGCCGTATACAATGAATCAGAAAAACTCTGGGTAGAGGAAAATTTATCCATAACTATAATTAATTCGTCGTCCACCAGCACAGAGAAATTTGTAACAAAGCCTTGGATATCTGATTTAACGCCAGAAATACTAACAATTAATTTTCTCCCGCCCGAGGCGCTAGCAATCAGAACACTCGGACGTCATATTGATTTTTTGGATAAACAGAATACCGATACTACAACTTTTCTCTTACCTTTTTTACAGAAGCTTTTCAATCCTTTGCTTGTTGTTACTCTAACACTAATAGCCGTTGGGACAGCCATGGGACCCCTCCGAGATAGCACTATGGGTTATAGACTATTTTTGGGAGTCGTTTTTGGTGTCTCTTTAAAAATAGTCCAAGATTTATTAGGCTCATTTACATTGGTTTACGGATATCCAATTATTCTCGGCGTAACGATACCAATTTGCTTATGTCTATTAGTTGGATTTATTTTAAATAGAGCAAGATAACTTCGATCAGATAATAATAAATTTATTGAACTAATTTTTTTATATACCTATTCCAGGTCGAGATTTTTTCATTTCTGAATGAGTCACTTATGTTGGTCTCAAATCTAAATGATGGGGACCAATGTTCAGCGAACTCAGCTTCACCTGGCCATATACTCGCATGGTTTCCTGCAAGCCAAGCCGCACCAAGCGCTGTGGTCTCTTTGATTGAAGAGCACTCGACTGAGGCATCAATTATGTTTGCAAGGCTCTGCATTGTCCAATGACTGTCTGTCATCCCGCCGTCAACTCGTAAAATTAAGTTTTGATCATTTTTCCAATCTGATTTCATCGCCTCAAGTAAGTCATTTGTTTGGAAGCAAACTGATTCTAATGCGGCAGCCATTATGTCGGAATTAGAAGTATCCCTTGTGATCCCAAAAATTGCGCCACGCGCTTCGGGATCCCAATGTGGTGCGCCAAGCCCAGTGAACGCCGGTATAAAAACGACATCATGATTATTCTTTGCCTGTTCTGCGAGAAAGTCACTATCTGATGCAGTTTTAATTAAATTTAAGTTATCTCTGAGCCACTGCACCACAGTTCCAGCATTAAAAATTGAACCCTCTAATGCATATTTTTTTTTGCCACATATCTGCGAGGCAATTGTAGTCAAAAGTTGGTTTTTTGAAAAAACTGGTTGCGTACCTGTATTTAATAAAACAAAGCATCCAGTTCCGAATGTTGACTTTATCATGCCTTTGGAGAAGCATGCTTGGCCTAAAGCAGCGGCTTGCTGATCGCCGGCAACACCATTAATTCTGACTTTTGCACCAAGGAATTTCGTAGTTCCGTATTCGAATGCCGAATCTACTACCCTCGGAAGAATAGATTTGGGTATATTGAACAAGTCGAGAAGATCAGAATCCCATTCCCCTTTCGTAATATCAAAAAGCATTGTTCTGGATGCATTTGTGGCATCAGTTAAATGTGATTTTTCGACAGATAAATTCCATAAAAGCCAAGTATCAATAGTGCCAAAAGCGAGTAATCCTTTTTCGGCACGTTTTCTAGCATTACTGACATTATCAAGAATCCATGCGATTTTCGTTGCTGAAAAATATGGATCTAAAGTTAGTCCGGTTTTCTCAGATATAATTGGTTCGAAATCCTCTCCTTTCAATTTATTGCATAACTCTGTTGTGCGTCTATCTTGCCAAACAATTGCATTATAAATTGGCTCTCCAGATTTCCGATCCCATATTACGACGGTCTCCCTCTGATTTGTAATGCCGATTGTTGCGACTTCAGAAGCTTTAATATTTGCAGAGGACAATACTGACTTTGAGGTTCTTATGACTGTATCTAATATTTCTTTGGCATCATGTTCTACCCAACCGGATTTTGGGAAAATTTGTTTAAATTCTTTTTGGGAAGCGTCAATTATTTTGAATTTTGAATTAAAAATTATACTTCGGGAGGAGGTTGTTCCTTGATCTATCGATAAAACATATGACTGATTTTGCGAATATTTTGTTACCATCTTTACTTATTTCTTCGGGAGTAGAATGACTCGAGTCTCAGATAATACATCATGAAGACAATTTTTATCTTTCGAAAAGAAATATGACCAATAACCTATGCCGAAGCATAGAAAAGAGCCGAGAGAAAAAAATAATCGTTTGATACATTGATCTTTATCTGCCAGTTGACCATTTTTTTGAATTAATTTTATTCTCCATGCCTTCATTCCAAGAGTCTGTCCTTGCTTTCGCCAACAATATAGGAAATAGCTGCTTAACGCATAAATCATGGTTGCTGTTAAGATTATCTGTAAAGGTAAATTAAATGAACTCCAGTTCTCATCAAATCCATAAAAAAAAATTTTTGTGGGCATAACAATTAACATTGCAACCCCCATGAAAATGCCAAATAAAGGGAATAGGTCATAAATAATAGCCACGATTCGTCTGCCTAAACTTGCAGTTGATATTTCCTCGCGAGCTTTATAGTTGTTTTGTGATTTCAATATTTGATGCCATTGAGTTTGACTAACTTATTATGTTTATTTAATTTCTAGTTGAGTATATTGTTTTAAATCTAATAAATGCAAATGCCAGATTAATAGGACAAAAAATATGGACTGGATATATGGTATACACACTGTAAATGAAATCATCAAATATTCGTCTGAGAATATTACCGACTTTTGTATCCTTGATGGAAGCAAGAATCCAAGGCTTATTGAACTTTGTAACCAAGCGCAGAAGCGTGGTATAAAAATTCGTTATTTAAATAATCGAGATCTTAGCGAATTAGTTGACGGCCTTCACCAAGGCGTAGCAATACTCTGTAAACCTAAGCCATACCTCAAAGAGAACGAGTTACTTGACCTCGTAAAACATTATGGGGAAAAAGCTTTTATCTTGGTTTTAGATGGAGTTACTGATCCTCACAATCTAGGCGCGTGTTTGAGATCAAGTCTTGCTGCCGGTGTTAATGCTGTTGTTATTCCAAAAGCACGTTCCGCTGGACTTACTCCTGTAGTGAGAAAAATTGCCTGCGGTGCCGCAGAGGTAATTCCTATTGCCATGGTGCCAAACCTGCGAAGAATTCTTCTCAACATGAAAGATGTTGGAATTTGGACTATTGGCGCCTCAGCAGATGCAAAAACATCGCTTTATGATACTGACCTTAGTGGACCACTTGCCCTTATTTTGGGCGGAGAGGAGAAAGGATTACGTCAGTTGACTGAGAATCATTGTGATGTTTTATGTAAAATTCCAATGAAGAATAATGTTGAAAGTTTGAATGTTTCGGTTGCATCTGGTATCTATTTATTTGAGGCACTCCGACAAAGAACCATGACAATTTCACCTTAGCCACGTGCATGCATATTTTTATTGAATTTTTTTTTAAAAAATACATACTAGGTTCAGAATTACAGTTTTATAAAAAGAAAGAGTAAATCTTCATGAAAAATATGACTGTTCCCAATTTGATCACTTTATTAAGAATTTGCTTAGTGCCCTTTCTTATTTACCTCGTTTACAAAGTCAATGCTTCGATCTTTTTGCTAGTCTTAGGGGTTTCATTGCTGAGTGACGTCTTAGATGGCTATGTGGCTCGATTGATGAATCAGACCTCAGATATTGGCGCAAAGCTTGATAGTGTTGCAGATACTTTAACTTATTGTGTGATGATCTTTGCTTTGTATCAACTCTGGAAAGATCATTTTATTGAGCAAGCAATGTTTATTTATCTAGCTATCTCTTGTTATTTTGTAACGACACTAATATCAGCATTTAAATTTGGAGAGCTTCCTAGTTATCACACATTAGGTGCCAAAGTAGCAGCTTTATTATTGGCTCCCTCCTACTATTTAATGGTTTTATTCGATGCTGAGTTTTTCTTTAGAAGCGTAATAATATTTTATATCCTCGTCGCATTTGAAGAACTGATCATTACCTTTATGCTTAAACGGCCAGAAAAAAATATCGGGTCTGTGTTCTCATTATTTAGAAGAATCTAGAACAGATTTAAATGGCTTTTGACCAAGTGTTGCATCGTAAAAGCTAAGTCTTTACAATTGCGATCCCGGATCGAACGGACCTAAGCTCCGTCCGTCCTCCTTGTTCCACCAGTATCTGCGATTTTCTGCGATTGTTGGGGAACTGACTACTCAAAAGGAGAAAATATGAGACATTACGAAGTGGTCTTTTTGGTGCATCCTGATCAAAGCGAGCAGGTACCCAATATGATTGAGCGATATTCACAAATAATTTCTAAATCGAAAGGTATTATTCATAGGACAGAAGATTGGGGCAGGCGTCACTTGGCGTATCCCATTAACAAGGTTCACAAGGCGCACTATGCGCTGCTCAATATTGAGTGTGATCAAAATTGTTTATCTGAGCTTAATGAACTTTTTAGATATAACGATGCAGTGATTCGCAGTATGGTTATCAAAAGGAAGAAAGCGATTACTGAAGAATCATCTATTATGAAGGATGAAAGAAAGGATAAAGCTGAAAAAGAGGCGAGAGAGGCTAGGCCATCTCAAAATTCTTCATTATCAGAAGCCAGTCAGCCAGAGACGGTAAAGGATACTAGTGAGACGGTTGCAGAAGTGCAAGATGAAACGAAGGTTGACGAAGACACTTCTATTGAGACGGAGGAATAATAATGGCGAAGTTTGTTAGAAGAAGAAAATTCTGTAAATTTACTGCAGAAGGCATAAAAGAAATCGATTACAAAGATCTTGATATCCTGAAAGCATTTGTTTCAGAGAGTGGTAAGATTGTACCAAGTCGAATAACTGGGACCAAAGCCAGATATCAAAGACAACTATCTGAAGCTATTAAACGCGCGCGATACATAGCACTTTTGCCTTATACCGATAGTCATAAATAGCGCAAAAAAAGCTTATGTTTTGGTTAGCTTCGTTCATAATGCGTGGCAGAGCGCATGCTAGTGCTGTTGCGGCGCTAGGAAATGCTCTCCCCCTGATTACCCCAGCTACAATAGGGCTCGTCGCTTTACGCAAAGGTTTTAGTGAGGGCGGTTTAATCTGCCTATGGGGACTTTTGCCAGTTTTTTTGACATATTTCTACAGTGATTCAAATCAATTTTTTGTGTTGTTGACAGCATGCAATTTTTTAAATGTTTTATTGGTTTGCGGGATTTTGAGATATCGTGGAGATTGGGAAATGACTCTGGTGTCCCTTGTAATTATAAGTATTATTTTGATGGGATCACTGTTGTTGATTTTCCAACAAGATTTTGAGGTTTTAGTTCAACGGTTAATAGAAGTTTTTGAAGAAGCATCTAGACAGACGAACATTGAATCTTTGAAGATCAAAAAATCCTCGATTGCGGTATTTACAACTTGGACAATAATTTTGAATACGTTTCTCGGAGTGGTAATAGCTCGCTGGTGGCAATCGATAATTTTCAATCCAGGTGGATTCAAAGAAGAATTTCAAGGCATTCGATTAAATAGAAGGCTTTTAATATTGATTTTTTCGATTTTGGTTTTGAGTAGTGCTATATTTAATC
>OCZA010000611.1_pt1 | contig 11891 bp, 10 predicted proteins | sample 1539021 | NCBI WGS metagenome assembly OCZA01 (sample SAMEA2619376, study PRJEB22493) | marine metagenome | biome: marine biome (ENVO:00000447); feature: surface water layer (ENVO:00002042); material: "saline water (ENVO:00002010), including plankton (ENVO:xxxxxxxx)" | depth 5 m | reverse complement strand
TGGTCTCTGGATCCCATAGGAAGTATTCTTGCTCGAAACCGAACCAGAAGTCGTCGTCATCTTCGCTGATGGTTGCTCGACCGTTCGTCCTGTGAGGACTTCCGTCTGCATTGAGAACCTCGCACATTACCAGGTACCCATTGATACGGTCAGGATCGGGATAGATTGCAACGGGCTTGAGCAAGCAGTCCGAGTCGCCCCCATCGGCTTGCAATGTGGACGACCCATCAAAGGACCACATTGGGCATTCTGCCACCGTTCCACCGAAATCGGTGCGGATCATCGTTTTACTTCGCATGCTTTGTGTTGGTTCGAATCCATCGAGCCAGATATATTCCAGTTTTGCTTTGTCAGACATGGTTATCATGCGACCCGCTGCGAGGACGGTATATGAACCATTTGCCCATTTATTACGGTAAATTTTGTCAACAATGAATAATTTAACATATTTTTATTATGTAAATGAGTAAATAAGAGGTCCGTGTTTATCATCGGTTGACCATTTGCGCGAATTTTCCTATCAAAAAGTAACAAATGTTCAACCAATCGGGAAAATGTATGGACGCTCACAAATTGTTCGCCGCTTCCTCAGATTGTGGGGTAATGAGCGCATCGCTGTCCAGGCGTTCAATAAGCGGTAATTCTGCTGCAGAAAGGGACGGTAAAACGTGAACGGTGCATGAATTTCCGCAAGCAGGAGCGAGGTAGTCCTCTCCTTGATCGCTAAGTACAAATCGAATTCCATGCCCGGCCGGTAGGATAGCATCGATGGCTTGGAATTCCATTAGCAAAGTAATCTCTTGGCCGGGAATAACCGTTTGCGCTTCGTATCCGCCCGCATGATAGCGCACATCCATTGTGGCATGGCCTAATCGCAGTCCGGTTTCAGCATCCTGCATTTCGACGAAAACCTGACCTCCATCGAATGTTGGAACCGCTGAAAGATGAATTGTTGCCATTCCTGCGATGTGGAGATTTGAATCCTCGCTGATCGCCGGGCATTCGACGGTGATTGATTGCCCTCCTCCGACGACTGGAGCGCCTCCTCCAACAAAAGCTCCGTCGTTTGTGCACTCGCTGAGATCGAGTTGATGGCGTTCAACATCCATTGGAGGCCATGTTTCTTCGATTCTCCACTGGCCATCGTTCCGTTGAACCTGCGCAACAAGTGCGGGTTTCTCTCCTACACCCTTGAGGTAATACTCCATCCATTCAAAGAGATCCTGCCCCCAATCCCACCTGGTCATGTTCTGAATTGCTTCACCTCCATATCCTGAAGCCTGGGCATTATGCTTGGTCCATTGGTCGGGGTAATTGTGCTCCCATTGACCAATCATTCCTGCAACATCGTACCCATTGTCGATGTACTCTTGATACCAGTTAACCCCTGGTGGGCCGCCGAAGACCATGTGTGGATCAACATTCCAGTCTTGTAAGCCTTGAACCCAATAGATGCTCCCATTGTACTTACCCAATGCTTTGTCGATGTGACTTCGCTCATCGTAATAATTGTCCATGTAAGGGTCAAGTTCGCCCAATCCGTACCGTGTCGGTCCAGCGAGGAACCCTTCGAGGACGTCACCGCACATGTTGTCCAAATCATCTCCGTCGTAATCGAGAATTGACCCCCCATAGTTGGAATGCATGATTTGGCTACGAGCTTCGGCACTTCCATTTTTGTACAGAAGTGGTCCTAGGGCTGTTGTTCCGGAAATCGGCACAATGGTTTTGAGATATTCACTGCCTTGTGCCGCAGCTTCCCAAGCCGTTGCCCCCTCGTATGATTTCCCATATATCGCAACATGGCCGTTGCTCCAATTTTGTGTGCCAAGCCATTCAACCGCCATATGGATGCCGAGGCCTTCCCCGTCACCACGATAGTCAAAGCAGCCCGTGCTTTCTTCGGTTGCAAAGACTGCTACTTGTGCTAAGGCATACCCATGCGGGACAAAATTGTCGTAAATGAATTCACCACGCCCTGCGCTCACAACATTCGTTGGGGATGATTGGCTACCGGGTGAGCCATAATCGAAATAAGGGCTTACGACCGCAATCACGGGCACTTGCTCCCCGTCCTCGGTATTGGACGGAAGCCAGTATGAGAGATGAACTTCCGCAGTGTTTGGTCCTCCCTCCCACGTACCAGAAGTATCGACCTCAATAAGCGTCTCTTGTACTGGAAGCGGTTCATGTGGCCCATCTTCAAGGACTCTTGAATAGGAACCAGTCCAATTCCAGTTGAGTGTATGTCGGTCGTAAATGTTCGGATATTCGTTCGGTGTTGTTTGGTCGGGGGCTGTGGTCGAGTCTCCAAAGCATCCCGAAAGGGTCATGCTCAACATCATTGTAACGAGAAGAAGAGCACACCTACTCTTTCGCGTCATGTTCTTGCCTGCCTGAAGTAGCATAAACGGTTTGCGTCTTTTCCGCAAACTATGATTGATAGCAGTTTGTGGAGATGAACATGGAGGCGAGAGAGGCATGGAAGGTTCGATGGGACGCATCGACCTTGCCAATGGCGAAAACCTTCATGGAAGTGGCCTCTAGAAAAAAGAGCCTCGTGTGCCTCGCTGCAGACAAATACACGATGACTGAAATGTTTGATTTACTCGGTTCTGTAGGTCCATCAATCGCTGCGTTGAAGACGCATGTTGATCTCATTGATGATTGGACACCGGAAGAATGGATGCGGTTTTGTGAACTCGCGCACGAAATGGATCTTCTCATTTTCGAAGATAGAAAATTCGCCGACATCGGTAAAATTTCACAGAAGCAGATGGGCGGGATATACAACATCCAGCGGTGGAGTGACATTGTCACAGCTCATTTGATCAGCGGTCCTGACATTGTCGACGGTCTGCAATCAGCTTGGTCGGAGGCGTCAAAAGAGGGTGGAGTGTTGTTGCTTGCCCAGATGTCGAGTCGCGGCAATCTTCTCACCCCTGCGTATACATCGACCGTCGTTGAGGCGGGTCGTGCGCACCCCGGTGTGTTTGGATTTATTGGAAATGGTTCGGACGCTGACTCTGTTCGTCGGTTACGAGAAATGGTCGGCGAGGCAAAAATGATCTGGACGCCTGGGGTAAACCTTGCAACCGGTGATGGAGAAATGGGACAGCGGTATGGCGACCCATATCAAGCCGTAGTAGCTGGGGCGGATTGCATTATCGTTGGTTCTGGAATACACGGTGCTGAAGACCCTGCGGCCGCAGCCGCTACTTATGCGGAAATCTCTTGGAAAGCATTGTTGGAGCGATAAGAATGGATTTGTTTCTTTTCTTGATCAGTCTTTTCTTGTTTTTTGGACTGGTCGCCTTGTTGTATTGGGGCTACTGGAATGCCAGAAAGCTCGATCGACAAATCCTCAGGGGCGACCCATCGCTCTTGACCACCAGTACCTACAAACGAGAGGAAATCATTCAGGCTCCGCAAGGTTCGACCATTATGGAGGGTCAAATTGTCCAGCTACCTGGCCAGTACGTTCAACCGACTTATGTTCAGCATAATCAGTTACAAAAGTGATTCGAGCAACTCATTAACGGAATCCCACTGGAAATATACAGCAACACCAGCCGCAATGAAAACCATTGCAATGAGGAGTTTTAATCTCCTTCTCTTGGGTCTCAATGATTCGATTATTTCCGGCTCAGGAGCAGGAATTTCAGCGAGTGGCGGTAAAGCTTCCAATGGAGGTAGTTCCTGAAGTGGTGGAAGTTGGATGTCATCCGGCATTGGTTTAATCCGATCTTCCGGATACAACTCATCAATGTCATCCAATCCTGGAGCTTCGGGAATCGGGCCAAGCACTTGATCCCAGATTTCATCCAGCTGAGTCTGGCTTATGGGTTTAGTAAGCCATCCAACTGCCCCTGCAGAGTACGTTGCATGGACGGCCAAGTCTGAAAGCCGGTTTGGGGCAATAAAGAGAATTCGTGAGTCGCCGCCGTGCTCGCGCATCTCCAAGGCAGCAAGATGGCCGTCCAAGGAGGGGATATCGAGAGACATCACGACCAATTCAGGATCAAGCTTGATGTATTCATCGACTGCAACGTCTCCATCTTCACAAATTTCTGTTGCGAATCCCCTCTTCCTGAAGACCTCACGCAAGCGCATAATTGACATCTGATTGTTGTCAACGATCAGCACGGTTGGTGCTTCATCTGAAGAAACTTCGCTAACGTAAGACATCGCGACCGTTTCTTCTGAAACTGCTCTTGCTCATCAAGGGTCCGATGAAATGATTGGGAATCATATCATTCTTCGCTTGAAACGTCTTCGACGGGAGCGTCTCGAGGGTTTTCGAAGGTTTGACGTACATTTTCCATGTTCGCTTGTTCTTCCTCCATCTGCTTTTTCCGCTTTGGCGCTTGCATAAACTGCATTTGCAATTCACTAATGACGCCTTTGAGCATTGCCTCAGCGGAGGCATCGAGGTTCCCCTGGGTTTTGTTCTGAAGCATGCGAAGGATATCGATGATGTCTTTTGCTTCTGAGAAATTGAAGTGCAATCCTCCCGCAGGATGTTCCAAGAGACCGAGATTAGCCATTGCTGAACGCTGGAACATATGAACGACGGTAAAAAACGTCTCAGTCTCTTTATCCTCAAACATCGTGAAACCTCAGGATAACATTTCATCGAGCAACCAGTCAGGATCGAACTGCAGCAAGTCATCGTACCCTTGGCCGGTTCCAGCGAAAACAATTGGTCGGCTGGTTGCAAATGCAATTGAGAGCCCTGCTCCACCTTTCGCATCCGTGTCCATCTTTGACAGGACGGCCCCGTCGAAGCGCATCATTTCTTGGAACATTCTTGCTTGATCAACAGCATCGTTTCCAGCCAGTGCATCCCCGACAAACAGCACAAGGTGTGGGTTAGCGACTCGTCGGACTTTCTCAAGTTCTTTCATAAGGTTGGTTTTATTCTGCATGCGCCCTGCTGTATCGACAAGAACAACGTCGATGTTTTTGGCTTTCGCAGATTCAATCGCATCTCGAGCAATGGCTGCAGCATCTCCTCCCCGTTGACTGGATATGCAACGAATACCGAGGTTTTCACAATGCGATTCAAGTTGTTGAATTGCTCCAGCGCGAAATGTGTCTCCAGCTGCGGCAATGACTGAATGTCCATTGGACTGTAAACGGTGAGCAATTTTCGCCGCTGTAGTTGTTTTTCCTGTTCCATTGACGCCCACAAGCATCACGACAACAGGAGAGTCTCCTTCATCTAAAAAGGATTGAATCGATGCGTCAAAATCCCAATAACCGGCAGACAAAAGGTTTCGTAGCGCACGTTTCAAAGCGGCCTCCAGTACTTTCGCAAGTTCTGCACCTCGACGGAGTCGTGACCCGACGAGACTTTTTCGAAGTGCGTTGAGTACGGATGTAACCGCATCACTGGATATATCGGATTCAAGGAGCATCCATTCAAGTTCCTCAAGCAAGTCATTCAATACTTTACCTTCCTTGATCACTCGCCCGCCTTGCCCAACAATTCCTCCACCAAGTTCAATGGAGACTGCTCCTGCTTCGGTTTCAATCTCCGCACGTTTCGATGACCCTCTGGGCGCTGCCTTGACTTCGACCAGTTGGCGGCCTGTGGTCGTTCGCATCATTGAAAGATCGACCTTCGAACCTTTTGGTTTTGCAACCGTTGTTGCCTTCCTTCGTTTGAGTTCTTTCTGGCGCTGCTTCTCCATCTTTTCGAGTCGTTTTCGTTCCTTTTTTGATAATTGGATCGGCAAATCAACATCGTCTTCCTCATCCCAGTCATCCCAATCGTCGTCAACTGGTGATGTTTCATCTGGCAGAGCGAGAACGTTCGTGTCGTCCTCAGAGACATCGTCCCATTCCTCATCAACGACTCGTGAGGACTCAAGAGCTGCTCTTCCTTCCGCTGAATCTTCGTTTACAGTCAGCGCTTCGGAATCGACTTCGTTTGCAACCTCTTTGACGCGTTTTTTAAATCGGTCAAAGAGGCCCATGCAATCACCTAATCATCCAACGTAAGTTCATTTCCAAACATTCCGCCTCGGCGGCGTTTTGATTTGGGAGCGGGGGAATCCTCGGGTTCGGCCTCGGCCTCGGCTTCGGCTTCAGGGGCTTCGGTTGAAGGCGCCGCCTCAATCTTGGTTTCCGCTTCTGCAGCGGCCGTAAAATTCTGGGCAAGGTTTGTTATGGTCGTCTCAAGTTGTCGGCTTTGAGATTGTAAGTTTTCAAGGAGATGCCCAAGTTCTTCCATGCGCTCACGTGTAAGGATTGCCGCATCGGACCACGAGCGTTCACCAAAAATACCGCTGCCAAGATCGACAATCGTGGTTCCTTCTCCGCCACCCGGATGCTGGCACGTAAGCGTTACACCTGCACCTATTGAGACATGCATTTTCATTTCGGAATCGTAGTTTTTCTTTGCAAGTGTTTCGAGAATCGTTGCAGTAACGTCGTGTTCTCCAAGTACATTGATAACTTGTTCGATCCGTTCTTGTACTTCGTGGAATCGCTCACGATTCATTTCGACAAGTCTTGCTGTGCGTTGAAGTTCAGATTGTTCCACAAGACCGCCTCGACAATGCCTGTGGTGCGACCTTCATCAATGCGGCGATGTTGCATTCACTCTTCCGCGGTAGGAGCAATTTTGCCACCAGCTGCAGCAATTTCTTCACGAAAGTGGTGGAGAACCGCAGGCTCTGTTGAAGTGCGTGGGTCAATTTCATTGACGGACTTGATGATGATTGCACGACGAGATGCCTTGTGACGGGATCCAAGAATCGAGTAAACTCGGTGCTTAGCATCGTCTTTTGAAGCTGCGACGACGTCGAGGGAGAACTTCTGGCGCAAACTACCAAACGGGGATTGTCCATCAACACGGAATGCCTTCATGTTTTCAAGGCGACCTGTTTCTTGATTTAAACGCGATGGTTCCAATTGAGTAATCGTATCGCGTGTTTCATCAACGTGGAAGGGTAGCGTAAGAATGTGCGAAGCTTACTGTTAGCGCTGTTTATCCTCGCAGCTCCTCTGCCTATTGATGGGTTGGTTGACAAGACTGAATTCGAAGGTAAAGAAGTCGTTTTGGTAAACCCACATAGGGATTACTGGGGACAAGAAGAGTGGGGCTCTTTGGAGGATTACGGCTACATCCCACTCCGTCTTCTGACTCCATCAAAATTGATTGCTTGGAAAGTGGATGTGGACGTGACTCACCCTTATGCATACGAAGAGGATGCTCCAAAGGCTCTCTGGAAATCCATTCCCTCTCATCATCAACAGGTTCGTGTTGTTTTTGAGCCTGGATTGCCTGATTCGATTCTCCAAGAATTGCACAACAAAGTGGAAACGTACGTTGGAAAGCAGCTTCCTCCGTTGGATGGGGGACACCTAGCATCCCTGAAGATGAAGTGGGATTCGAATCTCAAACAGGAATGGCTTACAGAACTACCCGGGATTCTATGGCTTGAACCGGAGTTAAGGACGGTCGGGAGAAACCTCGACTCTGCCGTTTTGCTTTCTGGTGGTGAAAATCAAACCTACCCGGCCGGTTGGGCATTTGGGCTCAATGGAACGGGTGTTGTTGTCGGTGTTGCAGACACCGGTATTGACGCAGATCACTCCTGTTTTCGTAACGTTTCAAACTCGTCAATCGGTCCGGATCATCGCAAATTGTTGCATGTAAACACGAGCATTGATGATTGGGATTATTCAGGTCACGTTGATTACCGTCACGGAACGCACACCGCGGGAATTCTTGGTTGTCACCCGTTCGCAACTGCGATGGGGGACAATATTCCGCCTGCAGTGATGTCCCTTGGCTATGACACGAGGTTGGTCGTACAAGACATCGTTTCTGAAGAAGGGTGGCTTCCGCCGGAAGTAGATTTGCTTCTTGCAGAATCAGCGATGTATGGAGGGTATCTTCATTCGAATTCGTGGGGCGATGATACAACGGATTACACCGTAAGATCGGGAGATTTTGACGCCTTCACGCGTGAATTCCCGTGGACATTGCCGCTGATCGCGCCGGGCAACAACGGAGGATTTGTTTTGGAACCAGCTAATGCACGAAACGTTCTCGCCATTGGGGCATCCACCAAAGACACGGTTCCAGATCGTTGGGTATCGTCTGTACATGGTGAAACGGACGCTGAAACACGAGGTATCTTCGCCCTCGCACCCGGCGTTTCCGTTGTATCTGCACGTTCAGATGGTTCACCTGATACATTCAATGCTGGCCAATACACATCCAGTGGCACGAGTATGTCAACCCCTATGGCAGCAGCGTATGCAAGTGTCCTCCAACAGATGGTCCAAGAAGGATGGTTGACAGGGCACAATGAATCACTTTCTGAACACAACCTTGGCGACCGTTCCCCATGGTTTGAGCCAGATACTTCTCAACGAACTGTTCTCCTTGGTAATGGGTTCGTTCCATCCGCACCAATGACCAAAGCACTCATGTCGCTCTCCACGACTCCATTGAATGAAGAGTTTCGAAACAACGGCCAAGGAGGTTCAACAGCACCAAACAATTACGATGGCTGGGGTTTGCTCAACCTGAGTGAAATTCTTGATTTTGAGCGACTTAAGCAGACAAGCGAAGATATTGAGAGGCCTGTTTCCAATGTTTGGATTCACGATTCATATCGCCTCATTGGGACCAACCCGTCGGATCACCTTGCTGAACGGAAGAATGACATGCAGCCAATCGAATATCTTATGGAAAATGTTTGGGATGGAACGGGGGCAATAGGGCCATTTATTTCTACAGGAGACATCTTTCAGCAACGTTTCATCTTGCAAAGCGATGAATCGCTTGATGTTCGATTGTCGTTCCAAGCAAAGCCCGAGCCCCATCTGGTTGATGATGTGCAGCTGATGGTTCGTTTGCCTGATGGAAGATTTGCAGTCGGGGAAAACTATCGTCAAGACGGTCGCTCGATGCTTTACTATGATTTCGCCGATCACCTGAACACAACTGTCTTCCCATCGAGCAATGAAACCACTGTGGGAATCCACCTTGATGCAGGCACACTTACAGACGTTGATTATGTCGATGTCATGGTAATTGGGCGATATGTGGCGCCAGGAAATCAACCCGGCACGTTGGGCGTAGAAGGTAACCGAATTGGTTTTGCTCTCGCCGTTCAGGGGGTGGAAATCGATCCTTTGAACCACTCTGACGGTGACGGAGATGGAATCTCTTACGAACAGGATTCATGCCCCTTCACGAACGCTCTTGGGTGGGATTTGGATTCCGATGGCTGTATCGACGACAACGATGCAGATGGGGTTGACGACAACGTGGACGCGTGTTTATTGACGCCCAGGCAGGTTCCCGTTGAGGTTTCAGGTTGTTCGCAACAAAACGATGCCCCCCGCATTTTTTTGGATGAATCCGTGTTAATGTCTCACGACAATGAGACAATTTCAATCCTCTTCTCCATCCTCGATGATGATGTTGTGAATGCAACTATTGTGCTCCAAAGCGATGGTTTGCCAACGAAACGAGTTGATGTGTGTTCACTGCTAATCACGAACGATTCTTGGAAAACGTGTGATGTAGTAATCGACCAGGATTTCTTTCCCCTCAATGCGGAAGGGAATTGGACAGCGTTGATTTTAGCGACCGATTTGAATTCTAGCTCGTGGACAACCCCAGCCTCTACGAGTTATCGGTCCGATACCCTTACGATTCATCCAAATGAACCGGTGCTTGCTACGTACCGTAATTCGGATTCATTGCCTGCAATTGCAATACTAACTTCGATAACGGTCGCTGTTCTACTTGGATTTATTGCGCAATATGTTGCTTATCGTAAGGAGAAAGAAGGGATTTAGGCCAAAATTTCTTCATGCATTTGAAGGGCTATCTTCAAACCTTATGGCATCCACGGTTGTCTATCTGAGAAGGTGTACAAGATGAGCGGACGATTATATGTTGGAATTGACTTAGGAACGTTTCAATCAACCATTGCTTCAAGCGCTGGCGCAATGCATTCAATTGAGACAGTTGTTGGACGACCAAAAGACCCCGTTGCGAGGAACTTCCTCAAGCGAGATGTTCTGTTCGGCGCTGATGCATTGAAGAATAAACTTGCTTGCAACCTTTACCGTCCTATGGCTGCTGGAGTTGCCCAAGACGATGAAGCGAATCTCGCTGCTGCAAAGGCATTCGTTTCGCACCTCATCGAAACCGTTGATCCAGAAGAATTTGACGAAGTCTTCGGAGTTATTTGCTCTCCAAGTCACGTTTCATTCACGGACAAGAGCAACCTTGTGGCCACACTTCGAGGACAAGTTAACGCAATCATGGTCGTTACTGAGCCATTTGCGACTGCGTTCGCTATCAACGAAATCGGCGGCTCTATCGTCGTAGACATCGGAGCAGGGACCACTGACATCGCTCGAATTTACGGAACCTTCCCGACAGATGATGACCAAGTCACAATCCAAGAAGCCGGAGATTGGCTCGATATCGAGCTTCAAACGCTCATTGCAAAGAAGTTCACTGGAGCTCAAATCACCAAAGACATGGTCCGAAAGTGGAAGGAAGAATCCTCCTATGTCGGTGGCGATGTACGAACCGTTGAAGTGTCTCTCTCCGTCGATGGAAAGAGCCAGAATGTCGACATCGGTGACCTCATCCAAGAGGCATGTGAACTTCTGATTCCAAAGGTTGGAAATGCAATCAAGCGAATTGTTGCTGAAGCCGATCCTGAGTACCAACCTGTTCTGCGAAACAACATCATTCTCTCTGGAGGAGGATCGCTCATCGAAGGACTTGCTGAGCGAGTTGCACGCGAAATCGCTGACATCGGCGACGTAAACGTCTGGTGTGTCGAAAATCCTCTCGAAAAAGTTGCTGAAGGTGCGCTCATGCTTGCCAGTGAAATGCCTGATGACCAGTACACATCAATCAACTGATTTGGTTGGAAACATTCACCATAAAATCAGCCACCTATTACCCTAAATTACAGGGAAGGTTCAAGAGTGGTTGAGGTTCGATAGTCACCTGTATGACGCTCGGCGCTTCCAACCCTGATTCCTCTGGAGGGCAGCAAACCACTTCTGGAAACGACAGGGCTGCGCTTGAAGGGATGCTCAAAAGTTACCCTATCGACCAGCTTGTAGAAGAGGTGCTCATCGCATGGGATGAACTAGGGCGCCGTAATGATGAAGTCGTCACCGTAAAACAACGACTTCGTGTACTGGAATTGGATTTGGCTGAGCGAGAAGACGAAGTCGCACCAGAAATTCAACGACTTCATGAATCCGAGGAGCAACTCAAAGAAGCCGAAGCACGCATTGTTCACCTTGATCGACTGCTGGCCGATGCTCGACACGAACTCGATGTCCAATCCTCCTCACTATCCAAGGAGCAGCAAGATGCACTTCATGAGGAAGTGGAGCAATTGCGAAATCTAAGCGTTTCACAGGACGAGGTTATCTCCGAAATGGAAGGCCGTATGGGCTTGATGGTTGAAGCACTTGAGAAGGCTGCAGATGCGGGATTAACCTCCGTAACTGCCGATGAAGTACGTTCACTGAAAAATCAACTCGATGAAAAGTCAGCTCAATACGACGCTGAGGTCGCTGCCAACAATGCACTGGAAGAAGAGCGTCAACGATTACGTGACATCGCTGACCGAATGCGGGGTCTTTTGGATGCTCGTGACAAGCGGCTAGCAGATTTGGAGGAACAACTTGAGCGAGTCATGCAAGGACCACGTTCTGTTTCTGCTGAACATGATTATCTTGTGGAGCAAATCGAAGAGATGAAACGTCGGCTACTTGAAAGAAATCGAGAATACGAATCTCTACGACGACGAGAACGTCGTCTTCACACTGATGTGTTTGAACGCGATGAACGGATTCAACAAATGTCGTTGACCATTACG
>OCZA010000610.1_pt1 | contig 11899 bp, 8 predicted proteins | sample 1539021 | NCBI WGS metagenome assembly OCZA01 (sample SAMEA2619376, study PRJEB22493) | marine metagenome | biome: marine biome (ENVO:00000447); feature: surface water layer (ENVO:00002042); material: "saline water (ENVO:00002010), including plankton (ENVO:xxxxxxxx)" | depth 5 m | reverse complement strand
CTGCGAAAAAAGTGTTTTTTGCTGGAGCAGACTTGAAGGAGCTTATTAAGGCTGATTCTTCTGATAAAGATAAGATCTTTCAAAATGCTGAGATAATAAAGGGTCAGTTCAGGAGATTAGAGAAATTACCAGTACCTATTGTTGCAGCAATCAATGGCCCAGCTTTAGGTGGTGGATATGAGTTGTCTTTAGCGTGCAATCACAGGATTGCCTATAATCATAAATCAGTCCAAATTGGTCTACCTGAGTGTTCTTTGGGACTCTATCCGGCTGGTGGTGGTGTGGTAAGACTGACAAAACTAATCGGTGTTGAGAAAGCTCTCGATATTATTATCAAAAGTCGACGTCTCATGCCTGATAAGGCGCTAACACAGGGTCTTATTCATCAACTGGTTAATGATCTTGATGATCTGATCCCTGCATCTAAAAATTGGATATTAGAAAATAAGTCTAATATTGCTTCGCGTGTTCAGCCTTGGGATCAAAAAGGATACAAAATACCAGGAGGTCCAATTAATTCGCCAAAGAATGCACAAATGGCAGTTATGGCGCCCACTCTGCTATTTAAGCAAGCTAGAGGACTTATGCCACAAATGACCGCAGCAATGGATATCTCTTTTCAATCATCGTATATGGATATAGATACGATACTCCGAGTTGAGGGGAGAGAGTTTGTAGATATTGTCTCCGGTCCTGTTGCAAAAAACATGATAAATACGTTCTTTTTCCAACTAAATAAAATAAACACAGGTTTAAGCAGACCAAAAGATTTTCCAAAATCAAAGGTATTAAAATTAGGTATTCTTGGAGCAGGTATGATGGGGCAGGGGATCGCTTATGTCTCTGCAAAAGCGGGGATAGACGTTGTCCTTAAAGATATGACTCAAGAGTCAGCAGATAAAGGAAAATTATATTCTGAGCCATTACTAAAAAAACAAGTCTCTAGAGGACGAATGCTTCAATCTGATGCCGACAAAGTTCTCAACAGAATAACTGCAACGTGTAATGATGAAGATTTAAAAGAATGCGATTTGATTATCGAGGCAGTTTTTGAAAATCTTGAGTTGAAACATTCAATTACTAAAAGTGACGAGCGATATCTTACAGATAAAGGTATTTGGGGCTCTAATACCTCAACCTTACCAATAAGTGAGCTTGCGAAAGCCTCAAAAAAACCAGAAAATTTCATTGGGATACATTTTTTCTCGCCTGTTGACAAGATGCCTTTGGTAGAAATTATTGTGGGTGAAAAAACAAGTGATGAAACTCTCGCTAAAGCTTTCGATTTCGCTCAGCAGATTAAGAAAACTCCAATTGTTGTTAATGATTCCCTCGGATTCTTTACATCCAGAACTTTCGCCACTTATTTGGATGAAGGTCTTCATTTGTTGGTAGAGGGATATAGCCCAGTTCAAATAGATAATATGGGTAAAGCTATTGGCATGCCAGTGGGACCGCTTCAAGTTGGTGATGAGGTAAGCTTAGAATTGACTCGTAAAGCTCAAGAAACTTGGACTGAGATGGGAGTCGCAGACAAATGGAGTAATGGAGATGTTACGCGCAGAGTGATTAAAGATTTGATTACTGATAATGGACGGGGTGGTCGACATCACGGAGGAGGTTATTATGAGTATCATCCCGATGGCTCGAAAAATATTTGGCCAGGACTTTATGATTTGTATTTTGATAAGAGCAAAGATATTCCTGAAACAGATATGAAAGATCGATTGATGTTTCGGCAAGTAATTGAAGCATTAAAATGTTTAGAAACAGGTGTTCTACGATCGGTTGCAGATGGAAATATTGGCTCTATTATGGGTATTGGTGCTCCTCCTCATACAGGAGGTCTTATTCAGTTTGTTAATACTTATGGTAAGGAAGCGTTCATAGAGCGATGTAAGACTCTAGAAGCAGACTATGGAGAGCGGTTTGAATGCCCTCAAATCGTACATGAAATGCTTGAGAAAGAAGAAATGTTTGTCTAATACGGACCTTGTTTTCTCTTACATAGAATATTCGCGCGTTGCGTTAAGTATTTCGGGATATTTTTCCCCAAGTTTTGCAATCGCGAAGTTTAACCAGTACTCAACTTTTTGAGCAAATGTCATTTCAAGTTTTTCCGGTAAGGAGACTTGCTTGTCTTTTAGGTATTCATGGATCATGTTGACGTCGTCTAGGTTTAGCGTTTCATAAAAGCCAATCATACCCTTATGAGTTAGAGAGCCGCCCAACACTATGGTGGCAAAGTCTTCATGAGTTTTTTCTGTCATATATCGAAGATCCGGAACTACATAATTACTAGTTGCATCTATCCCGTGGCATGATGCGCAGTTAGTGTGATACAGATATTCACCATTTTTAATCGTTGCATCATCCGTATCTGAGTGCCCATATAAAGGCTGTATTTGGACGACAGAATCATCAATTGGTAGAAAACCTTTTTCAGATTTACCTCGTTTAAAGACGAGTAGCCTGTTTTGATTAACCGTATTTTTCCTCACTTCATCTCCGATTGTGAGCATTACAACTCCGCCACTTCCTTGTGCAACTGCAACGTATTGATCACCATCCAATTCATAGGTAATAGGGCCAGCTAAAATAGCGCTGTCGGATTGATACTGCCAAAGCGGATCTCCATTCGCAGCATCGTAAGCTGTAAAAACTCCATCCCATGTGCCTTGAAACACTAAGTTACCCGCTGTACTGAGTGTGCCACCATTAGAGGGTTTCGGATGCCTTACTGTCCATGCTCGTTCATTTTTTATTGGATCCCATGCGACCAACTCTCCGTAAACCAACGCATCCATGACCGCTCTTCCGGCTACCCAACTTTGAGGTCCTCTGATTTCATTCAAGTCAACGCCAGTATTCCAACGATTTTCAAGATATCTAACTTCTTTTTGTCCAGTAAAATAGGCTGGAAATGATTGCACCGGGATATAAATATAACCAGTCTTTTGACTGTAAGACATTGGTTGCCAGTTATGAGCTCCAAACGGCGACGGCCAAAGATAACTTCCACCATTTTTTTGGTAATCTGCGAATTCACTCTCAACAGGTCTACCTGTTGCCATGTCAACATGTGTCGCCCATGTTACATGTCCAAATTTTTCTGCAGATAATAATTCACCAGTGACTCTATCTAAGACATAAAAAAAGCCGTTTTTTGGCGCTTGCATTATTATCTTTCTTTCCTCACCTTTAATGGTTAGCTCCGCCAAAATAAGCTGTTGAGTAGCTGTGTAATCCCAATTCTCTTTAGGGGTGGTCTGGTAATGCCAGATATATTTTCCATCGTTGGGATTTATTGCGACGATAGAGCTAAGATATAAATTGTCGCCTCCTCCTGGGCTTCTCAAATCACGATTCCAAGGTGATCCATTGCCCGTGCCGATATATAAAATATCCAAATCTGGATCAAAAACTAGGGTGTCCCAAACTGTGCCGCCACCGCCACCAAGTTTATACCACTCATCACCACTCCAGCTGGATAGAGCTTTCTCCAGCGCCTCACTCTCCTGAGGTTTATTTCTATCACCTGGAACGGTATAGAAGCGCCATCGCATTTCGCCTGAGGAAACATCATATGCGCTTATATAGCCTCTCACACCTAACTCACCGCCACCATTACCAATGATAACCATATCTTTAACGATCCTGGGAGCCCCCGTAATACTATAATTTCCATCGGTAGGAGTACTTTGGACCGACCAATTTTCTTTACCCGTCAATGCGTCTAGAGCGATTAACCGTCCATCTAATGAGCCAAAGAACACCTGTAGTGGAGACATCTCATCTTTTTGCCAGATCGCTACTCCCCGATTTACTGGGCCACAGCATGTTTTTGCAAGATGAGCTTTGGGGACTTTTGCGTCATAGTGCCATATTTCCGCTCCAGTTCGAGCATTTATAGCGTGGACATGGCTCCAACCGGTGCTTACATATAAGACCCCATTATGCATAATTGGTGTCGCTTCCATGCCTCTTGCGGTATCAAATTTGAAAGACCATGCAAGATCCAACTCATTCACATTGTTTTTATTAATCTCTGCTAGTGGGCTGTACCGTTGTTCCTTATAGGTCCTCCCATAATTTAACCATTCCTTACCAGGACTTATGAGAGCTTGCTGATTTACGGTGACAGAATTGGTAGCAGGTGACGATAGTGTCCCTAGACTGACTGTCACAAAGAATATATAAATTGAGAAATAAGTTAATCGTTTTGTGCTCATCAAAAATCGCTTTTTATTTTTATACGGTCCGACTTATTTTATCGGTTTTTCTAGAATAGCTTCAACAAAATCAAGTCTATCTTGTCCAAAAAACATTTCATCGCCAACGAAGATTGTAGGTACACCGAAAAGCCCTATGTTAATGGCCTTTTCGGTATTTTTAATAAGAGTTTGCTTCACTTCATCTGTTTTAATTTGCTCCAATATCTTTGTTGAATTTAACTTATTTTGAATTAGTACTGATTCGACAACACTTTCATCTCCCATGTTCAGCCCATCTATCCAGATAGCTTTGAATATACAGTTGATGAATATTTCAAAATTAGCATCTTTATACAACGCCGTTGCAGCTCTCATTAGTTGGAGTGTGTTGATTGGAAAATGAGGGTTAAAGTTAAGAGGAACCCCATACTTTCTCGCAAATCTGGGTAGATCATGTTTCTGCATGTATTGGCCTTTGGCAGGAACAGTTGCAGGTGATGAGTTCCCTGTAGCTTTGAAGATGCCACCAAGTAAAACTGGATAAAAGTTTACAGTTATTCCATATTTGCTTCTAAGCTGCTGAAGTCTTACATTAGCTAAAAAAGCAGTTGGACTACCAAAGTCAAAATAAAAATCGAGTTCTTTCAATTTTTTCCCTCCTACCAAGTTTCTTGCCAAGGCCTTAGATCTAATTCAAACGTCCACGCATCTCTTGGCTGATCATAAAGGTATAGGTAATTTTCTGCTAGATGACTGGGGTTTACTATACCGTCTGTTTTTATTTTTTTGTCATACTCAGGATGGATGCTTTTTATCCACTCTGTATCTACGGCTGCGTCAATTATCACATGAGCAACATGGATATTTTTGGGACCTAATTCTCTCGCCATACTCTGAGCCAGAGCACGCAATCCATTTTTGGCAGATGCAAATGCAGCAAAATTAGCGCCTCCGCGCATACTTGCAGTTGCACCTGTAAATATTATCGTGCCTTTATTTCGCTTTACCATATATTTTGCGGCCTCTCTTCCATTCAAGAAGCCCGCATAGCAAGCCATTTCCCATATCTTGAAAAACTTGCGACTTGAGGTATTTAGGATGCTCATTGGAACATTTGCACCGACGTTAAATACCATTACATCAATTTCGCCAATATCTTGCTCTATTCTCTCAAACAGCGAAATAGTTTCTTCCTCTTTACGGGCATCGCATGAGAAACCAAAAGCCTTGCCACCACTATTATTGATTTCATCTGTGAGCTTTTTTATCTTTTCCTCACTTCTTCTAGTAGCACAAACTGTAAGACCACGATCCGCGAATTTCTTTGCTATTGCTGCTCCAATTGCATCCCCCGCACCAATTATAATAGCTACTTTTGTCATAAAGAATCTTTGAGAGTGTCAATTGAATCTGAGTTTGCAGGAAGGCTAAATAACATGCCGTCTTTGCCAATTGTATAGTTTTTGAAAACATCTTTTACTTTTGATGTCCACAATGTCTCAAGTCCAGGCACATCAAGAGGCGGAACAATATGATAAAAGAGAAGGTGTTTTACACCAGCGTCTCTTGCAATCTCCGCAGCTTGAAAAGGATAAGTATGGTAATCAAGGACATCATGAAATATTTTTGCTTGAGCATTGTTTCCTGCTTGAAGTGCTGCAGTACTCATCATCTTCAAGAGCTTTGGAGAAAGTCCTGAGTGAATGAGGAGATCGACATCCTTAGAGTTACGCTCTAAGTTTTTATTTTTACTGGTATCGCCGGAAATTATAGTTGACCTTCCTTTATAAGAAATTTTATATCCAACGGCGGGAGATGCAGGTGCATGGTTAACAGAGAAGGCCTCTACCTTTACACCATCATCATTAAATACAATTGTACTTGCTATCTTTTCATCAATATCGAATGTAATAGGGATCATTCCATACCCATTAAGGTCAGCAACATCATCACCATGATGAAGATTTCTATATCTAGAATCCAATTCATATGCGACATTGAATCCGTTTACAACTTGATCTATTCCTTCCGGCCCATAAACATTAAGCGGCTCTCTTTTTTGACCTCCAATCCAACGAAATAATGACAATTCTCCGAGTCCGTCGATATGATCTGAATGGAAGTGGGTTATGAACACAGCCTCAATTGAACTGTAGTTGAGTCCCATTAGTCCAAAATTTCTCGCTCCATTTGTTCCGGCATCAAAAATAAAACTTTTATTACCTGCTATCGCGACCACGCATGGTCCTGATCGAGTTGAACTCGGCATTGGCCCTCCTGATCCACACAGGCCCAAATGGAGCCCATCTTGAAGGCTTTCTATGTAATCATTTGAAAATCTTGCCTCCATCGCTTTTGGCAATACAATCTCTAAAATTGCAAGTCTATTAATCCAAAGCATCGTTGGTATGAGCACAAACAAGATTATTAGAATGTACTTTTTTTTCATTATATTTTTATTGCTCTTGTTTGATTTCGAGATTTACATATGAAATTATCCTTGTCAATAAAACAAAAACAAAATCGAATCATTCAAACTCATATAATCTTATGCTATTTAAAAAACCTTTTACTTTGATTGGGGCTGTGCCATCTCCTTACACACGAAAACTTGTGGCGCTCCTGAGATATCGACGGATTGATTATCGCGTTATTTGGGGAGATTTGAAAAAAAATCTTGATTTGATGGGGATATCGCCCCCTAAAGTGACGCTGTTACCCACATGCATTATTGAAGTGGAAGAGGGTGTTTCAGCTGCGACCTGTGATACAACTCCAATAATTAGGCAACTTGAGGAATCATTTGATTCTCGAAAAGTCATTCCTTCTGACCCCGTCCTCGCGTTCTTAGATTACCTTGTAGAGGATTATGCGGATGAGTGGTGCACGAAATTTATGTTTCATTATCGTTGGCATCCTGAAGAGGATGCGAAAAATGCCGCTAAGCTTCTTCCGATACTTCAAGAGGGAGTCAGTATTTCTTCTGATCAGCACGACATTTATTCAGATTATATTTACGATAGACAAGTAGGACGTCTTGGTGTTGTGGGATCGAATAAAGTTACTGCTGACTTGATAGAGCAAAGTTATATTCGGACATTGAGAGCTTTGGATAATCATCTTGAGCGGTACTCATTTATTTTTGGTTCAAGGCCCTCAGCCTCAGACTTTGCATTATATGGACAGTTGTCTCAACTGATAGGATTTGATCCAACTCCAAGAGCACTTGCTCATAAATTTGCTCCGCGAGTCGTCTCTTGGACCTCATTGATGGAGGATCAATGTGGCATGGAGATCAGAGATGATGAGTGGAATATTGATCTTGAATCTCCAACCTTTAAAAAGCTATTAACTGAGATTGGATGCTTTTATGTACCGGCACTATTGGCAAACAAGCAAGCCTATGACAATGATAAAAAAGAGTGGTCTACACTGATCGAGCGCACAACTTGGAGCCAAAACACGTTTTCATATCAAGCAAAATGCTTACAATGGATTAGAGATGAATTTTGTAAATTATCAGATAAAAACAAGCAGAAAGTCTTGCAAGTGCTAGATGGGACACAATGTGAGAGATTATTTTCCTATGGATGATAAGTTTCAGGAACAAGGCGGAACATCAACAATGGATCCAAACCCATTTAGAAGATTTTTGGGATCAAAGATTGGAACAAAGATAGCTAGTTATGAGTATTCTAATAACAAACGCTTAAAGTTCGAGCAAAAACGCAAAAAACTTAATAAACCTCACGTAATTGAGTATTTTCATCAAGTCGATGACCCATACAGTCATTTAGCAGCGCAGTTATTAAGAAAGTTTAAGAACAAATATGATGTTCAGATCAAATGTTATGTAGTATCACAAGTTACTGATTCTAGTATCCCAGAACCTGAGTTACTTCAAAAGTTATCTATTAGAGATGCTCAGAATATAGCACCACATTATGATCTTTTATTCCCAAATGGTGCTCAAGCTCCTAGCAAAAAATGGATTGATTTAGCGCAGACTGTTCTGGTATCCATGAATGATGAAAAGTTTATAGATAATATTTTTAATATAAGTACAGCCCTATGGTGTGGCGATCTTGATACCCTAAACAGGTTTTTCAAGGAATTTGTTAGTTCAGGTGAAATCAAAAATTCGACGATTATTAATGATAATAATGCAAAAAGAAAACAGCTTGGGCATTATTCCGCTGCTATGTTTTATTATGGGAATGAATGGTATTGGGGTATTGATAGACTCTATCACTTGGAATCCAGATTAAAGGAATTAGCTCTCGATGTGAGTGAAAAAAAAGAGGTTTTTATTGCACCAAAGAAGGAGGTTACATTTCCTAAATTAAAACCTAATAATAAATTTCTGCTGGAATTTTTCCCGTCAATGAGAAGCCCATATACGGCTTTGATTTTTGATAGAGTTCTAGATTTCTCGAAAAGATGCAATTTAAAGTTATCGGTGCGCCCAGTTCTTCCGATGGTTATGAGAGGAGTTCCGCTTACCCTTGATAAAAGCCGCTATATTATGATAGACGTTGCGAGAGAAGCTCGAGCAAATGGAATATCTTTCGGGAACTTCTATGATCCTATTGGAGAACCTGTTAGGAATTGTTATTCGCTGTACTCCTGGGCAAGAGACTGTGGACGCTCAAACCAATTACTATCTTTTTTTCTGAGAGCTGCATTTGTAGAGGGGAAGAACCTGAATAAACAAAAGAATTTTAAATATGTATTAGATAAGGCGGGTTTAGATTGGTCACATGGGAAAACTATTATTGGTAATTCAGAGTGGCACGATGAGTTGGAAGATAATCGTTTATCTATGTATGAGAGTGATCTATGGGGCGTTCCAAGTTTCAGATTATATAAAGGAGATAAATTATTAAATCTTGGATGGGGACAGGATCGACTTTGGACAATAGGTAAAACAATAAAGGAACAGATGACTTAATAAAGCAAAGATATTAATTTAAAGGACAAGACTATGAGTCTAGCTGATAAAGCAGTTCATTATGAAATTGTTAAACAATTTGCAGTAATCACTGTAGACAATCCTCCTGTAAATGCCCTGAGTTACTCTGTTCGAAAAGGGCTTGCAATGTCATTGGAAGAGGCCTCGGAGAACGATGACGTATCGGGAATTATTATAACTTGCTCAGGAAGAACATTTATAGCGGGTGCCGACATAAGTGAGATTGGAAAGCCTCCTGGAGATCCCGATCTTCCAGAATTATTAGAATATTTAGATGCTATTGAAAAGCCTGTCATGGCTGTATTGCATGGTACTGCCCTTGGAGGTGGTTTGGAAACTGCTTTGTGTTGCAATTACCGTATTTCAACACCCAGTGCAAGATTTGGTCTACCCGAAGTTCACTTAGGCCTGATCCCCGGTGCGGGTGGCACTCAGAGGTTGCCCAGATTAATAGGAATAGAAAAGGCTTTAGCTATGGTTACCTCGGGTAATCCCATCGGAGCAGATGAAGCCTTAGAATGTGGTCTTATCGATAAAATAACTTCTGAGGATCCACTTTCCGCCTCGATCGAATATCTCGAAGAAAAAATCAAATCAAATTGCTCACATCCATCTATTCGACTGCAAGAAAATCCGATAACTAAATATTCAGGATTGGATGACACTTTCAATGAATACAAAAAACATGCAGAGAAGCGAAAACGTGGCTATTTAGCACCGCTATATAATATCCGTAGTGTTGAAGCTACCTGCGAGCTTCCGTTTTTAGATGGATTAAAATTTGAACGCGAATTATTTGAAGAACTTATGGAGGGTGATCAATCTAAAGCTCAACAGTATCTTTTTTTTGCTGAAAGACACGCAAACAAGGTTCCTGATATGACTCGAGAGATCGTCGATTTTGAAGTACACAAAGTAGCAGTTATCGGCGGCGGTCTAATGGGAGCAGGCATTGCGATGAGTATGGCAAATGCAGGGCTACCTGTAACCATTATCGAAAGTAATCAAAAATCTCTTGTTAGATGTCAGAAAAATATTGAAGCAAATTTTCAGGGTTCTCAGAAAAAAGGTAGATTAAGTCATGCTCAGGTCAAACAGAGACTTGATTGTATTGATATATCGTTAAATATAAATGATGTATCAGAAGCTGATCTTATTATTGAAGCGGTCTTCGAAAATATGGAATTGAAGAAAGATATATTTGGCAAGATCGCTAAACTAGCGAAAGACAAAGTGGTTTTAGCTACAAACACGTCCGCGCTTGATTTGAATGAAATAGCAGAATCAAGTGGTCGTCCCCAAGATGTAATTGGACTTCATTTCTTTTCACCTGCAAATGTGATGCGTTTGCTTGAGATCGTTAGAGCTAAGAAGACTGACCTAAGTATTATCAAAACATGTATGAAATTAGCAAAGCGAATAAAAAAAATTCCAGTGCTGGTAGGCGTATGCCCTGGTTTTGTTGGCAACAGAATCCTATTTGTCAGGCAGCAACAAGCAATGCGGATGGCATTACAGGGGATTGATATCGAGAGAATTGACCGATTAATGGTTGAATTCGGATTTCCAATGGGACCTTTTCAAACTGCAGACTTAATAGGATTGGATCTTGGGTGGGAAAAAGCGCTAACTAATAAATTTTTACTCGTCGATAAATTTTGTGAAGCGGGTCGTCTTGGGCAGAAAAATGCGAAAGGATTTTATAATTATGATAAGAACCGCAAAGCAACAACATCTGCAGAATCTGCGAAACTCATAAAAGAGTTTGCACGATTAAAAAGCATTAATAGCAGAGAACTAACTGATGAGGAAATTCTGGATCAATGTTTGATTCCAATGATCAATGAAGGCGTTAAAATCAGAGAAGAGGGTATTGTTAGTCGAAATAGTGACATTGATGTGATTTATGCTCATGGATTTGGATGGCCTGCTTATCGTGGAGGTCCTATGTATTATGGTAGAAACCTAGGACCTGAAAAGATATTAAAAAAGATTCAGAATTATCTTCCTTTCGATGATGATAAAACATTTCTGCCAAGCAAGAATTTTGAGGATATTCTATATGGCAACTAGATGTTACTTGTTTCTCAAAAGCTTCAGAAATCTTTATTCTGTGAGTTGCATCTTTTTTACGTTAATTAGTGCAGGCGGTGTCTATGGGATTGAATTATCTGATCTTCACGGCGAATGGAAACATAGAGAGAAACCAGTTTGGATTAAAATAGTGTCAGATAATGATTCGGGTTCGGGTATTATTATCAAGAATGAAGATGATTCGTCTTCGGTTGGAAAGTTTTTATTCATTGAATTGAGTTCAGAGATAGATTACTTCTCCGGTCAAATATACGTTCCTCAGCTTGGACGATTTCATCCGATGAAAGCTGAGGTTGCCAACGCTGGGGAAATCAAGGTTTTGGTAAAAGTTGGGTTTATCAGAAAAACGGTCTTTTTTGATAAAACGACTATTTAAGCGTGTATTAATCATTGAATTTCGTTGTTGTTTATCATTGATTCAATCTCTGCATCAGAAAAATTTATTTCTTTTAGTACTTCTTTTGTATGAAACCCGATTGGAACACCACAATAGTCATACCGGGCTTTTGAATCTGAAAACTTTATTGCGCTACTAACTTGATTTTCTTCGCCCCCTTCAAGATGAGATACGGTGGTAATCATCTCTCGTGCTAGTATTTGTGTATTCTCGCACGCTTCT
>OCZA010000606.1_pt1 | contig 11960 bp, 8 predicted proteins | sample 1539021 | NCBI WGS metagenome assembly OCZA01 (sample SAMEA2619376, study PRJEB22493) | marine metagenome | biome: marine biome (ENVO:00000447); feature: surface water layer (ENVO:00002042); material: "saline water (ENVO:00002010), including plankton (ENVO:xxxxxxxx)" | depth 5 m | reverse complement strand
TAATGATCTTTTCAGCAGCTCTGTATAAAATGTTACTGTTAAATCCATTAAGCTTAGACAACCACAATTTCTTAGCAAGATTCTCTGAATCACTGCTATCACCAAATGCACTGTAGTATTGGTTATGGTAGTTTACTTGGAACATCGCAAAGATTTCGTTAATGGCATCAATTAAATCGGGATCTTTATCAAGATGCCCAACTTCTATCTGCCAGCGCCTCGACGATGCTTCTATTTCTGATCCGGTTTTCTGGATTTTGTCGTTTGACATTTTTTTGTCCTGTTTTTGGATTTATATTGAATGCCCACCTTCTTTTTACATATTGAAGAAATTTAGTGCTCCAGGACATCTGTGGATTACCATTTTCTTGCCAATATATTATAAATTCTTTTATCGAATCTTCAGCGAACTCCCTATTTATATTTGCCATTGCTAATACATCATATACGGCATTTTTTGGTCGCCAATCCTCTGTAATTTTTGTGGGGTCGTTATCATTTTTCATTAAACCCGAGTAAAAATTCCATTGTCTTTTGACGTGTTGTACAAATTTGGAGTCCCAGGTATTTGATTTATCTCCTCTCCCTCTCCAATAAAGGACAAATTCGGGAATTGAGTCTTCAATAAAGTTTCTACTAATCCCTCCTTTTACTGACAAAATATCATATACCTCTAAAGATGGTTTCCATTGAGAGTTAATTTCAAACTCTTTCCTTCTAGCGTTTTCAATGGATTTGTTTTTTTGCCATTGACGCCAAACCTCTTTTATGAATTTTGATGACCAACCATGTCTTGAGATATTTCTTTCACGCCAGTATGAGACGAATTGAGGAATTTGTTGGTTGGCGAAGTCTTTTGCAACACCAAGCTGCTCAAGTTGCCTGAAGGTTTCATCATCGGGAATCCAATCTGCGTTGATTGGCAAAGCTGGTGTATTATGAGATTGGTTCTCCAAATTAATATTATTGACTGTATCCACTTGTTTAACGGCAGACCTACTTTCATTGAGCATATACAGGAATTTCCCATCCAGTTTTGGGTCTCCTGACGTTGCAATAATGCCGATTTGATGAAGATTAAAAAATATTCGGTATATGTCGTCATTAGTCCAAAAGGTACATATGCTCGATAACTTGTTTAAATCTGTAGTCTTCCATTTCAAGTTGTCAGATTCTACTTCGGAGCCAAAAAGAGAATTATCACGCAATATTTGAAGCAAGATCGCTTCATCCAAACCGATCGACGATGCCACTTCTGACGAAAAGAATAAAGTTTTATCTATTTTTTCTAACATGCAATAACCTTATCAGAAAGAGACGCTCTCTACGAGATACTGAGTTTAAGTTACTGCTATATTTTATTTTCATTTAACAGGTTACAGATGCAAAAAGATTGATAAAAACGTATAGTTTTTCAGTCTACAATTTAAATGAATGAGGACTTAGTTGGCATCTAAATTAAAAACAGCTTTTGTCTGCAATGAATGTGGCTCAGATTATCGTAAATGGCAGGGGCAGTGTACTGATTGCAATGCTTGGAATACGCTAAGTGAGGTAAAAGTAAATGCAACTCCCAATGGTATATCTAGACATCAGCACGGTTTTTCTGGAGCTTCGAGTGGTTCTATAAATTTGTTGAAGGATGTCGAACTTGATGAGGTCCCGCGGGTAAAGTCTGGAAATTCTGAGCTAGATTTAGTTTTGGGGGGCGGATTTGTCCCAGGTTCTTGTGTTCTTTTGGGCGGTGAGCCTGGCGCGGGGAAAAGTACCATCCTTTTGCAAACTCTTTGTTATATGGCCCAAAATGAAACCGCTTTGTATGTGACTGGAGAGGAGTCTTCGCAGCAAGTAGCTATGCGAGCAAGACGTTTGGATCTTCCTTTAGACACGCTACAAATTATGACCGAGACTTCTGTGGAAAATATATGTCTGGTTGCGAAGGAAAAAACACCGAGACTTCTTGTTGTTGATTCAATTCAGGTGGTTCATCTAGAGGATATTACTTCGGCCCCTGGCAGTGTCTCTCAAGTAAGAGAAAGTGCTGCAGCATTGGTAAGATTTGCGAAACAAACGAATACGATATTAATTATTGTAGGCCACGTTACCAAGGATGGAACTCTTGCAGGACCAAAGGTGCTTGAACACATGATTGATTGTTCTCTGATGTTAGAAGGTAGAAAAGATAGTCAATATAGAACATTGAGAGGCATAAAAAACCGTTTTGGAGCCGTTAATGAGCTGGGAGTTTTCGCAATGACTGAGCGCGGACTTAAAGGTGTTCCGAATCCTTCTGCTATTTTTCTCCAGCGGAATGAGGAAGTATCCTCAGGAAGTATCGTGGTGGTTATTTGGGAGGGTACTCGGCCAATGCTAGTGGAGTTGCAAGCATTGGTAGATGATAGTCATTTGGGTAGTCCAAGGAGGGTCAGTTTGGGTCTAGATCATAATAGATTATCAATGCTTATTGCTGTTCTTCATAGGCATGGAAATATTATGGTGGGGGATCAGGATGTATTTGTGAATGTTGTTGGTGGTGTAAAGATAATCGACACATCGGCTGATTTGGCCCTTATTTTATCGATAATATCAAGTTTTAGGAATAAACCTATACCACGAAATATTGTGGTTTTTGGAGAAGTTGGATTATCCGGAGAAATTAGACCAGTCTCAAGTGGCCAAGAGAGGCTAAAGGAAGCTGTAAAACATGGTTTCACAAGAGCAATTGTGCCAATTGCAAATGCACCTAAAAAGCCTATAACGGGGTTAAAAGTAATTGGTGTGAAAAAAATATTTGAGGCACTGCAAGCACTTTTTTAAATTTTACAATTCCAGTGCGGACCTAAATTTTCTAATATCGACATTTGTAAATATGGTATTTGACTTTACCCAGTTTCGTAGTTAGATTGCTCAAGTTGTCTTTTGTGATAGGTGCTTGAAACACTTCTTATGGTGTTCTGAGTTAAACGGGAAATCGGTACTGCGCGAGCTTAACCCGATACTGCCCCCGCAACGGTATACAAAAATGTTTGATAAATAAGCCACTGTGTTTTGATCATGGGAAGGTTATCAAACAGAACTTATGTTCATTTGTGAGTCCGGAGACCGGCCTGCTGCAACATCAACGATCCACGGGGTGTGGAATCAATGATTGTGAGTTTGATCAGATTGATCTGTGTTTCCATATCCTTATTTTGTTTTTCGAGCCGTTCGGGTGTGATCGGTTAAAAAGGGTATATTATGAAAATCATTTCTAACTATAAAAAAATCGGGTTTATTTTATTTTTTTCAGCGAGCTTCTCTCTCGCGCAGTCAAACCAAACCATCGACGAAGTTATCGTTTCTGCCTCTCTTACCCCACTAGAAAGGTCCGAAACTGGTAATTCTGTAACAATAATCGATGGCAATCTAATAAGAGATAGGGGCGTTATCAATATTAGCCAAATCCTACGAGATGTTCCAGGTTTTGCGGTTAGTCAATCTGGTGGTTATGGCGCACAGACACAGGTAAGGGCACGTGGAGCAGAATCGAATCACTTGCTTGTGTTAATTGATGGTGTAGAGGCAAATGATCCATCACAAAACGATGAATTTGTTTGGGGGACAGTTTCTATTGCCGACATCGAAAAAATTGAAGTTATTCGTGGTCCACAAAGCGCAATCAGCGGCAGTGACGCTTTGGCTGGAAAAGTCAATATTATTACACGATCAAGCGATCAAAATGGAGCCCAGGTGCACTCCCAGTTAGGATCGTGGAATACACATAATTCTGGCTTCAATTTCAGCAGAAAAGATGACAATTTTCATTTCCGAGCAGGATTTAACCGTATGGACTCGGATGGCGATAACATATCAAGAGACGGAAATGAAAACGATGGTTATCAGAACACAACTATGAATCTTAAGTCAGGATATAGTTTAAATCCTCAACTAAATGTATTACTTACAGCACGGAAATCAGAGGGCACAGTGGATTATGATTCTGATGATAATTTTGATGGGTTAGTCGAGGATCAGCCTAAAAACTCAGATTTTGATAATTTAACAGCAAAAATCAAAGCTACGTACCTGCAAGCAGATGGACCCTGGAGCCATAGCTTTATAATCGCGGAGTCACGGTTTGATAACGCAGCTTACTCTGATGGTGTGAGAGGAAATATTACAGCCTCGCAAAAGTCACAGCTTCAATATTTAGGATCATACGCTGAGGATTCGCAGAGCTTGTCTATTTTGATAGAAAAAGAAAAAGAGGATTGGATGCAGAAAGGAGAAATTTCTTACGGCATTTATGATCCAAATCAAAATCGAGTGAGAGAAAACGACGGACTTGCGCTCGAGTATCGTTATGAGCCGATGAGTAATTTAATAGTGGGACTCAGCGGACGTTATGAGGACAACTCTGAATTTGGAAGCTCTTCTTCTTACAGAAGCGAGTTTGTTTATAAAAAATCGGAGGCGATGAGGATAAGAGGAGTATTCGGTAAAGCGATTAAGAATCCAACCTTTACTGAGCGTTTCGGTTTTTACACAAATTTTTTAGGCAATCCTAATTTGGTCCCCGAGGAGTCAGTAAGTGCTGAGCTTGGCCTTGATTATACTTTTGCAAATAATTTGGTTGAAATGTCTTTTGCGATTTTTGACTCTGATTTAGAAAATGAGATTAACGGGTTTGTTTATGACCCGGCAACTTTTGCTTATACATCTGCCAATATTTCAGGAAGCAGCAATCGAAAGGGTATTGAGGTTACCATGTCAGGCGAGATATCGAATGCCTTGTCACTAAACTCCTCCTATACATATGTGAAATCAGATCAACAGGATGGGGATATAACTACAAGAGAAATAAGACGTCCTGAGCATATGGCCAGTTTAGGTATATATTGGATGCCCTTAGACGCATTAAATATTATTATGAATGCTCAATTTGTTGGGTCTCAATTAGATACTTTTTATCCACCTTTTCCTCAGAATCCAGAGGACGTTAAATTGGCTGATCATACTTTGGTGGACATCGCGATCAATTATGAAATGTCAGAAAAAATGTCTGTTTTACTTAAAATTGATAATCTCTTCAATGATAATTATGAAGAAGTTTTCGGATATAAGACTCTTGGTGTAGGGGTGTCGGTGGGCTTGAGATATCAGCTGTAGATTAATTTTATGCGGCCAGCTCTTAAGGGCTGGTCATGCCAAATAAAGGAGAGTGTTGGATTGAATACTAGTGTTGCAAGTAAAAACGATAAGCATAAAACGAAAATGCAAAAACAGAAGCAACGTATTGACTCGCAAATAGAAAAAAATAGTTTAGAAAAAGGGGTCATGATATTTCTGACAGGAGATGGCAAAGGTAAAACTAGTTCTGCCTTTGGTATGGTACTTCGTGCGCTAGGATACAATCATAAAGTGGGCGTTGTTCAATTCATCAAAGGACAACAGTTATCGGGAGAAGAGTTATATCTCAAAAATACATTACCAGATGTTCAGTTTTATCAAATGGGTACTGGTTTTACTTGGGACACACAGGATAGATCATCTGATATAGAGGCTGCGGAGAAAACGTGGTCGGTAGCCCAAGGAATGTTAAAGGATAAGACCTTAGATCTTGTTATTCTCGATGAAATCACTTACATGCTGAGTTTTAAATATTTAGATACTGACACCATTATTAACTCGATCAAAGGTAGGCCTTTTGGACAGAGTGTTGTTGTAACTGGAAGAGGAGGTGGTAGTCGACTTAAGGAAATCGCTGACACAGTTTCAGAAGTCAAAGAAATTAAACATGCTTATAACAATGGGATCAAGGCTCGAAAAGGAGTTGACTATTGATCGGATATTTTTAAACATTCCCTCGTTCATTGAAATTCCATGGCAAAGAAAAATGTCAAAATTGTTCCACTTCACATGTTTACTTGCATCTCTATTAACTCATTACTCAGGCGCTAATGTTATTGTTGTCGATGATCTTGGTGCTAGGGTAGAAATTTCAGAGCCAATAAGAAGAATTGTTTCTTTGGCTCCAAATCTTACAGAATTACTCTTTGAAATAGATGCAGGAAATTTGATTGTGGGTGCGGATGAGTACAGCAACTATCCGCCTCAAGCAAACAGTATCCAAAGAGTAAATAACCACTCGATTGTAAATTATGAGGCCATAACTGCTCTTCAGCCAGATATTATCTTTGCTTGGTCTTCAGGAAATGGGATTTCCACAATTAATCGGCTTAAATCGCTTGGTTTTAGAGTATTTTCTTTTGAAATATCAAGATTAGAGGATTTTTCAGGCGTATACCAGAGGCTGGGAGTTCTGACGGGGAGAATAGATGAAAGTAAAAAAATGACAAATAAATTTAATCATGAATTGGAAAGCATATCGAACCGGTTTAGTAAATTAGAAAAAGTAAGGACGCTATACCAGGTTTGGGATAACCCTTTGATGACGGTTAACAATCAACATATTATCAGTGAAATAATTTCAATTTGCGGCGGAGTAAATATTTTTGGAAATTTAGATTCACTTACCCCAATAATAAGTTTAGAGGCTGTTCTATCTGAGAATCCACGGGTAATACTTTCCAGTGGCAACGAGAAAGACAGCAGAGATTTGTTCGAGTTTTGGCAAAAATGGAAAGATGTTGATGCAGTAAAAAATAAAAATTTATTTCTTGTGCCTCCTGATCTTCTAGCCAGACAGACTTTCAGGATACTCAGTGGAGCTGAGTATCTCTGTCAGTTTTTGGAGCAATCCAGATAGCAACCAGCGGTATTAAAGGTCATATCCTCGTTCATCATGTTCAACCAAATCCAGTCCTTTAAGTTCGCCCTCATCGTCAATTCGTAAAGAAACAAACGAGTTTACTACTTTGAAAATCATAAAAGTTACAAGAGCTGTGTAGCTCACTGTTGCAAAAACTCCAATCATTTGAACGCCCACTTGGCTAATCATTGACATGCCTTCGTTGTAACCTTGACCGCTAAAAACACCTATATTTGCGGACGCAAATATACCTGCTAGTAGTGTCCCCAAGATTCCGCCAACCCCGTGTACAGGGAAAACATCCAACGAGTCATCGATATGAAATTTCTGTTTTATTGCCTGAGTTGCGTGATAGCAAATGATGCCCGCTGAAAATCCAATGACCAATCCGCCTGCGGGACCCACGAAGCCTGAAGCAGGTGTTATTGTTCCAAGACCTGCAACCATGCCTGTTACTATTCCAAGAACAGAGGGTTTTCCATGTCTTCTCCATTCCATCATCATCCAAGAGAGAGAGCCAGCTGACGCAGACAGATGAGTAACAAGAATTGCCATGCCTGCATCACCATTTGCTGCTAATGCAGATCCTCCATTAAATCCAAACCATCCTACCCATAAAAGTCCTGCACCCGTCACTGACATTGTTAAATTATGAGGAGGCATAGATTGCTTAGGGAATCCCTTTCTATTACCTAAAACTAATGCCGCAACGAGAGCCGCTACTCCAGCAGTAATGTGAACAACAGTTCCACCAGCGAAGTCGAGAAGTCCGAGTTCTGATAACCATCCTCCACCCCAAACCCAGTGTGTAATTGGGGCATAAACAATCACTAGCCATAGCGCAGTAAAAATAAGTATGGCACTAAATTTCATCCTCTCAACAAAAGCTCCCAGAATAAGAGCAGGTGTGATTATCGCAAAAGTCATTTGAAACATTGCAAAAACAGATTCTGGTATATCACCAGCTAAGGTTTCTTCTGCGATGCCCATTAGAAAAAGATTATCTAGGTTTCCAATAATCCAATTAAGTTGCCCGCCATCACCAAACGCGATGGTGTAGCCTATTGCAAACCATACAATTGAAGCAAGACATGTAATTGCAAAACATTGCATCAGGACCGACAAAACATTCTTTGATCTAACAAGTCCCGCATAAAACAGCGATAAGCCAGGGATTGTCATCAATAAAACTAAGGCTGTCGATGTCATAATCCAGGCAGTATTCGATCCATTTAATTCAGATGACCATAATGGAGAAGAAATTGTGGTAAGGAGCAACAGTATTGAGACTTGATTTATTTTTGTTATTGTATTCATAAGGCACCTTTTTTTGCGGCTAGATTTTTGAATTATTATATCGGCGGCGCAGTATGGTTTAGAAACACGCTTTTTGCAAAAATTAATAGATCTAGATTATTGATTTGCATATTTAGTCATTGCTAATGTTATATACTCTTTTTATAAAATAAAATTTTAGAATAAGTTGTAATGAGTGACTTAAATTATGATCCTTTACGAGCTAATGTAAGTCTTTTAGGTAAGATTCTTGGTGATGTAATTTCAGATGCCGAGGGCCAAGAGTTCCTTGAGAAAGTTGAAGCGATAAGACTTTTGTCCAAGTCTGCTCAAGCAGGTAACTCCAGTGATGGAGAAAAACTGGTTAAGCTTTTGAGAGATCTTAGTGATGAGGAGCTAGTTCCAGTTGCGAGAGCATTTAGTCAGTTTTTAAATCTAGCCAACATCGCGGATCAGCAGTTCAGCCATTCGCGCAGAATCGATGAGCACGTGTCTGCAACAGAAACACTCCGAGAAGTTTTTGCGCTCGTCAAAAATCATGGTATATCCGATGATGTGATACTCGATGCAGTTAAAAAATTAAAGATAGAATTAGTGTTGACTGCGCATCCAACTGAAATTACTCGAAGGTCTTTAATCCATAAATATGATGCTATAGATTCTTGCCTTTGTCAGCTTGAGTTGAAAGGAACTACCACTCGAGAAAAGGAAGCAGTGTTTCGTCGGCTAAAAGAATTAGTAACTCAAATTTGGTTCAGTCATGATTTTCGTGCTGAAAGACCCAGTCCTGTCGACGAAGCTAAGTGGGGTTTTGCTGTAGTTGAGAACTCTTTGTGGAGAGCAATCCCTCATTTTTTGCGCCGTTTGGACTCTACGCTATCTGAATCCATTCATCAGTCTTTACCATTAAAAATGTCTCCAGTTAGCTTTGTATCTTGGATGGGGGGTGATAGAGATGGTAATCCGAATGTTACTTCGAATGTGACTGCAGAGGTACTTTTGCTTTCGCGCTGGCAAGCAGCAACTCTATACATGAGGGACATCAATTCTTTGATTGAAGAGCTATCAATGATAAACAGCAATAACTATGTCAAAGAGTTATCAAATTCGTCGCGTGAACCATACAGAGCAGTTTTAAGAGATGTCAGATTACAGTTAAAGAATACAATTGATAATATTGAGAACCAATTAGATGGTCGAGAGCCAATTTATACAAATGTAATTAATAATCAAAAAGATTTATGGGACCCGATATTCGCCTGTTATGAATCATTGCAAGATTGTGGGATGCAGGCAATAGCAGATGGTTCAATTATAGATCTTCTGCGGTGTATAAGTTGTTTTGGAACCCATCTCGTTAGACATGATATTAGGCAACATAGTGAGAGGCACTCGAGAGTTCTAGAGGAGATCTGTAGCCATCTGGATTTGGGTGACTACTCGAATTGGTCAGAAGATAAAAAACAGAAATTTCTTCTTGAGGAAATTGCAGGAAACCGTCCACTTATTGGGAGTGACTTAGTTTTCACTTCCGAATCTTTGGAGGTTGTAAAGACGTTTGAATTAATCGCAAAGCAACCGCAGGAAGCGCTCGGTGCTTACGTTATATCGATGGCTAAGCGTCCCTCAGATATATTGGTTGTTCAATTACTGCTCAAGGAAATGGGATGTAAAGGTCATCTTCCAGTTGTGCCACTGTTTGAAACCTTAGATGACTTAAATAATGCAAATGGGACTATAGAAATTCTATTAAAGAATAAGTCCTATAAAAAGTTAATAAATGGCGAGTTGATGGTGATGATAGGTTACTCAGATTCTGCAAAAGATGCGGGTATGTTAGCTGCATCATGGGCACAATATGAGGCACAAGAGGCTCTTATACATTTATGTAAAGAACATGATATTAAACTCACTCTTTTTCACGGAAGAGGAGGTAGTTTAGGTCGTGGTGGTGCACCCGCTCATGAGGCATTACTTTCACAGCCTCCTGGTTCTTTGCGAGACGGGTTGCGTGTAACGGAGCAGGGAGAAACAATCCGTGCAAAGCTAGGTTTGAGCTCAATCGCAATTAAGACATTTTCAATTTATACGAACGCGATATTACAAGCTAATTTGTTAGAGCCACCAAAGCCTGAGCTTGACTGGCGAAAGACTATGGATAAATTGTCTGCTCTTTCGTGCAAATCATACCGTGATTTTGTGAAAAATGATCCTGACTTTGTAACCTATTTTAGGCAAGCGACACCTGAACGTGAACTCAGCAATTTGCGGTTAGGTTCAAGGCCTGCTAGACGTAAAAGTGATACAGGTATAGAGAGCTTACGCGCAATTCCATGGATATTTGCTTGGAGTCAAAATAGGCTAATGCTGCCTGCATGGCTCGGTGCTATTGAGGCGATATCCGATCTATACAATTCGGAATCTAGTCATTTGATAAAAGAGATGATAGAAAAATGGCCATTTTTTGGGGCGAGACTCTCGATGTTGGAAATGGTATTTTTAAAATCAGATGCGTGGCTATCAAAATATTATGATCAGCTTTTGGTTTCTTCGGACCTTCAGGATATAGGTGATAAATTGCGATCAAAACTAAATTCTGATCGGGAGATGTTGGAATTAATAGCAGGTGAAGAAAAGCTTTTAAACCGACAAGCATGGCCAAGAGAGTCAGTCCAACTTAGAAATATTTATATTCATCCATTGAATGTTTTACAGGTTGAACTCTTGAAAAGAGAAAGAGAAAAGCCAGACAGTATTTATGAGGAGGCAATTATGGTAACAATAGCCGGTATTGCAGCTGGATTAAGGAATACTGGATAAACTTGATTTTAGGTAATTAACAAATGATGAAATTTCAAAATGAGTCGTATCTATTTGAGATTTTCAGATATCTTGTTTATGCGGCTTTAACTACAAACATATTCCTTTTCTATCAAGAAGAGTCGCTAGCGGTCAAAAGTACCTTTACTCAGGGTATTGCAATATCCGATATTATTGGTGGCTTCGCAGCAACTTTGGACACAGCTGCATGGGTAATGTTGCTTCTCTTGTTCGAATTTAATACGTCTAAATACACTCCTAACATTGATGATTCAAAAGCTGCTTTTTTAACAAAATTTATTATCAGAATTTTCAGTTATGGGATTATCGTTTACGCTTTTTTTGGTTATTTCTCTAAATATATTTTGTTAGCCAATATAGAACCTTTTGTAGTAAGTGATATTTGCGCTCTCATTGGACAAAACTATAATGTGATTGACAACCTTGATGAATATCCATTGCTAGATAGCGACAATTGTCAATCATTAGTTGGAAGTGCTTTATTTGTTCTGTCGGGACAAACTGTTATTGGGTCTTTATCTGATTGGAGCGCAATTCAATGGCTAACTGTTGTGGATGTTATCAATTCTGGAACTTGGATCTTAGTTGTCTTGATTATCGAGTCGGAGATTTTTTTTGGTAAAAAGCTTGTTGGGTCCATTACTTTAAAATCGATGTTTAAATTTGTTAAACTAGTTTTGTATTCGATTTTGTTTGTTGCTGCCGTATATTGGGGTTCGGAGGGTGACTTCCTTGATTTTTGGGATGCTTTTTTATGGCTAGTGGCATTCTTTTTTATAGAATCAAATTTACGTAGATTAGACCCCGTTGAAAAAAGTTAGAATTTCAGCTCAGCCCTTGTTTTTATAGCCATTGTTAATTTCACGAAACAACACAGTTTATTTTCATCATTTTTTAATTCTATTTTCCATATATGAGATCTTTTGCCCAGGTGTATTGGCGAGGCAGTACCTGTTACGAAACCTGAAGATACAGGCCTTATGTGAGATGCATTTACCTCTTGGCCAAAACAGATTTCAGTTTCGCTGTTTATCACATGAGCAGAGGCTATGCTCCCCAATGACTCAGCCAG
>OCZA010000604.1_pt1 | contig 11979 bp, 16 predicted proteins | sample 1539021 | NCBI WGS metagenome assembly OCZA01 (sample SAMEA2619376, study PRJEB22493) | marine metagenome | biome: marine biome (ENVO:00000447); feature: surface water layer (ENVO:00002042); material: "saline water (ENVO:00002010), including plankton (ENVO:xxxxxxxx)" | depth 5 m | reverse complement strand
AAACTTTTAAAAGGTTTAGAGCTTGGCTGCTCAGGCTGTATTTCTGCGGTGACGAATGTTACGCACTCTTTGGCTAGAAAAGTGTTTGACGATTTTGAAAATAAAATATCTCAATCTAAGAACAAACAATTAATTAACGTTAGAGAGACATTTGATCAATATAATTTAATATCTGCACTTCACAGTTTTTTATCAATTAAAGATGAAACATTTAAAAATATAATGCCGCCTTTAGTTTTATTATCAGAGGAAAAGAAGAAAGAATTAATAGACAAGTTAAAAAAATTAGAATTTGTCTCAGAAAAAAATTTAGCAGCGTGATTTATGATTTTAGCAAGAATATTTACAAATATTTATAAGGAAGGTGGCATTATTTTAATTGATGCCAAAGGCCAAAAATATATTTGTGGCGATCCAAAAAAAGAAAAGCCTATTACTTTAAAATTGTTGAAAGAAAATTTAAATTGGAAACTGTTGTTAGATCCTGAGCTTGAATTTCCTGAAGCTTACATGAGAAATGAAATTATTATTGAAAATGGATCACTAAAAGATTTTCTGATGGATTTAGTAAAGAATTTAGGAAGAGGCGAAATTTCCACAGCAAGCTTAATAACAAAAAAAATTTACCAAGTTTGGAGAACTATTACAAATTATAACTTACCTGGGAAGTCTAGAAAGAATGTCGAACATCATTATGATATTGGTGGAGGAAAAGGTGAAAAGTTATACGATATTTTTTTAGATAAAACTCATCGTTTGTATTCTTGCGCCTATTGGAAAAATGACACAAAGACTTTAGAGGAAGCTCAGCAAAATAAAATTGATCACATTGTTAAGAAACTTGATATTAAGGAAGGACAAAAAGTATTAGAGGTTGGATGTGGATGGGGAGGCATGGCCTTTGAAATAGCTAAACAAAAAAAATGTGAGGTAACTGGAATATCTTTAAGCAAAAATCAAATTGAATACTGTAAACGTAAAGCAAAAGAATTAAACTTAGATAATCAAGTTAAATTTGAGCTAATTGACTATAGAGAGGCAAAAGGAAAATATGATCGTATTTTTTCTGTTGGAATGTTTGAGCATGTAGGAAAAAAATTTTATAACAAGTTTTTTAAATCAATGAATAAGCTTCTTAAAGATGATGGTATATTCTTGCTCCATACCATTGGAGTAGTAGATAAACCATCTCCAACTAATAAATTCATTAACAAATACATTTTTCCAGGAGGAACTTGCCCTTCATTTAGTCAAATTATTACCCCAATAGAAAAAACAGGTCTTATTGTTTGTGATACTGAAACACTCATTAGACATTATGATAAAACTTTAGAAAGTTGGTTAGAGCGATTTATGAATAAAAAAAACGAAGTAAAAGATTTATTTGACGAAAAATTTGTCAAAATGTGGGAATATTACATGGCAAGTTGTGCGGCAGCATTTAGATACAGAGATCTTGTTGTTTTTCAATTACAAATTGTTAAGAAGTTTCAATCAGCACATCGTACAAGAGACTATATATATTCATAAAAACTGTTATTTAATTGGTAGCAGGTATGAAAAAGAAGAAAAAAAAATTTAAAAGATCTCAAAAACGTTCTTCAAAAAGAAATAGAATTAATACCAAAAGAATAAAAAATAAAAAAATCAAAAGAAGAAAATATAAAAAAATAGGCAAAAGGTTAAAAACTAAAAGTAAAATCAAATATAAAAAAATTATCAAAATAAAAAAGTTTGATAAAACCAACAAAAAAACAAGAGCTTTAGTATCTAGCTTATTAAAATTAAATGACAAAATTAAATCACTAGTTAGATTTAATTTTAATATAGACCAATCACTTCAAAACTTTTTTGTTGGAGTTTCTAAAAAAATATCAGGTGTCAAAAAGATAATTTTAGAAGAACGTGAAAAACAGAAAAAATTAAAATTAAGGTTAATGGAGCAGGAAAAAAAAGAAGCTCAAAAAAAACTGATTGAGCAAGAAAAACTTGCTTTAATAGCTAAAAAAACTGAGCTAAGAGAAGAGCAAAAACTAGAAAGAGAAAGAAAACTAGATCTTCAAAAATTTATAAAACTCGAACAGGCTGAACTTAGAAAAGAAAGAGCAGAAAAACAAAGGCAGTTTTTAGAACAAATAAAATTAGAGAAAAAAATAGATCAATTTAGAAAAAGAGAAGCTTTAGAGATTAGAAGTCTTGAAAAATATGTTCTTAGTCAACAGCGAGAGTCTTATGAAGAAGTCCAGCAACGTATAGATAGAATAAAAGAAAAATACAAACTAATTAGAGAACAAAAAATAAATGAAGCCATAAAAGAAAGGGTTGCTAGTCTCGGTATTAAAATTGAAGAGGGTGATAGCAAAGAAATATTATTAGAAAAAGAGAGAGTTTATAGCGAAGAACGTCGCAAGATTGAATACGCTCTCGAAAGTTTTTATAGATCGGCACATAGTTTATGTTTTCAGTTGAATAAAAAATATATTCCAAAATATCTAAGCATTATTAGATGTATTGATAAAAGATTTGAAACTGGTGAGATATATATTAAGTGGGATGACTCAGCTGATGATGATTGGTTAATTTTAATTTATATAAAAAATAATTCTCCTGACGAAGGAATTGTAATCGAAGATAAAACTAATCCTGAAAATAATTCAACATATGAATTTCAACCTAATGAAATATTCAAAGCCTCAGATGCTATGGTTGACGCTTTAACTAAACTTTTAGACAGGGAGAGAAACAAAAGAAAAGTTAGTTAATAATTTGACTTAATTTTCTGACTTCACCGATTTTAAAAATAATTGCATCATTTTTTTCATAACCAAACTTTTCAGCCCCATTTTTAAATCTTTCACGAGGTTCCATTATTGGTTCTAAAGAAAGCACAACAGTTCCCCAATGCATACCTATTATCTTTTTACTTTTTAAGTCCCGTGCAATTTGCAAAGCCTCCTCAGGATTGGTGTGATAAACTGACTTGTCTTTTACCGGCATCATTGGAAAAAAATTATAAGCGCCAATATTGATGAAGGTAATATCAATAGGACCATATTTTTTACCAAGTTCTTTATAAATATTTCCGTAGCCTGTGTCACAAGCAAATAAAATCTTTTTACCTTTGTACTCTATTAAAAAGTTTCCCCACAAAGTTTTATTAGTATCCCATAAACTTCTCTTTGACCAATGCACAGCAGGAAGTAAAGTAACTTTTACATTATCGTTAACTTTAATCTCTTGGTACCAGTCTAATTCATTTACGTCTTTATAATTTCTAAAATATTTTCCAAGCTTTAAAGGCAAAACGACTTTAGATTTTTTGTAAGGAAAATTTCTAATCGTTGACATATCTTGATGGTCGTAATGATTATGAGTCAGAAGAAATAAATCAACAGGAGGTATTTCATTAAGGTTTACTGCAGGTGGCACATATCTTTTTGGCCCAAAAATTAATGGTCCTGTATTCTTTGAAAAAACAGGATCTGTTATAATTGTTGTATTACCTAACTTAATCAAGAATGTAGCATGGCCAATCCAAGCTATATAGTCATTGTTTTCATTATCTTTTAAATCCTTTAGGACTTTAGTTCGAGGAACAACATGATCTTCAGGTATTTCGATCTTAATTTTTTTTCTCTCCTCATTGAAAATTTTATAAGACCATTTCACGTTAGAATCTCGTTCAGGCGAACCCTCTGGATTTCTAAAAGTACCGTCTGGTAGATGGTGATAAGGTTTCTTTTCCATAGCTGACAACTCTAAACTAAAAAAAATGATGATTAAAATGAAAGTAGAAAATTTTTTCATGAGATTTATTAATGTTTATTTCTAGTTTCGTCATTAATATTCTCACCAAATTTTTTGATTTTTTCCCACTCATTAATATTTTTGTCCTTTTTTTCTGCTTTATAAGAAATTATTAACGGTAATATAATTAAAGCTATTACAATAAGAATACAAGAAATAATAAGGGATAAATTCATATCCCTTATTATCATAGATTATTTAATTTGAAATAATTATTTAGCTACCTAAACAATTTGATTTATTGATTCTTTTATCAAAATCTTTTGCGGCATCTTTGCTTACAAACCAAACATAAGAAGACTCCTGTAATTTACTTGCATCAGCTGTTGTACAACGTTTGCCAATTTTTACTTTGGCCATGTTATTACCTGCGCAATTAGTTAACAAAAGCGATAAAAATATAATAGATAATGTTTTCATAGTTTATAAGTAATTCTAAATTCTGCGTTTTGATTGGCATAAATTAGACCAAAAAAAGAATATTTTACTTTATTGAAAACCCTCTCTATTCCGCATATGTTTTAATATGTCAAATTTTCACACTTTTAAAATAAAAGTTTATTATGAAGATACAGATGCCGGAGGCATTGTTTATTACGCCAGATATTTAAATTTTATTGAAAGAGCTAGAACGGAGATGATTTATGACCATTTAAAACTAAATCATGCTAGGCTTAAAAAAGAGTACAATGCTGTATTTGTAGTTAGAGAATGTAATATAAAGTACCATAAATCAGCTAATTTTGAGGATCAATTAGAAATACATACCCATGTAATAAAGAAAACACCTGTGAGGTTAAATCTAAAACAACAAGTAACACGAGCAGATGAAATTTTGGTAACAGCAGAGGTAGAATTGGCAGTAATTGACAGTAATGGGTCGATTAGTAAATTATCTCAAAAATTACTAGAAAAAATATAAATTTGACGAATAGAGAACAAACGTTTGCCAAAATTTGTCATTAATTACAAACCAAGTTTGCAATTTTAGCAATACTTGTTCAATTAAATTTAAACTATAAAGGAATAATGAGATCTAAATCTAAAAAAATTAGAAGTAAAAATTCTAGTAAAAAAATTAAAAGAATTTCTCTTTTTGAGCTTCAAAACTCCCCAAAAGCTTTGCTTTTTAGAGCTCGAGCATAATATCTTTTCTCCCGCAATTGATTAATGGCCTAATTTTGATTAGGCCATTGTTTTTATAGCCAAAATTGTTAAATTAATTTGTGAAAAGCAATAAACAAAATAATAAAGCAGCCATTATTATGGGGTCCCAGTCGGATTATCCTATAATGAAAGATTGCGAAAAAATTCTTAAAATTCTAAAAATAAAATATCAAGTTTTAATAGTGAGTGCCCACAGAACACCAAAAAGAATGTTTCAATTCGCAGAGTCTGCCGAAAAAAATGGTTTTGGTGTAATTATTGCTGGGGCTGGAGGAGCGGCTCATTTAGCTGGTATGATTGCATCTTTGACCACGCTACCGGTGCTTGGAGTTCCAATGGAAACTAAAAAATTAAAGGGTCTCGACAGTTTACTATCTATGGCACAAATGCCAAAAGGTGTTCCAATTGGCTGTTTAGCGATTGATGGAGCATTTAATGCTGGACTGCTAGCGGCATCTATTATCGGTAATTTTGATCATAAAGTGAAATCAAATTTAGAAAAGTGGAGACGTCTTCAAACTCAATCCATTAAAAAAAAACCTAAGTAATTAATGTCTGATAGTACATTAGGAATCATAGGCTCTGGTCAATTAGGTTCAATGCTTTGCCAAGCAGCTAAAAAACTTAACGTCAGAACAGTTGTGATATCTGATGATGAGCAAGGTCCAGCCCAAAAATATGCCGATCAATTCATTTTTGCAAAATATGACGATCAACAAAAAATAAAGCAATTTACAGATAAAGCAGATGTAGTTACTTTTGAATTTGAAAACATTCCAATCAATATCTTAAAACAAATAGAAAAAGAAAAAAAAGTTTTACCTAAACCTGAAATTAATAGAATTATCCAAAACAGAAAATTGGAAAAATCTTTTGTTAATGAACTTGGCATTGCAACAACTAAATGGGCTTTTATAGAAAAGGCAGAAGATGTGACTAAAAACAGTAACTTATTGCCAGGAATTTTAAAAACTAATACTCTTGGTTACGATGGACAAGGTCAATTTGTACTAAAATCATTAGCTGATGTAAAAAAAGATTGGTGTTTCACTGCTGACTATATTTTGGAAAAAAAGGTAAATTTAAAAAAAGAAATTTCAGTAATTATTACAAGATTTATCGATGGCGAAACTTTTATCTACGAGCCTATTGAAAATTTACACAAAGATCAGATTTTAAAACATTCAAAAATTCCAGCTAACATCGACGAAAAAATTTATAAGCAAGCTCAAAATAACGCTAAGATAATTGCTGATAAACTTGATTATGTAGGAAGCATGTGTGTTGAGTATTTTATTGATCAAGATGATAATTTATTGGTTAACGAAATTGCACCTAGAGTACATAATTCTGGTCATTTAACTATTAACGCTTTTAATATTAGTCAGTTTGAAAATCATATTAGAGCAGTATGTGGGCTTAAGTTTGAAAAACCAAAAAAAAATTCAAATGCTGAAATGATCAATATTTTAGGTAAAGAAATTGAGGAATATAGATCGAAAACTTTTAAAGAGGATGAATTCTTTTTTGACTACGGAAAAAAGATAATCAAAGAAAAAAGAAAAATGGGTCACCTTACGATTTTGAAAAAGTAACTATTTAATTGTAATTCGATGCATCACCCTTTTGCAATTTTTTATTTCACTTGCCATGTGCAAAATAGATAAATTATCCCATAGACAAATATCATTTTTGCTCCATTCATATGAGAATATAAACTCTTCTTTATTAACGTGTTTTATTAAATAATTTTTTAGATATTCCGCATCCTCTTCTTTAACATTTTTAATTTTTATCAAATGACCTGGGGAAACATATAAAGTCTTCTTACCATTGACAGTTTTTACAATGGGATGTTCAGCTTCCATGCTTTCAGAGGATTTTATACCCATTTCTTTCTCTCTTTCCAGTCTTGTGACTGCAATGGGCCCTGCAGAAGAAAAAACACCTGTAGCACTTTTAATTTTATCTTTAATATCTTGAGGTAATTTTTCATAGGCATTAAATCCAGATGAGAAGATCGTATTACCTTGTCCGTTTGGAATTTCTATGCCCATCAACATAGTATAACGAGGACGGTCATTAGCCAAATAACTAGTATCTTGATGCAGCCAACTGGAACCAAAACTTAAATTTTTATCACTAGGTTTTCTCTCTATGACATTTATAAATGGAAATTTAACATCTAACCCCTTTAATCTCGGATAAACAACCGGCTGACCTATATCTTTTGCAAATTTTTGATAAGACTCGGGATCTAGGTTTTGTTTTTTGATAAAGACAACACCAAATTGGTTTAATATATTTTTTATTTCTTTTGCCTGTTCTTTATTTAAAATTTTAAGATCAATATCATTTATATAGGCCCCAACGTTATTTATTCCCGGTGTAATAGATAAGTTCATTTAATTTAAAGGTTTGATTAAAGCAGGATCATTATTTACAGGATTGTTTACATCCTTAGATATTTCATGAAATTTTAGGCTTGGGGGTTTTATAGAATTTAAGATTTCCATAGCGTCTTTTTTAACATTTAAATAATTATTAATCTGACTTTGATTGATGATCAAGGGTTCACGATGATGAATAGAGCTAATTTTTTCTGTAGCTTCTCTGGTTATAATACAAAATTGATTGTTTTGATGAATACCCGCAAAAAACATAATCTCATCATCTTCCTTAGAAAAATAATAGGGAATTTTAATTTTATCCTCTCTTTTCCATTCATAATAACCATCTGCAGGGACTACACATCTTGAAGTTTGTATCAAATTTTTAAACGTAACCTTTTCCATTAGTGTTTCTTTTCTTGCATTAATTAATGGTGAGAATTTATCAAGTTTTTTAGACCAGCCAGGAACAAGCCCCCACTCACATAATTCTAAAGCCTTTCCATTAGTATAAGATTTAATTATAGGCAACTGTTGAGTTGGATGCGCATTATAATTATCAGTATCTTCAACTTTAATATTAGTTTTAACAAGATCGACTGTTTTAGTAAGAGGTTTAGTGATTTTATAACGACCACACATTATTTCTTCTTCTTTTCTTTTTTAAGTTTTCTTTTTTCTTTAAACGTTAATTTTGCTTTTTTCATTAAACTTGAGTCTTTAAAGCTTTTCCCCGAGTATCTTTTAGACATTTTTAATACCTTTTTTTATAATTTTTAAAATACCTTTTGTATTTCTTTTTTGTCGCCTTCTTTTCATTTTAAGTCTAAAGCTCTTTCTTTTCTTTCTTTTTTTCACGCCCAATCATAACAAAGTCTTGCTAAGGTTCAACCAAGGGTATAAGGCATAAGTATTCGTTATTTATTTAAAACTTTAAATCATACATGGAAAATTTCTTATCTCTTAATTTAGAACCAACACTAATTGAGTCTATAGCAAAAATTAATTTTAAAACCCCTACTCCTATTCAAGCTAAAGCAATACCCATAGCTCTAGAAGGTAAAGATATTCTAGGTACAGCACAAACCGGGACAGGTAAAACTGCTGCTTTTGGAATTCCACTAATTAATTTTCTTCTCAAAACTAAAAAAGAGACAGCTTTAATCATGACGCCTACTCGAGAACTCGCTTCCCAAGTTATGCAAACAATGAACAGTTTAGTCGGTCGAGGTAATATTAGAACGGCATTATTAATTGGAGGAGACTCTATGCAAAAGCAATTAAAGCAAATGAGAAGAAATCCTCGTTTAATTGTTGGAACCCCAGGACGAATAAATGATCATCTAAAAAGAAAAACATTAAATTTACGCAATACTGCTTTTTTAGTTTTAGATGAGGTAGATCGAATGTTAGATATGGGTTTTACTCCTCAAATAAATCAAGTTTTAGAAACAGTTCCTAGAATTCATCAAACTTTACTATTTTCAGCAACTTTACCCGGCAATATTTTAAGACTTGCTGAAAAATATTTAAACAATCCTGAGAGAATTTCAGTTGGCTCAACATCAATGCCTATAGAAAAAATTAAACAAGAAGTTCTTAGAGTAAAACAAGGTGACAAATACAATCAGTTGATTAAAGAAATTTACATCAGACAAGGTTCTATTCTAATTTTTGTAAAGACAAGACGTAATGCTGAAAAAATGGTTAAACGTTTAAAGTACGACGATCATGATGCAGACGCTATTCATGGAAACTTAAGACAAAATAAAAGAGATCGAGTAATTAAAGCTTTTAGAAACAATCATTTTAGAATTTTGGTTGGCACAGATGTTGCAAGCAGAGGTTTAGATATTCCAGCGATTAAGCATGTTATAAATTTTGATTTACCACAAGTTCCAGAAGATTTCATTCATAGAATTGGCAGAACAGCTAGAGCAGGATCAGCGGGCTCGGCTCTAAGTTTTGTTGGAGATGAAGATAGAAGTAAATGGAACGCCATTCAAAGATTGATTGATCCTAATTTTAAATCAGCAGAGAGAGGATCAAATTCTAGTAAAAGAAGAGGGCGTAAATCATTTGATAGACGAGGACGAAGAGGAAAAAAAAGATTTGATAAAAGAGATGATAATAGGAACGATAATTTTAAAAAGAAAAAAAACTTCAAATTTAAAAAAAAGTTTAAAGATAATAAGTCTTTCAAAAAAAAAGGTAAATTTTCAAAACGAAGACGAAACTTTAGAGACTAACTTTCCTCTACCACTATATGGTTTTGTTCGCCTAAATGATCAACTTTAAGATTTAATTTGTCACCTACCTGAAGAAATTTTGGCATATCCATTTCCATGGCTGTTCCAGCTGGAGTACCAGTAGTTATAATTGTACCTGGATATAATGTCATAAAATGACTGATATGAGATATTAAGAAATTAAAATTAAATATCATTCTTTCTGTATTTCCTGTTTGTCTTCTTTCTCCATTTACATCTAAAGAAAGATTTAAATTGTTAATGTCCACAATTTCATCTTTCGTTACGAGATAAGGTCCTGTTGGACCAGCAATAGATTTACCTTTAATCCATTGACCTCCACGTTCTTTTTGCCAAGAGCGTTCAGAAATATCATTAACAATACAATAACCAAAAACATATTCTTGAGCATTATTTTCAGAAATATTTTTACCTTCTTTACCAATTACCATTGCAACTTCAACTTCATAGTCCATTTTATTAGCGGCTATTGGCTTTAGAATTGGATCGTTAGGACCCTGTATACAGCCAGAGCTCTTATTAAAAAGTATAGGTTCTGTTGGCAATTTAGAATTAGTACCCTCTGCGTGCGCTTTATAATTTAAACCTATGGCTAAAAAATCTACAGGATTAGATATACAACTTCCTATTCTAACATTTGAATTAATTTTATTTAATTTAGACAAATCTATTTGAGTTAATTTATTTAAAGTGACTTCATTTAAGGTATTAGGATCTAAATCTTTTAAATGTTGAGACAAATCTCTTATTAAGTTATCAGAGTCTACGGCAGCAACTTTTTCTTGGCCTTTTTCACCGACTCTTAATAATTTCATAGATTAATTTTAGATAAGATATTGTTATTTTACAAATCTTTTAATTCGCTCTTCAGTCGTTGTATCAGGTCCACCGTAAGGTGTTTCATAAGAATTAGTTCTTGTTAAAACATCAATACCTTTAGTGAAGATAAAAATAAAAAATATAACAAAAAATACAGCAAAGATTTTAGCGGGATTATAGTTACCTGATTGAAAGACACTTACTGGCTGCTCTTTTTTTTTGTGAAAAAACTTAAATGTCAAATAAACTGCTATGATTAAACCGATATGGCCCATGACTACTCCGGCCCAACCAAAAATAAACGATGTCATTGAGAATACGTACAAACTAAAAACAGTAGACCAAACAAATGAAAGTACAATTAATATTTGTAATCTTACAGCTTTAGGCAAACTTCTTAAGTCATTCTTAGTATCATCAAACATGATATTAGCTGACTCAATCATAAAGTTTCTTAATTTTTCTAGCATATTAAAACTTATATCTTTAAAATCTTAAAAGTAAAATATTACAATTGTTGCACGGTTTTTCTTACTTTTTTCATGTGTTCTTGAAATCTTTTTTCAGACATTCCAGGCAACACCTCATAAAATCTTATATAGGCGGTTTTCATTTTTCCAAGTTTTAGAACTCCAGCTTTTATTCTTCGAAAAGGTATATTTTGAAACCAGGTTTGAATTGAAAACCAATTCCCTCCATAGGTCATTGACATGATAGCTTTTTTGTCTTTCATTGCTCCTGCTACAGGGTATCCCCAATTTCCCACTAATCTTTTGAAAGAAAAAAACCATTTAGGGGCGAGCACTAAGTCAATCCAATTCTCTAATATTGCAGTTGCTCTTAGATTGTAACACGGAGAAATCATAAACAATACATCGCATTGCTCCAACCTTTTTCTATAATCAAGAATTTGTTCACTTGGTTTTGAACCATCAAAAAAAGGTATTGGCTTTTCCTCGTGTAAATTAATCAAATCAATTTCATGACCTAATGTTTTAGCTTCGTCAATAAAAGTATCTCTTATAGATGCATTGAAAGAATCTTTAACATTATGATGACCGTAAACAATAAAAATTTTTTTAGACATTTTTATTTTTCTATATCATCTTTTTCTTCTTTTCGTATTAGAAATCCCGAGCCTATCCCCACTGCTGCAGCTGAAACGATCCAGTTGTATTCCTGATCACTAAAAAGAACTAAAATTCCAAAACCTATAATGATCACTCCTAATAATTTATTATCCATTGACAATTACAACACTTATATTAGAGTTTGCTTATCCATATGTCATGGAAAAAAAGACTCGGCATTCGACATGCCGGACTCTATAAAGGAGTTGCAAAGTCGGTTGAAGAAAGGAGATGTGATGGATAGATTTTCACGTTTGCTTGGTAAGTTCAGCCGAGAAAAGTCAGAGGCTAAACTTGCTCAGCACCTTAATAAAAAAGTCGAAGCTCCAGAAGCTAATGCTAATGGAACTAGTGGCTATTTAATTAAGGAAGGTAAAAATGCTGGAAAAGTACTCA
>OCZA010000603.1_pt1 | contig 11984 bp, 8 predicted proteins | sample 1539021 | NCBI WGS metagenome assembly OCZA01 (sample SAMEA2619376, study PRJEB22493) | marine metagenome | biome: marine biome (ENVO:00000447); feature: surface water layer (ENVO:00002042); material: "saline water (ENVO:00002010), including plankton (ENVO:xxxxxxxx)" | depth 5 m | reverse complement strand
GGAATGTCATTGAGAGCGGGATATCCGGTCCAGGACATTGAGATGTGGCAGTTCCATCCAACAGGTATTCATGGTGCGGGTACTCTTGTGACGGAGGGTTGCAGAGGGGAAGGCGGATACCTCGTGAATAAAGATGGAGAGCGTTTTATGGAGAGATATGCTCCCAATGCAAAAGATTTGGCCGGTAGAGATGTTGTTGCCAGATCAATGGTACTTGAAATCCTTGAAGGTAGGGGATGCGGTAAAGAAAAAGATCATGTCTATCTCAAACTTGATCATCTAGGAGAAGAGACTTTAAACGCAAAATTACCGGGTATTCTTGAATTGTCACGGACTTTTGCTCATGCGGACCCGGTGAAAGAGCCAATTCCAGTTGTTCCAACTTGCCATTATATGATGGGCGGAATTCCAACCAATGTTGACGGTCAAGCTCTTACAATCGACTCGCAAGGCAATGATGAAGTAATAGACGGATTTTATGCGTGTGGCGAGGCTGCTTGCGTTTCAGTTCATGGGGCGAATAGGCTTGGCGGAAATTCGCTCTTAGATCTAATAGTTTTTGGTAGGGCCTCAGGATTGTTTATAGAGAACCAACTTAAAGAAGGGATTTCTCATAGTGACGCTGGTTCTGATGATATTGATTTTGCAATGGAGAGATTGAATAAAATTAATAATTCGAAGGCGGGAGAAAAAGCACCAGTTCTCAGAGCTGAGCTACAGACGATAATGCAAAACTATTTTGGCGTTTTTAGGCGCGGCGATTATATGAAAAAAGGGGTTGAGAAGCTTGATGAGTTAAGGGGGCGTGTCGAGAATGTTTATCTGGAGGATAAATCAAATGCTTTTAATACAGCGAGGATTGAGGCATTAGAACTTCAGAATTTGTTTGAGACTGCATATGCGACAGCAATTGCTGCGGAAGGAAGGACAGAATCGCGTGGAGCTCATGCCAGAGAAGACTTTCAGGAAAGAGATGATGAAAACTGGCTGTGTCATTCTATTTATATGCCTGGTCAAAGAGAGATTGGGAAAAGACCGGTAAATATGACACTCAAAACAATGGAACCATTTGAACCAAAAGTTAGAACGTACTGAGCCAGGTAAAATTTATGCTTACAGTTAGTGTATACAGGTATAACCCAGAGATCGATGAAGCGCCATATATGCAAGACTTCCCTTTCGACAGCGAGGGAAAGGATCTAATGGTTTTAGATGTCTTGGAAAAATTGAAAGTTATAGATCCGAGTCTTGTCTTTAGAAGGTCATGTAGAGAAGGTGTCTGCGGGTCTGATGGTGTAAATATATCAGGAAAAAATGGGCTTGCCTGTATAACACCTTTGTCGGAGGCAGTCAGAGATGACAAGCTAGTAATAAGACCTCTGCCAGGGTTGCCTGTGGTTCGTGATTTGGTCATCGATATGTCGCAGTTTTATGCGCAGTATGAAAAAATAAAACCATACATGATGAATGAATCTGCGCCTCCTGAGAAAGAGCGATTACAATCTCAAGAGGACAGAGCAAAGTTAGATGGATTGTATGAGTGCATTTTATGCGCATGTTGCTCGACCGCTTGCCCATCGTTTTGGTGGAATCCAGATAAATTTATTGGCCCCTCTGGGCTTCTTCAGGCATACCGTTTTTTGGCAGATACCAGAGATACGGCTACTGAAGAGAGACTAACAGACTTGCAAGATCCATTCAGTGTGTTTAGGTGTCACGGCATAATGAACTGTGTACAGGTTTGCCCAAAAGGATTGAATCCGACTAAAGCGATTGGACATATCAGAACTATGCTAGTTAAGAATGCCTTATAGAGCTTAGCTAACATTAATTATTCAAATAAAAGACTTTTTATCACAAATATATGTAGCGCTGAGTTCCTCAGCGTTTTAAAATATAAATTCTAGTTGACCAAACAAGGATGTTGCCAAAATGCCTGAGGGCCTTATGGAACAATTCGTCAGTTCTTCTCATTTTTCGGGTGCTAATGCGGTTTATGTTGAAGGTTTATATGAGACATACCTTCACAGCCCAAATTCCGTGCCTGATGAATGGAGAAAATTCTTTGATTCTCTTCCAAGGGTCAATGGATCAGTAAAACCTGACGTATCCCACGATACTGTGGTGCAGTATTTTGAGCTCTTAGGTAAGAAGAAGTCACGTCCAACACCGGCACCAGGTTCGGGCGGAATCCACTTGGAGCACGAGCGCAAACAAGTAAAAGTTGTGCAACTTATTAGTTCTTATCGATTTCGTGGGCACCAGCGCGCAAAACTTGATCCTCTTAACTTAATGGTCCGTGAAAATGTTCCAGATTTAAACCTACAATTCCATGGTTTGACTAACGCAGATCTTGAGACAACTTTTCAATCAGGTCCGCTCTATCTAGGAAAACAGGAGGCGACACTTCGCGAAATCGTCGAAACTCTTGAGGACACTTATTGTGGGAAACTTGGTCCAGAGTTCATGCATATTACGTCATTTGCTGAAAAGCAGTGGTTGGCTCAACGATTTGAGAGTGTGCGGTCAACCCCAACATATGGTGATGATGACCGGTTAGATGTCCTGATGAGATTAACTGCGGCCGAGGGTTTGGAAAAACACTTGGATTCCAAATACCCCGGTACCAAACGGTTTGGATTAGAGGGTGGTGAAAGCTTAATCCCTCTACTTGATTGCTTGATACACAGATCTGGCGAGTATGGAGTTAAAGAGATTGTTATGGCTATGGCCCATCGCGGTAGATTGAACGTTCTTGTAAATATTTTAGGGAAAAATCCTGCTGAGATGTTTGAAGAGTTTGAAGGCAAACGACTGGTTAATACTTCGGGTGATGTAAAATATCATCAAGGCTTTTCTTCAAATGTCATGACCCCAGGCGGAGAAATACATTTAGCTCTTGGATTTAATCCATCCCATCTCGAAATATCATGCCCCGTGATGATAGGCTCTGGAAGAGCCAGACAAGATCGAAGAAATGATGCATCAGGACAAAAGGTTTTACCTATACTAATTCATGGCGACGCAGCATTCTCTGGCCAAGGGGTTGTCATGGAAACGTTTCAATTATCTCAGACAAGGGCTTATCAGACTGGGGGTACTATTCATATTGTTATAAACAATCAAATAGGCTTTACGACAAGTCGGCGAGATGATGCGAGATCAACTGAATATTGTACTGATGTCGCAAAACTGGTTGGTGCTCCAATTTTGCATGTGAATGGTGATGATCCTGATGCAGTAATGTTTGCAGCGATGTTGGCTACTGATTATCGATATGAATTTGGGAAAGATGTTGTTATTGATCTAGTCTGTTACAGGCGCAGGGGACATAATGAAACAGATGAGCCCTCTGCAACTCAGCCTGAAATGTACAGTGCGATAAGGAGCCATGAGACAACGAGAGCGATATATGCAAGAAAATTAATTGATGAAGGCGTAATCAATCAAAGTAAAGCGAACTCTATGGCTGAAGAGTATCGATCATCTCTGGATAGTGGCGAATTTGTTGTACCCAACTTAGTCCGCGAACCAGACACTGGTTTATTTGTGGATTGGAACCCTTATCTTGGGCATGATTGGCGAACGTCAGCAGATACTGGTATAGCGTTAAAAGTTCTTCAGAAAGTTGCAAGCCAAATAACTAGTATTCCTGATGGAATATCTGTTCAAAGGCAGGTAGCAAAGATTTACGACGACCGAAGAAAAATGGCTGGGGGTGCATTGCCTTTGAATTGGGGTATGTCTGAATTGCTTGCTTATGGCACCTTAATCCAACAAGGTTTCCCTATACGATTTACAGGACAAGATTCAAGAAGAGGAACATTTTCACACCGTCATGCTGTTATCTTTGATCAAAAAAGTGATGATGCCTATTTGCCGCTAGCAAATTTATATGAGGATCAACCAAGATTTGATATCTATGATTCTATCCTTTCTGAAGAGGCTGTATTAGCGTTCGAGTATGGCTATGCGACAACATCACCCAAAGGACTTATTATTTGGGAGGCGCAGTTTGGAGACTTTGTGAATGGTGCACAGGTAGTTATTGATCAGTTTATTGCGAGTGGTGAACATAAATGGGCTAGATTGTCGGGTTTAGTTATGATGTTGCCTCATGGATTTGAGGGACAAGGCCCCGAACATTCTTCGGCGCGTTTAGAGCGTTTCCTTCAGTTATGTGCTGAAAATAATATGCAAGTCTGCATACCAACAACGCCCTCTCAAATTTTTCATCTGTTGCGTCGACAAGCCATTAGACCAATGAGAAGGCCTCTCGTAATCATGAGTCCAAAATGGATTTTACGCCACAAGTTAGCTACCTCATCACTTGAAGAGCTTGCTGATGGCCGATTTGACTGTGTTATTGACGACTCCAGTGTTGTTGTGAAAAAAGTTAAAAAAGTAATTTTATGCTCAGGCAAAGTTTTTTATCATTTGCTCGAAGAGAGAGATTCAAAAAACATATCTAATGTTGCAATAATAAGAATCGAACAGCTATATCCTTTCCCTGATAAAGAAATTGACGAAATTCTTACGAAATATAAAGGTATTAATGAAATTGTTTGGTGCCAAGAGGAGCCTCGTAATCAAGGCGCTTGGTATAATTCCCAACATTTTTTGCGTGCCGCAGCGGTTAGATTATCTGAAGATTTGAGTTTAGAGTATGTAGGTAGACCTAGTTCAGCTGCACCAGCAAGCGGATATATGTCCGTTCATCTGGAAGAGCAAAAGAAATTTATTGAAGAGGCACTTGACGTAAAATTAAATAGGCAAAAAAAATGACAACTGAAATAAAGGCGCCAACATATCCGGAATCTGTTCAAGAAGGGACACTTGTGACGTGGCATAAGAAAGTAGGGGAGCATATAGATAGAGACGAGCTTTTAGCTGATATAGAGACAGACAAAGTAGTGCTTGAAGTTCCATCCCCTGAATCCGGTGTCTTAAAAGAAATTCTGAAGTCAGAGGGCGATATTGTGCTTAGCTCAGAGATAATCGCTCGGCTGGATCATCAAGTGGATAGTGTTGAGCCAAAGATTGAAGTTGTTGCCGATAATAAGTTAGCTGTAGATCCCCAAGAAAAAGAGTTAGTTATTAATCCAGCAGCACGAAAACTCGCAGCAGAGAAAGAAATAGATGTTTCTCTTGTAACTGGTACCGGAAGAGATGGCAGAATTACAAAGGAGGATGTAGTCAAGTTTTCACTGTCAATAAACAAATCTGTTGAACACGTTGAGATAAGTCAATCTGCTAAAGAACCTCAGTTGCAAGGTGAGCGTCAAGATAGAAGAGTTCCAATGACACGAATGAGGGCACGAATTGCGGAGAGGCTGCTCGCAGTTAAACAAGAAACTGCTATGCTCACGACATTTAATGAAGTAGATATGTCGGCGTTAATGAATTTACGCAAGGAGTTTCAAGAGGAATTTACTAAAGCGCATAACGGTACAAAGCTTGGATTTATGGGATTATTTGTTAAGGCCTCGGTTGAGGCATTAAAACGCTTTCCTATCGTAAATGCATCAATAGATGGAACTGATATTGTATATCATGGATATCAGGATATAGGTGTAGCCGTGTCCACCGAAAGAGGTTTAGTGGTGCCGATCTTGAGGAATGCAGAGAATCTCAGTATTGCTGAGATAGAGATGAATATTTCAAGTTTAGCAATGAAAGCTCGAGACAGTAAATTATCAATTGAAGAGATGTCTGGAGGTACTTTCACAATAACTAATGGAGGCATTTACGGTTCACTTTTGTCTACACCTATTCTAAACCCTCCTCAATCAGCTATTTTAGGTATGCATGCAATTCAAGAGCGGCCAATATCGGTTGCAGGAGAGGTATGTGTGAGGCCAATGATGAATCTAGCTCTGTCCTATGATCATAGGCTAGTAGATGGCAAAGACGCTGTAAAATTTTTGGTTTGCATAAAACAATTAATTGAAAATCCTTCTAAGATATTGCTTGAGATTTAATTTATAAATTATTGTATTAAAAGAGTAAAAAATGAAAAATTATGATGTTGTGGTCATTGGAAGTGGTCCTGCCGGTTATGTTTCTGCGATAAGAGCAGCCCAGTTAGGTTTGAAGACTTTATGTATCGAAAAGTGGGTAAATGAAGATGGGAAACACGTTAATGGAGGTACCTGTCTTAATGTTGGGTGTATTCCTTCTAAGGCGCTTTTAGATAGCTCACATAAATATTGGGAAACTACAAATGACTTGAAAATACATGGTATTAGTATCAAGGATGTGGACATCAATGTCCCTAAAATGCACGAACGGAAAAACAAAGTAGTTTCTCAATTAACTAGTGGAGTTGCGGGTTTATTTAAGACCAATGGAGTTGAAACTGCATTTGGTCATGGAAAGCTTCACTCGGGAAAAAAGGTTTCTATAACGGATGAAAATGGAGAAACTTCAGAGGTAACCGCTGACAATGTAATATTAGCCTCGGGCTCAAAGCCCATCGAGATTCCCGTTGCTAAGGTTGATAATGAATTAATTCTTGACTCAACTGGTGCGCTAAACATTGCTTCGGTGCCAGGGCGTTTAGGCATTATTGGAGCAGGCGTTATCGGGTTAGAGCTGGGATCAGTATGGAGTCGACTGGGATCCCAAGTTGTTTTGCTGGAGGCATTAGATGATTTTCTAGCAATAATGGATAAACAAATTGCTAAAGAATCAAAAAAGATATTTGTAAAACAAGGATTAGATATTAGATTGGGTGCAAGGGTCATAGGAACTGAAGTGGCAGATGATCAAGTTGTTGTTACATATCGAAATGGTGAGGATATACAGAAAGAAACTTTCGATAAATTAATAGTTTGTGTTGGTCGAAGACCCCACACTGAAAACTTGCTCGCTCCGGAGAGTGGAGTTGAGGTTGATGAACGTGGATCCGTTTTTGTGAATGAATATTGTGCAACAAATGTACCGGGTGTTTATGCGGTTGGAGATCTTGTACGAGGTCCAATGCTAGCACATAAGGGATCTGAAGAAGGTGTGATGGTAGCGGAGAGAATAGCAGGACATAAAGCTCAATTAAATTACGATATTGTTCCTAATGTTATCTACACTCATCCAGAGGTTGCATCGGTAGGAAAAACTGAAGAGCAGGTAAAAGCCTCAGGTGATCCATACAACGTTGGTACTTTCCCGTTTTTGGCGAGTGGAAGAGCACTTGCTGCAAATGATAGTGATGGTCTTGTGAAAATAATCGCTCATGCTGAGACTGATCGAATCTTAGGTTGTCATATTGTCGGACCAAGTGCTGCAGATTTGACACAACAGGTCGCAATTGCAATGGAATTCGGTTCGAGTGCCGAAGACTTGGGAATGACAGTATTTGGGCATCCAACCCTCTCAGAAGCAGTGCATGAGGCAGCATTATCAGTTAATGGCGCAGCTATTCACATGCCGAATAGAAAGAAACAAAAATAGAGTCTTTTGGCTAGCTCTTTAACATTTTACATCTTTAAATTTTAAAACGGTAACCAAGGAAATTTGATGAATCTACATGAATATCAAGGAAAACAGCTATTTCGTGACTACGGGCTTCCTGTATCTCAGGGATTTGCGGTAAAAAGTGCTAAAGACGCTGAGGAGGCTGCGAAAGAGATTGGCGGAAGTAAATGGGTGGTAAAAGCACAAGTTCACGCCGGTGGAAGAGGAAAAGCAGGAGGTGTAAAGCTCGTTGAATCTTTAGAGGAGATCAAGGATTTTTCAAATTATTGGCTGGGAAAAAATCTCGTTACTTACCAAACAGATGAGCACGGACAGCCAGTTAGTAGCATTCTAGTTGAGGAGTGCACAGATATTCAGGATGAGCTGTATCTTGGAGCAGTAATAGATCGAACAGCAAAGAAGATTGTGTTCATGGCCTCTACTGAGGGTGGCGTCGAAATTGAGAAGGTAGCGGAAGAGACTCCTGATAAAATCTTGAAAGTAGCTATCGATCCTCTCACAGGAGCTCAACCATATCAGGGAAGAGAAATTGCATTTCAGCTAGGGCTAAAGGGAAATCAAATAAAGCAATTTGTGCAGATTTTTATAGGTCTAGCTAAATTATTCAAGGATAAAGATTTAGAATTAATTGAAATTAATCCCTTAGTAATAAATAGCGATCAAAACCTGCATTGCTTAGATGCAAAAGTAGTGGTTGATAGTAATGCTATATACAGACAGCCCGAACTGGCCGAGATGCGCGATGAATCTCAGGAGGACCCCAGAGAGGCGCATGCAGCATCTTGGGATTTAAATTATGTCGCTCTTGATGGAAATATCGGATGTATGGTCAATGGTGCTGGCTTGGCAATGGGAACAATGGATATGGTAAATCTGCATGGAGGGTCACCTGCAAATTTTCTTGATGTTGGTGGTGGTGCTACCAAAGAAAGAGTCGTAGAAGCATTTAAGATTATTTTGTCGGATCAAAATGTTAAAGCTGTTTTTATAAATATTTTCGGTGGAATTGTTAGATGTGATTTGATAGCGGATGGTGTTATTGGTGCTGTGGAGGAAGTGGGCGTTAATGTCCCTGTTGTGGTTCGATTGGAGGGAAACAACGCAAAATTAGGATTAAAAAAATTATCAGACTCAGGGTTAGATATACTTGCAGCGCAGAGCCTTTCTGATGCTGCAATTAAGGTGGTAAGTGCAGCAGGAGTAACAAAATAATGTCTATTTTAATTGATCAAAATACCAAGGTTATATGTCAGGGATTTACAGGTGGTCAGGGTACCTTTCATTCAGAGCAAGCATTGGAATATGGAACAAAACTTGTGGGTGGCGTAACTCCAGGTAAAGGAGGATCAGAGCATCTTGGACTGCCCGTATTCAATACTGTAAGCCAGGCAGTTGAGGTCACTGAGGCAACTGCCACGGTTATCTATGTTCCTGCACCATTTTGTAAAGACTCGATACTTGAAGCAGCCTATGCAGATTTAGATCTTATAGTTTGTATTACTGAGGGTATACCAACTCAGGATATGCTTGATTGCAAAGAGGTATGTGATAATTTAGGGGTCAGACTAGTTGGCCCGAACTGTCCAGGGGTAATAACTCCGGGTCAATGTAAAATAGGCATTATGCCGGGGCATATTCATATGTCAGGAAAGGTTGGGATCGTTTCAAGATCAGGAACCTTAACTTATGAAGCTGTAAAACAAACCACTGACTATGGATTTGGACAGTCTACTTGCGTTGGAATTGGGGGAGATCCAATCCCTGGATCGAGCTTTATTGATATTTTAGAGCTATTTGAAAAAGACTCATCTACCGAAGCAATCGTAATGATTGGTGAAATTGGAGGTACAGCGGAGGAAGAGGCCGCTGCCTACATAAAAAATAATGTAACTAAACCAGTTGTATCTTATATTGCTGGGGTCACGGCGCCTGCGGGGAAGAGAATGGGCCATGCTGGGGCGATCGTCTCTGGAGGAAAGGGAACCGCTGACGAAAAATTTGCGGCTTTAGAAGATGCCGGAGTAAAGACAGTAAGAAGTTTAGCAGATATTGGAGAGGGCATTAAAGAGATCACTGGCTGGTGATCTATATTATTCCTTTTGAGAATACTAACTCTCGATCATTGTGGAAGGGTTGGTTGAATAGCTTTTTTTCCCTTCGGTAATCTTGTGAATTTATCCATGGTTGGGTATCAGATTGTTTTGGAAAGTCTTTCATGGCTCTTTCCATATATCCAGATGAAAAGTCACCTATCCAGCTACGTGCACTCATTAAGTGATCATCTGTTGTTTTGGGCACGACTGAGGTGCTTTCTGTATCGTCCATATGATTGAGAAGATTACATACCCACTCAGATATTAGATCAGCTCGCAGTGTCCATGATGCATTAATATATCCGAATATAGACACAAAATTTGGTACGCTTGACACCATAACACCTTTGTAAGTCCACAATTTACTAAAATCGACATCTTCATTGTCTACTTTTACTCTCGCGCCGCCCATGAGCTGTAAATTTAGTCCTGTTGCAGTGATGATGATATCAGCATCAAGACGATTTTTTGATTCTAGTTGGATTCCTTTTGCATCAAAACTTTTTATTTTGTCGGTAACTACATTAGCAGTTTTATTTTTTACAACATTGAAGAAGTTGCTATCTGGAATTAGGCATAGTCTCTGATCCCAAGGTGCATATGATGGTGTAAAATGTTTCTTGATATCAACTTCATTCCCCAATTCTTTTATCACGCCATCTAATAGTTTCTTTTTTACTTTATTGGGATGCCTTCTTGATTTTTTATAGATATATTCTTGAAAGAGTATATTTCTAGCACGCGTGATTGAGTATGCAAGTTTTTTGGGGAATAGTGATTTCATCAAATTAGCAAACCAATCCTCAGATGGCCTTGAAATCATGTATGTAGGTGATCGTTGCAGCATAGTTACTTTTTTAGCTTTCGTTGCCAGCTCTGGAACGAGAGTAACAGCAGTTGCACCTGAGCCAATAACGATTATGTTTTTGTTCTCATAAATTACATCTTTTGGCCATAATTGGGGATGTATTACTTCTCCTTCAAATTTATCAATATCAGGAAATTCAGGAGAGTGAGGATTGCTATAGCTATAATAACCAGCGCACATATACAAGAAATTACAATCGATACGCTTTTGTTTCTCAGTTATCGAGTCTTGAATTATAAGTTGCCAATTGTGATTGTTTGAATTCCAAGATGCTTCAACAAGTGTTTTGTTGAAATTAATTTTATCTAAGATATTATTTTCATTCGCAGTTTCAACGATATAATTAAGTATTGACGGACCATCAGCAATCGACTTTGCACCCTCCCATGGTTTGAACTTATAACCGAGCGTATACATATCGCTATCAGATCTCACTCCAGGATATTTAAATAAGTCCCATGTCCCTCCAATGCTAGATCTTGCTTCAATTATTGAAAAGGTTTTTGATGGACAATTTCTTTTAAGGTAGCAAGCAGCGCCAATCCCAGAAAGGCCAGCACCGATTATCACAACATCTTTGTATTCTGTATCATCTGACATTGATTACTTCACGGGTTTTTTGTTTCGAAGGATAGTAATTGGGAGTAAAAAGAACGGAAATAGTTTCTCATAATGCATTGGAAGTAACCTTTGAGAGAGGTCCATTAATTTAGCATCTAATCCAACAAAAATACGTTTTTTGTTTTTTAGGACACCAGCTAAAATAATTTGAGCAGCACGACTTGGATGCATACCAAACTTTTTAAAATAATCGGACATTTCATTTTGAGTGGTTCCGATTGATAAAAACTTTCCCATTATTTTTTGTAGTGGATCTATACTTTTTGGTTTCGCACTCATCCTTGCATTCGCAGCAATGTTTGTTCCGATATGGCCGGGGTGTACGCAATGAACAGAGATATTTGTATTTGCTAGTTCTTTAGACAGTGACTCACTGAAACCTCTTACGCCAAATTTCGTAACATGATATGCAGATTGATTGGGTATAGCAATCATGCCAAAAATAGATGATAAATTAATTATCTTTGCTTGATTCTTCCCTTTTAACACGGGTAAAAAGGCTCGAGTTAAATTTATGATTCCATGTAAATTCGTATTTATGACCCAATCCCAATCTGTTTCTGACGTATCTTCAAAACTGTCATTAACTGTGACGCCGGCATTATTAAATAATATATCTACTTCACCATGCTCTCTTAGAACATCTTGAGGAAGAAGGTTAGTAGATCTTTTACACGAGACATCGATTATGTGCATTGATGTTTTGGTTTTATATTTCTGTAAAATATTTTTTGTTTCAACTAAAGTTTGTTCGTTAATATCGCAAATGGCAACGGAGGCTCCGGCCTCTTTCAAAAGAATGGCAAGATGTCTCCCAATTCCTGAACCAGCGCCTGTAATGACCGCAACTTTATCTTTAAAACTTTTCATTTAATATTTTCAAATCTAATTTAATGATAATGATAAGTGATTTATGTCGAGTTAAATAG
>OCZA010000602.1_pt1 | contig 11995 bp, 15 predicted proteins | sample 1539021 | NCBI WGS metagenome assembly OCZA01 (sample SAMEA2619376, study PRJEB22493) | marine metagenome | biome: marine biome (ENVO:00000447); feature: surface water layer (ENVO:00002042); material: "saline water (ENVO:00002010), including plankton (ENVO:xxxxxxxx)" | depth 5 m | reverse complement strand
TGGGAGTTTTATGATTTAATTAATGACCCGGGTGAAAACCAAAATAATTTTGAAAACCCAATATACAAGCAAATTATTGAAAAATTATATGAGCAATTAATCATTGAAAAGAAAAAGGCAAAGGATTATGAGCTAGAGATTCCAAAAATATCATGAAGAAACTTTTTCTTACAATATTAATGTTTCAATTTATTTTAGTCTGGTCTCAAGACATAAAAAAAATTGATAGTCTTATAATCAATAGTATTGAGTTAAATGCCTTTCCTGGGGCACAAGTTTATATAAAGAAAGGTGATTTTAAATTTCAAAAATCCTATGGATATCATACTTATGACTCGATAATAAAAACTGATGATGATCATTTATATGATCTCGCATCTATAACTAAAACATTAGCTTCTACTCTTGCTATTATGAAGCTTTATGATGAAAATAAGTTCAAGCTTGATGTTCTTATTTCAGACTTTGTTAATAAACTAAAAAGATCTAATAAAAAAACTACAAATATTCATGAATTGCTAATACATCAGGCAGGATGGAAACCATACATAAATCATCAAAAATTTCTTTTGAAAAAAAATGGAAAATTAAAATCAAGATTTATCTCAAACAATACGGCTGATAATAAACAACAAATAGCTAAAAATCTTTACATAAAAAAAAGTTATTATAATAAGATTATAAAAAGAATTAGAAGATCTAAATTGGATGAAGGAGGTAATTATAAATATTCAGGATTATTTTTTTGTTTGGTGCCTGAAATGGTAAAAACTGTCTCCAATCAATCATTTGAAGAATTTCTATTCGACAATTTCTATTCTAAGATTGGTGTAGATTTAGTTTTTAATCCAAATAAAAGATTTTCTCTAGAAAAAATTGTTCCAACGGAGAAGGATTCCTTATTTAGAAATCAACTTATTCATGGCTTTGTTCATGATGAAACCGCTGCAATAATGGGTGGAGTTTCTGGAAATGCTGGATTATTCGGTAGCGCGAAAGATGTTGGTAAAATGTCTGAGTTTTTGTTAAAAAAGGGTTTAAATAATAATACTCAAATTATAAAAGAAAGTACTGTAACATATTTTACTAACCCTGGAGATTATAATCGAGGTTTAGGATTTGATAAACCAAGATTAATCTCTAATGATAAGTTTTATCCAAATGAAAAATTATCAAAATCTAGTTTTGGTCATACTGGCTTTACAGGCACATTTTATTGGGTTGATCCAGAAAAGGAATTAATAATAGTTTTGCTTACTAATAGGGTTAACCCTAGTCGATCATATGAAAACCTATATGATTTAGATGTAAGAAAAAAGTTAATTGATTTAATTATATAGATTTAATCTCTTGAATTTATTTTAGCAAGAAGTCTCAGGATTTCTAGGTAAAGCCAAACTAAAGTGATCATTAATCCAAAGGCAGCATACCATTCCATATACTTTGGAGCGCCTTTTTCAGAAGCTTCTTCAATGAAATCAAAATCTAAAACTAAATTTAAAGAAGCAATAACAACTATAAATAATGAAAATAAAATACTAGTCATAGATCCATTAGTTGGATTTAAAATCTCAAATCCAAAACCAAAAAACATTCCAATAAAACCAATTAAATAAAATACACCTATACCAGCAGTTGCAGCAAAAATACCTAGCTTGAGGTTATCACTAGGCTTAATAATTTTAGATTTGTAAGCAAAAAGCAATGACAACAATATGAATGATGTTAAACATACAGCATTAAAAACTATTCCTTCAAATTGCTGAGCATACATATATGAAATACCCCCAAGAAATAAGCCTTGACATAAAGAGTAAATGGGAGTTGTAATTGGTGAAAGATCCTTTTTAAAAATTGTAATAAAAAAGGTTATTACACCTGCTCCAGCTCCGATTAACCATAGGTAATTTAGATTAGAAGTGTATGAATAATATCCTGCAAAAATTAATAAAAATAAAGATATTGCTGTTTTGTTTACAGTTCCATCAATAGTCATATAATCATTTCTAATTAATGGTCCGCTTGACTTTGAAGCTGATAGGCCTTTGAAAGTATTTTTATTTAATGCTGGATTTCCAGATCTATAAGATAAATGTCTTGTCATTTTAAATTAACTTTATGGTAAACTCTTTAATATGCGTAAATTAATTTTATTATTATTTTTTATTTCTTTCAATAATCATGCCCAAATTGAAAAAAATTCTAATGAAGTATATCCAATTTTCCCAATATGCAAACTTCTTCCTGATTCTAAACAAAATCAATGTTTTGATGAAAGTATGTTTGAACATATTGAAAAAAACTTCAAATATCCCAAAACTGCATGGGATTTAGACTTAGAGTCATTAGTAAGAATAAGGTTTAATATTAATGAAAATGGTTCGGTTGATAATATAATTGCGAATGCTGCAGTTATTGGAATAAGCTTTATTGAAAAAGAAGCTTTAAGAGCGGCCGAAAGTATGTTTGAAGTTGCCGCCGCCAATATAATCAGGTCTCTTCCAAAAATGACACCTGCAAAAAATGATGGCATTCCAATTAACAAAACATTTCAGATTTCAGTTGAATATAAAATTCCTGTACAATTAGATTATGATGAAATTGATAAAGCTCCCACCTTTGATAAGTGTGAAGATGTTGAAATAGATAAATCAAAAGAATGTTTTGAAAATTATATAGCTGAACACATTAATAAAAATTTAAAATATCCCAAAAGAGCTTTAAAAAATGGAATTGAAGGTGATGTTTATATTCAATTTGAAATTACTTATGATGGTTATTTTATCAATTTTTCTACAATTGGACCAGATAAAATATTAGAAGATGAAGCATACAGAATAATGTCCAAGCTTCCACAAGTAAAACCAGGTGAATATCTTGGTAAAAAAGTTAATATACTATACGGCTTGCCAATTTCATTTAGACTTTAATTACAATTGTATGAAGAATAATATTAAGCCTATAAATTTCTTAAAAAAATTTGAAAAATTTTCTGAGCATTGGTCTCCAAAAGTAATTTCTGAACTTAATGATTATCAATTCAAGCTTGTGAAGGTAAAAGGAGATTTTATATGGCATAATCATGAAAATACAGATGAAGCTTTTATTGTAATTGAAGGAAAAATTTTTATTGAATTTGAAGATAAAACCGAGGAAATTAATAAAGGAGAAATGATTGTTGTTCCAAAGGGTGTTATTCATAGGCCTTATGCTAAAAATGAAGCAAAAATTATGATTATTGAACCGTCAGGTGTAGTTAATACAGGAAATATAACAGACAAATTAACAGCTCCAACTGATGATTGGATTTGAATAGCTTTTAAATGGTTATATTTAATAGATATGAAAGAAATGTCCAAAAGTTATCTATCAAAAAAAATTAATAAACTCAATAAAAAAATTCATCGCGCAGAGGAACAAAATGATGAAAATAAGGTTTGGTGGAGAAAAATGAAACTAGAAAAATTAAAGAATAAACTTAATAAAACAAGCTAATTATGGCAGAGCTTATTTCTAAAGATGAATTGAACCAAAAAATAAATAATCTTTCAAAAAATTGGGTGATTGAAGATGTATTTTTAAAAGGAAGTTTTGTTTTTAAAAACTTTGATGATGCTTTTAGTTTTATGAAAAAAGTTGCTATTAAATGTGAGGACATGAATCATCATCCAAAATGGACAAATGTTTACAATAAGATTGATGTAGAGCTTTATACTCATGATTCGGGTGGTATCACAGAAAAAGATTTCGAATTATCGTCATACATGGATGCTGAATTTAAAAATTTTAGTAAATAAATATTAATGAAAAAACTCCTTTTACTATTACTATTTATTCCACTTGTTTGTTTAAGTCAAATTGAAGGCAAACAGCATGAGCAATTAATATTAAGAGGTGCAACATTAGTTAACAGTACAGGCGCCCCACCATTAGGCCCAGTCGATATTGTAATAGAAAAAAACATAATTACAAAGATTCAAAATGTTGGTTATCCAGGTATTCCTATAAGTGAAAATAGAAGGCCAAAGCTATCTAAAAACGGTGTTGAAATTAACTGTGAAGGTAGTTATATTCTTCCTGGTTTTATTGATACTCATGGGCATATTGGGGGAAGATCACAAGGAGCTAGCCCTGATTACGTATTTAAGCTTTGGATAGCACACGGCATAACATCAATTAGAGAACCTGGTGGTTCTTTAAGTCATGAGCTAAAATTAGAATTAAAAAATAAAAGTGAAAAAAATAAAATTATTGCACCTAGAATTTATGCTTTTTCAACTTTTAATTCTAGAGTTGAATCAGCTGAAGAAGCTAGAGAATGGGTAAGAGAAAATAAGAAAAAAGAGTCTGATGGAATAAAATTTTTTGGCGCTGCACCTGAAATAATGCAGGCTGCAATTGAGGAAAATAAGAAATTAGGGTTAAGATCAACATCACATCATGCACAGTTAAATGTTGTTAGATGGAATGTTCTAAATTCAGCTAGAGCTGGATTGAATTCTATGGAACACTGGTATGGACTACCTGAAGCACTTTTTAATGATAGAATTATTCAAAACTATCCTCCTAACTATAATTATCAAAATGAACAAGATCGATTTGAGGAAGCAGGAAAACTTTGGAAACAGGCAGCAGAACCTTTTTCAGATCACTGGAATAGTGTGATGGATGAATTAATTTCTCTTGATTTTACTATTTCACCAACATTAAATATTTATGAAGCTAGCAGGGACTTACACAGAGCAAGAAGAGCGGAATGGCATGATGACTATACTTTACCAAGTTTGTGGGGGTTTTATGCTCCAAGTAGAATCTCTCATGGATCGTATTGGCATTATTGGGGGACAGAACAAGAAATAGCTTGGAAAGAGAACTACAGACTTTGGATGACTTTTCTTAATGAATTTAAAAATAGAGGTGGAAGAGTTACTACAGGTTCAGATTCAGGATTTATTTATCAGCTATATGGATTTGCTTTTATCAGAGAACTTGAGCTATTAAGGGAAGCTGGATTTCATCCTTTAGAAGTTATACAATCCGCAACTTTGAATGGTGCTGAACTTTTAGGCATTGATCATTTAACAGGTTCCGTTGAAACTGGAAAGCTTGCTGATTTAATTATAATTGATGAAAATCCACTCGAAAACTTAAAAGTATTGTATGGAACCGGAGCAATCAAACTTGATGAGAATAATAAAGTTACAAGAGTTGGAGGGGTTAAATATACAATTAAAGATGGTGTTGTCTATAATTCAAAAAAACTTTTAAAAGAAGTAAAGGAAATGGTTGATTTAGCAAAAAAAGAAGCTGGATTCAAACTAAAGCAACCAGGTTTAAATTAAATGAATACTCGTCTACTATTAATCAGTTTTTTCTTTTTGCTAATATCTTGTAGCAATGATAATGATGACTTAAATGACAATATAGATAATGATGGTAATAATATAAATCTATTTAGCAATAAGGCTCGAGTTGTTGGCTATTTCCCATACTACCGATTTTCAGTTAACGATCAAATTGAATATTGTAAGATAACTCATCTAAATATTTCTTTTGCAAATCCTTTAGCTGATGGAACAATTGTACTTCCTTCATCTGGAAATACAACACTTGCAGATGTAGTTAATAGGGCAAGATCACAAAACAGTAATTTAAAAATATATATTTCTCTTGCTGGTGGAGCTTTATCATCATCAACTTCTGATATCTGGAAAAACTTTCTGGCAAATAGTCAAGATAGACCTATTCTAGTTGAAAAAATAGTTCAATATGCTAAAGACAATAATCTAGACGGTGTTGATGTTGATCTAGAGTGGAGTCATGTGACAGAAGGTTATAGTGATTTTGTTATTGAGTTAAAAGAAAAACTAGCAGCTAACTCATTAGGTATGACTGCAGCCTTTCCATCTGAAACAAAATACTCATTAATCACTTCTGAGGCTCTAAATGCTTTTGATTTCATAAATATCATGGCTTATGATTACACAGGTCCATGGAATGCTTCATCTCCAGGACAACACAGTTCACTTAATCACGCTCAGAGAGGAGTTAATTATTGGAAAAACATAATTGGTGTAAATGGTGAAAAACTGACTCTTGGCGTTCCTTTTTACGGATATAATTTTGAAAGCTCAACAACTGTAAATTCCTTTACATATGGTTCAATGGTAGCATCGAGTATTTCAAATGCAGATAGAGACAATGTTGGTAATAAATATTATAATGGCAGACCTACAATAAGAGATAAAGTAAAATTAGCAGCTGAAACAATGAGTGGAATAATGATTTGGGAATTGGGACAGGATTCTTTTAGTGAATACTCACTTCTTGAAACTATTCATAAAAAATATACAGATTATGGTGTTGAAACAACCAATTTGTGTGGAAATTAAGAGAAATACCTACTTTTGCTAAAAATAAACAATGGATAATTTAGATTTTTTAAATATCGTTTTTCTAGAAAATGAAGTTAAAGATTATTTAATCTTTGTTTTGATTCTACTATTTGGATACTTATTAATTTCTCCAATAAGTTCATATTTAAGAAAAATTATTTTTAGAATAGTTGGTAATAAAAATCATGTAGATGGGAAAGCTGAATTTGATAACCTTTTAAAAAAACCTCTATACTATTTTTTACTATTGCTAATTTTTTACTTTGCTTTTAACACATTAAGTTTCCCAGAGTCATTTGGATTAGTTGATTCATCTGAATTTGGTATAAAAATGATTCTTTCAAAATCATTTTCATTATTGTTAATTGTCACAATTTTTTGGACAATACTTCAGTCTGTTGAATATCTCGGTGCAAGATTAAAATTTAGAGCTGAACAAACTGAAAGTAAAGTCGATGATCAACTTATCCCATTTGCAATTGAAATTGTGAAAGTGTTAGTTGTAATTTTTGCAATTGTATTTATTCTTGCCAATGTTTTTGATCAGAATGTAACTGCTCTAGCTGCTGGACTTGGGGTTGGTGGGGTTGCTGTAGCTTTAGCTTCAAAAGAAAGTTTGGAAAATCTTTTGGGATCATTCACAATATTTCTTGACAAGCCTTTTCAAGTTGGAGATATTATAACACTTGGATCAACAACTGGGCTTGTTGAAAAAGTAGGTTTTAGAAGTACAAGACTAAGAACGTTTGATAAAAGTATTGTAACAGTTCCAAATAAAAATCTTGTTAATGCGGAATTAGACAATTTAGGATTACGACCTGTGAGGCGCGTAAAAACAAATATTGGATTGATTTATTCAACACCAATTGAACAAATAAAAAATATTGTTAATGATATTCAAGAACTTATTGATGATCATAAACAAACTACTCAAGATGGAAAGGTTAGATTTTTAAATTTTGGGGATAGCTCATTAGATGTAATGGTACTTTACTTTGTTAATAGTCCAGACTGGAATATTTTGGTTGATACTCAGCAGGAAATTAATTTCAAAATTATTGAAATTGTTAAAAAACATCAAAGTGATTTTGCATATCCTACAACTTCAGTTTTTTTAGAAAACCAAAAAAGTTAACTAGCTTTTTTAATCTATTTTAGGAGGCTCAACATCAGGCGGCTCATCAACATAGTCTTTGGTATATCTTGTAGGAAGTTTTTTAAAAATCCAATTACCATTTTTTATTTGCCCACGATATTTTTCTGTAACAACTTTATCAATAATTGAAAGTCCTTTTTCAGCCATTGATTCAAAATCATCTACAGGCTTATCAAATCCAATTCTAGTTCTATGGATGTTATACTTATTTGAAAGTTTTAATTCAAACATTTTTTGTATTTCTTTTTTTCCATACATGAAGCCAAGCAATCCTCCCCAAGTAGATGCTGGATTGTCTGAATCCCATCCACAAAGTGTTGCTATTTTTATTGTTTCTTTAAAATTTCCTTCTCCATAAAAAAGACTTATAATACTTGCTCCAAAATTAATTCCAGCAGCAAAACACCCATTACAGCTCTTATCAATTTTTGACCAATTATAATTATATTCATTATTAACTTGAAATTTAGTATTTAGACTGTCTCTTGTGTTTTCCCATGGTAATCCAAGATTATATTGTGATTTGACATAATCATACATTTTAGCAGAATATGATGAGTTTGGCAATATTTTTCTAGCCATCTCAGACATCCAAAAAAATTTTTCTTTTACATCGATATGATCAGTTTCTAAGGATGCTAATGAATGCATGATTATATAAAATTCTGAGATCCATGCAGCGTTTTCTCTTGCAACAGTTCTAATTGGCAAGTATGCCATTGAAAGTCCATAATCAGCATAAATTGGGGAATACAATCCAAATATTTCAGTTGTTAACTGAGCATCTATCATTTCATAATATTCGTTGTTTTCAGGACTGCTTGTTTCAGGTGGAAGTACGCCTTCTAGCATTAAGTCAAAAGCCCTTTGATTTGAAACCCATAGAAAATTTTGTTCTTTTGGTTTTATATGCTTTAGCCATCCATCTCTAATTTGTTCTGGTCTTAATTTTAGATTATTATTTTCTAAAATAAGCTCCTGGTACATGTATTCTATATCAGTGTCATCATCCGAACCCCAAATACTATCAGACTTAGCTAAATTAAAATCAATATAATTGTAATTTGAGTATTCTGACCAAATATTTGGCTCGTCCTTTTTTCCCCAGTTATCATAAGTATAAAAACCTTCACCCTTTCCATTTATGGGAATTCCAATTTTATCCATTTCAGTTATTATCCCAGTCCAATTTGCAATTGACTGACCTAACCAAAATCCTTCTAACTTATTTTTATATTCTTTCTTATTTATAATAAAGTTCCTATTGTCACTATTAGAACATGACATTAGGAATAAAAAAAGTATAATTATTGAAAAAAATTTAATTCGCATTTATCTTTTTATCCAAATAAATAATTGTAATACAAGACAGAAACATTAATAAAGACGGAAATGTAGGGACAATTGGGTCACCTATACTTAAATGAAAATAAATTGCAGCCAACATAAATGTTGCCATTATAAATGCAGTTGGAGTTATGAACTTTTTAAATTTTAAACCTAATAATAAAAATATAGCGCAAAGAACTTTAAAAATTCCTACAACTATCATTGTGGTTTTGTTTAATCCATATGCTTGAAACTCCTCAATCATATTAGAAGCGTCTGCTCCCCTATAAATTGTATCCATTTCAAGTCTAAAAGTCCATGCACTCAATACTGTAATACCTACGATTATAATTAATAGATTTAAAAAGTTTTTCATTCAAAAAAAATTTGCATTTTCTTAAGTTATTGTTTTACATAAATTTAATATAATCTCAATTAATTTTTTATTAAAATAAATGAAATTTAAAGTGTATTTATAAAATGGTCTTTTTTTGTTATTTTTTGTTCTAATAATATTATTAAAAATATTTAATTTTCAAAAATGGATATAAGTGATATAATTAGAAGAAGAAGAGCTATATATCCAAATCAATTTGAAACTGGAAATATTGATGATTCAATTATTAAACTTTTACTTGAAAATGCAAATACAGCTCCAACACATAAGCTAACACAACCATGGTTTTTTAAAATTTATAAAGGCAAGTCCAAAGATATACTTGCTAATGAAATGATAAGATCATATGAAGAGTTTTATAGTAAAGAGCTAATTTCAAAGATTAAAAAGAAAAAAATATTTGAAAAATGTAAGCAATCAAATTGTATTATTTCAGTTTTTATGAAAAGAGATCCTAATAATTCTATTCCAGAATGGGAAGAAATAGCAGCAACAGCCATGGCTGTACAAAATATATGGCTAACATGTGCTGCAAATAATATTGGTTGCTATTGGAGTACTCCAAAATACTGCATTAAAATGAATCGTTTTTTTAATTTAAATAATGATGAAAAAAGCCTTGGGTTTATTTATTTAGGTAAATTTGATCATTCAAAAGTAAAACCAAAAAACAGAAAATCTATAGATCAAAAAACTGAGTGGAAAATTTAAATTATATGAAAATAAAAACACACATATTTGCAATTATTCTTTGTTCATTTACTTTATTATCGTTTTCACAAACTAATGATAACTATAAATCTTATGGTGATTGGTTTGATTTCTCTGAAACTATAGATTATGAACTAAACAAAAAATCTTACTTAAATACTGATGATAAAGTAAAGGTTGAAGGTGAAATATTATCTACTTGCCCTATGAAGGGATGCTGGATGAAACTTTCAGTTGCACAGGATACAATATTGGTTCGATTTAAAGATTATGGGTTTTTTGTTCCTAAACAAGGTGCTGAAGGTAAATCTGCAATAGTTAATGGTAATATTTCAGTAGATACTTTAAGTATTGCCCAATTAAAACATTATGCAGAGGATGCTGGTAAATCAAAAGACGAAATTTCTAAAATTTCAAAACCAGAAATAACTATTTCATTTTTAGCAGATGGAGTGGTAATTGGTAATTAATTCTATTAAACTCTTTTTTCTATAATTTATATATATTTGGAAGCTAATTATATAATTATGAAATACTTAACTAACCTAACATTTATAATGTTAATGTTTATTTTTACCTCTTGTTCAACTGGGGGAAATCATCCTGATTATGCATCTAATGTTGAAAAAATTAAAACATTTTTAGAGCTTCAAGGTTCTGAGAGTGATTCTCAAGCTCAAGCTGATATGATTCACGAAGATGTTCAATGGCAACCTGCATTCTATGGTACTGCTCCTATTGGTAAAGCAGAATTTGTAGAATATCTAATTGCTTGGCAAGATGCTATGGAAGATGTTGTATATACGCCTACTAATTATCTTCCTGGAGTTAATGCTGAAACAGGAGAATTAGATGGAAGTGTAAGGTCTTATGGAACATGGACTGGAGTTCATTCAGAGTCTGGAAAAAGCTGGGAATTATCTTCTTACCATACATGGGATTTTCAAGATGGTCTTGTTATAAATGGAGGAGATTATTTTGATGCTGGTGGATTTTTAGCTTCTCTTTCATCAGAATAATAGTAATTCTTCAACACAATAAACAATTAAAGCCTCATTTTGAATGGGGCTTTTTTATTTAAAATAGTTTTTTAGTGCTACAAAAATAAATTTTACTAAATAGAATAAGACGTGTTGCAGAAAAAATAGTAATACAAAATATATGATTGCAACTGTTCGATCTCCATAATTATAAATCCATTCAAAACCAGTTTCACTGTCATCATAAGCATAGAAACTAATAATTAATGCTGAAGAAATTATAAATAGTAATATCCTTGTTATCAACTGATTAAAGATTATTTTTTGTGATAGCCATATAAATATATATAAAAAATATTGTATATTGAACTTTCCCAAAAAATTATGAGACTAACCAAAAGAGATAGAGCTTTAACTAAAATAAACATTCCTACAGCTGTTCATTCTGTATATTTTAGAGGGAAAAGATATCTTTATAATGATTATCTAAAAATCTTAAATCAAGTAAATAAAAAAAAGAATTCAACAGAATTTAAGGAAAATTTGTAAAATTCTTTTATAGATACTTTTTTAACTTTTACAGTAAATTTTTTTAATTAATATTACATTTTTAAAACTTAAGAATGAAGCAAAAAATACTTTCAATATTTATAATTTTTAGTTTAGCAATTGCTTGTACAATTGAAAATGAAGAAGATCCATATGTAGAACCAAAAACTGAATGGGTTTTTGTAGCGTGTGAAGGAAATTATGGATCAAGTAATGGATCTATTACAATGATTAATGAAAAGGGAGATGTCAAAGAAATAAATGATTTAGGCGATGTTGTAAACTCGCTAACTGTTTACAAAAATAAATTAATTGTATTGGTTAATAACAGTCACAAAATTTTGATATATGATATTTATGAAGGTGGTCTTAGAATGCCTGGAATTGAAATTGATACACAATCATCTGGACCAAGGGAAATGGTAGTTTTTGATAATAAAATATACTTTACAAATTGGAATAGTTCTGATGTTAAAAT
>OCZA010000599.1_pt1 | contig 12037 bp, 6 predicted proteins | sample 1539021 | NCBI WGS metagenome assembly OCZA01 (sample SAMEA2619376, study PRJEB22493) | marine metagenome | biome: marine biome (ENVO:00000447); feature: surface water layer (ENVO:00002042); material: "saline water (ENVO:00002010), including plankton (ENVO:xxxxxxxx)" | depth 5 m | reverse complement strand
TCTAATTTTGTATCTTCTTTTGTATTAACATTGAAGTCACCCAAGGCAATAGTCGGGTAACTATGGCCTCTCAATAACTCACTAAGCAAATTAAGTGAATCAATTCTCATTGAGACATCATGAAAGCCAGATGGAAAATGAACATTATAAATCTTTACCTTACTTCCATTCACATCAATTGTTGCATCAAGAATTGGCCTTGTATCTTTTCCTTCAAATTTACCAGAAAAGGTAATGTAGTGAAGTTTGGCATCTAAAATCTTATATTTAGAAATGAGAGCAGTATCAATACCTCTATAATCCCTACCCTCTATTAACATAACATCTTGATATCCATAGGGTTCTAATAAATCAAATAATTGATTTAATATGTTAAGGTTTTCGACTTCTTGAAGCGCTATAATGTCAGCTCCAGTTCTATCATACGAAATAATATTAGAAGCTAAATTTTTTAGTTTTGCGTTTTTGGTTTCAATATCCCAGTCTAAAAATAAGCATTCATTTTTCCAAGACTTAACTTTGATGTTGTTGCAAGATTTTTTATGCTTTTTTGACGTTTTTGCTTCTATAGGGAGATAAGCCTTATCATCTTTATTTTTATCATCCAGAGTATCAAAAAGATTATCTACATTTAGTGTCATGGCACTAAACTCATTGGCAAAAGAAAAGGAAGAGATAAAAATAGTTATTAAAAATAAATTAAAAGTATTGTTATTCATTAATATCTTTTATGGCGAGCTTAATCTCGAATGAAATATCTGTACCCTCTTTTTGTTTTTTACAAATATCTTGAGTATGTTGAATCTTATCATCTGAAAAATTAACTATCTTTCTCTTTTGTAAGTCTATATGCCCAAGGACAGTCTCAAAAATCGCAGCAAGCTCTGCATCTTTGTTCTGTAATATTCCTACAAAGTGAAGTAATTTTTTATTAGCTTTATATAGGATGAATGAGGGATAGACCTTTTCATTAAGAGTGAACTCATCTAAATATCTAATACTGTCCTCTAATGTGAATGTTGAGAAGCCACTCTTGATATAGTCTTCATCAAAACCTAGTTCATTTATATAAAATGAAGTGTAGGTGCTGTCAAATAGCTTGTAATAGTAATTAACATTCATATGTCCATTATGATCACACATATCTTGTGTGACTGTTATAGCTTTTGATTTATATGGTAAATTTTGCATCATGTATAAAAAAGCCCAGTTAAAACTGGGCTTTTATTATAACTTAAGTTTTATTAAAACTTAGTACCAAACATAAGGCCAAATGTTCTAGGTTCAGTAATACTTCCGTAAACGTTTCCACCTTGGAAGTTACTACCAGCTCTTAGATAGATCAAGTCTCTTGAATCATCTAGATTCTTAATAAATGCATTCATGTACCAATCACCACCATTTGGTTTGTAACTAATTAATAGATCTGAATTAGTAGATTCTGGTATATCAGATCTCTCATTATTCCAAATATCAGCATAAGCTTGGCCTCTATATTTTCTAGAAAGCCTTACATCAACAGCTCCATTACCAGTTTCAAATGTTTTTGTTATAGCAATGTTATAAGCCTCGTCTTGTTGATTAGGAATCCTATTTCCAGAAATATCTTGTGCAACACCATCGTTTGTACAAGGTATGCCTTGAAGAGGTGCAGCTGGCGCTAAGCATATGTAACCTGCTGATTTAAATACTTGTAGACCATTATCCATAACAGCTGTGGTTAGAAGACCGGCATTACGAGTAGCCGCGTCAATAGCACCAATATATTGTGCAACTCCATTAGCATTAGCTGGATTTAATGGATCAATTATATTATCAGATCCACTTGCAACTTCAGAGCTTGATATTAACCAATTAAAATCTACTCTTACAGTTTCACTTAAAAATGCAATCATACTTCCTTCAAAGCCTTTTATCTCAGCATCAATATTCCAGTTGATTGCAGAAGTATCTTTAATTGCTCCAACCTGCATACCATTTCTATTATCGACATATAGGTTCATATTTAACCTTACTGCACCATCAGCTAAGGTTGATCTAAAACCAATGTCTAAAGTTTCTGATTCTTCCTCATCAAATTGAAAAGGTACTGACTCACTTGCAAGACCTGGATTAAAACCACCAGGTTTTGATGCTGTGGTAAAACTAACATACATCATTATGTCTTCTGATAAGTCACGCTGATAAGCAGCTTTATATGATAAGAAGTCATCCTCTTGAACATCATATCTATTACCTACGTTTGATCGATCTCCTCTTTCATAAACACCAGTTTGTGGTCCTGTTCCGGTTAGCCAAGAATTTAAAGGGCTTCCACAGTTAGCCTCTGTTAAACATGCAATAGCACTATTCGCTACTGATTGATCATCATATCTAAAACCTAAGGTTAGTTTGGACAACTCGTCAAGTTCGTAATAAAGCTCACCAAATGCTGAATTCGTTTTAGTTCTTACATTAGAATCCTGTATAACGCCTGTTATTTCAACTGGTGTATTGTATTGTGGTAATCCTGGTCCACCAATTCCACTTAGGGCGCACACATCCATAATTGCCCCTCCAGCTGCTGCAATAGGTAGCATCCATGATCCAACAATAGGACATACTGCAGCTGGTGCAAAACCTGCAACTGCTGCTCCTGCTAATGCTTGGTTAAATCCAAGACCTCCATAACCAGACATATCTGGTAATCCTAATGATTGAAAGACTGCATTGTATGGATGATCACCAAAGTTTCCTAAAAAACCACCTGCTGAAGTATGAACAGTATAAGTATTATCATTTCTACCATCATATGTATAAAGGCCAACAGTATAATTAAATGGTCCATCAAAATCTGAAATTAAATTTAATTCAAATTGCTGATCATTAGAGTAAACATCTGAAAAGTCATAGGCCCTTGCAGAATCAGTGAATTCTCTGAATTTTAAATAACTAACAGTGCCTTCTACATCTGGAATCAGCGGATTAAGTAATTTTACTAATCCTGGGAAAGACTTTGTTGCAACAGTTCCATCATTATCATTCATTTGATGAAATTCTCTTGTATCGTATGAATATTTTGCAATAAAAGTATAATTTTCAAAATCTTTTACGATCTCAAGAGTTGAAAAAGATGTATCTTGTTCATGCGTAGGGCTTCTGTTCAAATAAGCCTTCCTGAAGGGATCATCACTTACAAGAGCACCTTCATATGAGTTTTCTATAACACCTGCATATAGATGTGCTAAGAAACCAATAGCGCCGTCATAGTGACCTCTCAAATCAGCCGCTGAGTTTGCTGGACCCCGTTCAAAGGGACTACAGCCAAAAAACTGATCTGGAGTACAAAAAGATAAATGCTCTTGAGGTCTATTATCATCAGCACTATTAAATTGCGATGTAAACTTTACTGTAACACTGTCGCTTACTGACCAATCAAGAGAAAGTCTAACTGATGCTTCATTTCTATCATCATAATCAGTTCCAGTATAAAGATTTTCCATGTAACCACTTCTTTCATTAACAACAGCTGCTAATCTTGCACTAAGATCGTCACTAATGGGAGCATTAAGCACTAAAGTGGTTCGTACTTGATCATAATTACCAACAACAACGTCAACAGAGCCCTCTGTTTCACCAGTTGGTCTGGCTGTAATAAAGTTAATTACACCTGTAGTAGCATTTCTTCCGTTCAGAGTTCCCTGCGGACCTTTTAAGACCTCTACTCTTTCTAAGTCGTACATGCCAATGTCAACAAACACGCTATCATTAACACTATGTCCGTTTGATGCTGTAACAACTGAAGATGTGTTAGCCGCACCAACACCAAAAGAGCCTATTCCTCTGATTGTATGACCAGAACCTGAGCCAACAGATTTACTAGTACCTAGACCTGGAACAGATTCAGCAATATCAGACAAATCAAAAATTTGTTGAGTGGCAATATCATCTGAACTGAATGCCTCAACAGATAGTGCAACATCTTGAAGTGATTCTTCTTTTTTGGTTGCTGTAACAACTACCTCTTCAACTTCTTGTGCGTAAACGCTAATAGCAAATGAGATAGATAAGAAAAAACTAAAAAATATATTCTTAGTAAGATTTATATTAAACATGTATATTCCCCCATGAATTGTATGAGAATATTTTATGCTTAAAAGACTGGTGTTTAGTTAACTGTTATACGTTTTTTATATATATATTTGTTGTATTAAAAATTTATATATAAAAAAGCCCAGAATAAATCTGGGCTTTTAAAAATCTAGTAAGACTTAGAAAGACATACCAAATTGCACACCCCATGTCCTTGGATCAGTGAAGTTTGCATATAATTGGCCGCCTTGAATGTTACTTCCAGATCTAATGCTATTCAACTGTCTAGTATCATTAAGGTTTTTAGCATATCCACCTATATACCAGTCACCGTTGTTAGGTGTATATCTAACAAGCATATCCCATGACTTATTCTCAGGAACATCAAATCTTGAAGTTCCAAATGCATCAGCATTAATTGGATCTCTGTATCTGTAAGACAATCTTGCTGATGTAACTCCATTACTAGTTGGAAATAACTGAGTCATTGAAAGGCTATAGGATAAATCCGCTACTCCAGGTAATGGATTGCCGGCAACACTTGAAGATACGCCTAATGAAGCTGGACATGGAAGACCAGCTGCAGGAGCAAACTGTGGCGCAGTACAACTAAATCCTGCAGATTTAAATAGTGCTGTGCCATCATTCATAATTGCGCCAGTTACAAACCCAGTGCCATTTGGATCAACCGGTCCTAAATATTGAAGCACACTAGTTGCATTCAATGGGTTAAGGTAATTAATAGTTGCGGGAGCATCTGTAATTTCTGAATCTACAGCTAACCATGAAAATTCTAGTTGTGTAGTTTCTGATAAAAATACATTTAATTGGCCTTCAAAACCAGTAATTTCTGCATCAACATTATTATTAAAAGATTGTGTATCTCTTATGGTTGCAAGAAGCATGCCGCTGTTATCGTTTCGGTAAAGATTCATATTAAGAAGCATTGCTCCGTCAAGAAGTCTGGCTTTTAAACCAAAATCAAGAACTGCAGTTTCTTCTTTATCATATGGTATAGGATCATCACCTGCGTTTACACCACTACCTTTAGTAGCAGTTGCATAACTAGCATATACCATTACGTCATCTTTGAGATATTTCTGGATAGCTACTTTCCCGTTTGTAGCAGATTCAGACTGAACTAAATAATCTACTAATCCAGGAACATCCATTCTGTTTTCATAATTATAACCGCCAGCTGCAATCCAATTTCCAGAAAGTATTCCACCATTGTATGTTGCAGTTGCGTTAGTAAGTTCATCGTATCTAAGACCTATTGTTAACATAGTTGTTTCATTAAGATCAAAGTAAGCCTCTCCATAAATAGCTTGAGATTTAATTCTTACATGCTGATCACTTAAGGTACCTCTAAGGTCAACTGGCACAGTAACATCTGGTAATGCAGCCAAAGCAGCAACACCAGCTCCAAATGCTTGAAGTCTAGCTAACTGTGCAGCACTAACAGGCAATCCCATAGCCAACATTGTTTGAGTTGTCACTGCATCTGATGCTCCTGCAACAACTCCTAATAGACCTTGATAGAAAGCCACGCCACCTTTACTACCTAAATCAACACCAAGAAGTCCAGTAACAGTTGGATAATATGGATGAGAACTAAAGTCCCCAATGTATTGGGTACCAGTTGTTTGAACTCTGTACTCGTTATCGTTTCTTGAATCGTAAGTGTAATAACCAGCAGTAAAGTTAAAGGCTCCATCATAGTCAGAAATTATGTTAATTTCAGCTTGTTGGGACTCATAGGATACGTCAGAAAAGTCATATGATCTGTCTGTTGCAACAGTTTCACAAAATCCGAAACGCCCTGTACCAAAACAAAGCTCTCCTACAACTGGAGGAAGACCAAGACCTGCTCCAGCACCAATAAGAGGTGCATTTGAAACAGTTCCATCATTGTCATTCATCTGTTGAAACAACCTTGTTTCATATGAATATTTTGCTGTCATAGTAAGGTTGTCATTTAACTCTCTAACAAGCTCTAAGTTTGAGAATTCAACTTCTTGTAAATGGGTTGGTTCTCTATTAACACTTAATTCACCAAATTCGAAACTAGGAGGTGATGCTGCATAACTATTTAATATAGTCCCGGGGTAAAGTGCTGCAATAAAGTTAAATAAACCAGCTCCGATACCTCTACTATCTGATGAAGTATTTAGCGTACCTCTTTCCCATGGTGAACAACCAAAGAATTGATCTGGTGCACAATATGAAGCCTCTTCTTGAGGTCTATTATCATCGCTCTTTTGACCTGAGTATGTGAATTTTAATTCAGTTACATCATTAATATCCCAATCTATAGAAAGTCTAATACCCTGATCATTTCGATCATCCATTGTATTACCAGTATGAGGGTTTTTTACCATTCCATCTCTTGTATTAGTCATAAAAGCTAATCTAGCAGCTACAGAATCAGAAATAGGAAGATTAATAGCACCTTTAACTGTTTCTTTGTCCCATGAGCCACTTTCATAGTCGATGTACCCTTCGAATTCACCTGTAGGTCTTGCAGTAATTAAATTAATAACACCTGCAACTGAGTTTCTTCCAAAGAGTGTTCCCTGTGGGCCATTTAGCACCTCAATACGCTCAAGATCCATAAAGCCCATGTCTGTCATGATGCTAGGATTAACACTATGGCCATTCATACTTGTGACTATTGAACTAACAACAGCAGCACCGACACCATAAGAGCCAACACCCCTCATAACAAATCCTGAACCAGATCCGATACCCTTAGCTGTTTCAAACCCAGGAATAATTTCAGCCAAATCTGAAAGATCATATATCTGATCTGCAGCTAGTTGATCTGCTGTTACAGCAGTAATTGATACTGCGATATCTTGAGTAGACTGTTCTTTCTTAGTAGCAGTAACAACAACTTCTTCAATTTCTTGAGAAATGGTGTTTACTGAAAAGGTTATTGCCATTAAGGCAAAAAAACTAGATGTTAGTTTTAAGTAATTGTTCATATAGTACCCCCTATTAATAGACTTAATGAACTTTATATTTCCAAAAACTATATCACTTATAGAAATTATATACAAAAAATATTTACTTTTTTTATAGCAGTTTTATATAGACAAAATGTTTATATTGTTAGTTCTTATGCCAAGGGTGGCATTTGCTTATTCTAATAATTGCTAAGTATGACCCTTTTATTACTCCAAAGCTTAATATTGACTCGATCGCATACTGGGAACAAGTTGGAGTAAATCTGCAACTTGGCGGAAACATAGGAGAAATAAAATAGCGATAAAACCTTATTGGAAGAATAAATATTTTTGCAATCATTAACTTAATGAAGAATTTTCTTTAGAAATTGCCTTTATAGCCTCATTGAGCTCTATAACCTCAGTATCCGGACTTCCAATTCGTCTCAATGAAACGGTTTCATTAGCTTTTTCATTTTTTCCTATTGCTAAAATAATTGGAACTTTTCTTGAGCTATGCTCTCTTACTTTATAACTTATTTTTTCATTTCTTAAGTCCACTTCAGTCCTTATTCCTTTTTCTTTAAGAAGGCTTTGAACCTTTATTGCATAATCATTGACTTCAGACACTATAGACGCAATAACAACTTGTTGAGGAGCCAGCCACAAAGGAAATTTCCCAGAATAGTTTTCTATTAAAATACCAATAAATCTCTCAAAAGAACCCAAAATAGCCCTATGAATCATTACAGGATGATGTTTATTTCCATCTTCTCCAATATATTCAGCATCCAATCTATCAGGAAGATTGAAATCAGCTTGAAAAGTTCCACATTGCCATTCTCTTCCAATTGCGTCTGTTAAAACAAAATCAAGCTTTGGTCCATAAAAAGCACCATCACCCTCATCAATCTTATAAGGTAAATCAAGTTTTTTAATTGCATTTTCCAGTGCTAATTCTGCTTTATCCCATACCTCATCAGATCCAATTCTTACTTCAGGGCGAGTAGATAGCTTGATGTCAAATTTGTTAAAGCCTAGATCAGAGTATATCTCAGAGAGAAGTCTTATAAACGAAGCTGTTTCAGATTCAATTTGCTCAGGCATGCAGAATATATGACCATCGTCTTGAGTAAAGCCCCTTACTCTCATCAAGCCATGCATTGTTCCTGATGCTTCATATCTGTGACATGATCCAAATTCAGCATATCTTATGGGCAAATCTTTATATGAAGTTATGCCCTGATTGTATACCTGAACATGACAGGGACAATTCATTGGCTTTAGTGCGTTTACTCTTTTTTCATTTGCATGTTCTTCGTCTATCTCAGTAATAAACATATTTTCTCTATATTTATCCCAATGACCGGATGCCTCCCAAAGCTTTCTATCTACTACTTGAGGTGTATTTATTTCTAAATAATCATTCTTATCTAATTTAGCCCTAATATAGTTTTGAAGTGTTTTATAAATATTCCATCCATAAGGATGCCAAAAGACCATACCTGGTGCCTCGTCTTGAAAATGAAATAAATCCATTTCTTTTCCAAGCTTTCTGTGGTCTCTTTTAACAGCTTCTTCAATAGTATTGAGATATTTTTCAAGATCTTTATCATTTTTCCAAGCGGTGCCATAAATCCTAGTCAACATATTATTTTTAGAATCACCTTGCCAATAAGCACCTGATACTTTGGTAAGCTTAAAAGAACCTATGAAGCTTAGGTTAGGAAGATGTGGTCCTTTGCATAAATCGACAAATTCATCTTGATCTTGATAATAAAGCTGAAAGTCATCTTGTTGATCTGAGTCATTGATAATCTCTTGTTTATAGGGTTCTTTTAATGATTTAAAAATCTCTAGGGCTTCAGGCTTACTTACCAATTTTTTAGTTATTGATGATTTTGTCTTAATAATATCTTTCATCTCATCTTCAATTTTTTGAAGATCATCTATAGATATTGTTTCATTAGTTTCAACATCATAATAAAAACCATCTTCAATAGTTGGTCCTATTGCTAATTGAGATTCAGGATAAAGATTCTTTATTGCCCTAGCTAGAACTTGAGCGGTAAGAGTATGTCTCATTATTTCTATACCGGCATCAGAATCAATTGTAATTATTGAAACTGAGGCATCAGCCTCTATAGCATCATGCAAGTCTCTTTGTTCACCATTTACTGTAATAGCAACAGCAGACTTAGCCAAACCAGGGCCAATATCTTTGGCAAGATCAAATCCAGAGGAGCCTTCGGGCAGGTCTCTAGAACTATCATCAGGTAAAGTAATCTTCATAGTTATATTATAGATTGTATATAAGAATTTTTATAAAGTTATTTTATTGGGAGATAAATTACAGTATTAGTAGATAGGATCATAATAAAAATTAAACATGTGATTACTGGACCTACAAATACTCTACCAGTCATTTGAAAGAATATTCTATTAAAGTACGGCAGGATAAACATCATCGGAACGATTCCAAATAATAAATTTACACTAAGCCAATTTGTTGTCCAAAATACAGTACCAGTTCTAGCATAAGTAACATATTGAATAACAATTATCATCATTAATCCTAAAGAGTTTGCAAAACCTGCTATTAGTCTTGATTTCCACTCCGATTGATTTTTGATACGCATTGAGCCATTAACTCTTAATGAATTAGAAAAGAAAAAAAGAAAAAATAAAGGAAAATACATCATTAGTACTAATATCATTTCTGGCTGAAAAACTCTTACTCCCATAAACCAAAATCTATAATCTACGTGGAATAAATAATAGTTAAAAAATAAAATGCTGTAATAGGTACAAAAAACCAATATCCCCAGAAGAAAGCTTTTTCCTAGCTCCGTAACAGTGATATTTAAACCCCAAGACTCTTTTTTAACTCCATGATATTTTCCAAATAGCATATAAGAAAGAAAGAAAATAAATAATCCTATGGTTCCATTAAAAGCAGCCCATAACATTACTGAATTATTCATTCGTTGAGGAAAGAACCATGTCATTTCTCTATTAGCAGCTGCAGAAAATAATACTTTTGCTATATCCACCATCGGAATAAAAGATAGACAAGCAATGGTTGCGCTTATAAAAAATATAAACCAAAAAATTGTCTTCCCTTTTTGAGATTGCTCAGGCAGAGGTTGCGGTATTGGTTTAACTATTTTTTTAAAGAAACCAATGGTTAAAAACATTTTTGTAAGTGGTATTAACATTACTAAAGATACAATCATATTAATTAGAGTTAATAATTCTTTAAATTGCCAGATTTGATTTGAAGCATCTACCTTATTCGGAAAACCAAATACCTTATCAAAATAATTGATTTGATTTGCAGTTGCTTCTTTGTTGTATGGTTGAAATGGATGTAGTAATTTTTCATTAAATATGACCCTAAGAGTTCCATTCTTTTTATCACCATAATAATTACCAAGATCAACTTTTTGTACCTTATTGTTTTCATCTAAAACACTATTGATAACCCTTAAAGATTCTGGAGCTATTTCCATATTAGCCGCATCCCAGCCCTCTAATTCATTTCGAAATGCACCTTCATCGTAAAGAGCATAGCTAACTCCCATATTGGATCTAGAATCTCTTAAGATGCTATCTCTTAAAGTTAGAACATATCCTGAAATGAAGACAGAATCTAATTTACTCTTAGAATTTGATCTCATTGCCTCTTTGCCAAAAAAATCTGCACCTCTTATAGCGGCATTGCCACCCATTGAATGTCCTGTTGATCCAATCTTGTTAATATCAACAAAAGAAAAATTTCCTTCATATGCATAATCTACCAATGCAAACATCCCATAACCTTGAGTTGTTGCAGCAAGTCTGCTGACTGAGGAGGAAGACATGCCTTGCGCATAAGGATCAATTAACGCAATCGCCAATCCTCTTCTTGAGAGTTCAATGGCAATATTAGAGAGCGCTTCTTTTGATCTCTGAAAACCAGGTACAACAATTACAAAAGGTACTTTATTATCAATGCTTGCTTCTTTAGGTTTATATAAATCATAAACAAGTGTCTGGCCATCATCAGTAGATAAACTTTGAAGTTCTATTTTGACATTCCCAAAACTGGTTTGAACAATTGAAGCTAGAAAACTTGATATAAAAATTAAAATGAGGCAAATAAAGAAAAGTTTATTTGTTTTTATATAATTCTTCATGAGTAAAATAATTTTAATGCCTTCTTAGTTAAATGGATATAACAAATCCCTCCTAAGGATTAGTTGCAGGTTCGATTCCTGCAGAGGGCACCATAAAAAAACCCTCATTAACTGAGGGTTTTAAATTTACCTTCTTTCTAAATTAGGATATGTGACTAGTCCTCAAAATCAGCCTGAACTGTTTGATGAGTTCCGCCGTAAGCAGCTGAAGAAAAGTGAGATGTTTTAACAACCCAATTTGAACCTTCTTTGACCCACACACCTGTAACTCTAGTTCTATATGGCTTCATTCCGCCATTGCCGTCTGCAACAACACCTTCTGCATAATATCTTACATATACAGTTGTATCATTTAACTGACTAGCTTCAGCCCCGTGAACATTAATAACTCCACCACCAGCATTTTGATCTTCCCAATCCTGAGCACTTTGAACATTTTTTGGTTTGTGAAAACTACCGTCAGAATTCGTATTTAACATACCTGAGGAACTGCTCATTGCAACAACCATGTCCCAGTTTTCAGAGTTCCTTGCATCCCAATATGCATTAAGATTCTTTAAAACTGTTTTTTCTGCTGAAGAATGTCCATCTGCAAAAGCGAAACCTGTAGATAATATAAGTAATCCGCTAAGTAAAATCTTATTCATTTTTTCTCCTATTATTTTTTTAAAATGAATACTAATAATACATTATTTATAATGTCGATGTGCCTATAATTAACTTATGGAACTAACCAGGTTGAGGTTTGATTGTCATCCCATTTATGAATTGCTCTTCTATGGCCAGAACTTTTTAGATAAAGAAATTCCAAAGATTGAAATTTAAATATTAAAACTGCAA
>OCZA010000598.1_pt1 | contig 12040 bp, 11 predicted proteins | sample 1539021 | NCBI WGS metagenome assembly OCZA01 (sample SAMEA2619376, study PRJEB22493) | marine metagenome | biome: marine biome (ENVO:00000447); feature: surface water layer (ENVO:00002042); material: "saline water (ENVO:00002010), including plankton (ENVO:xxxxxxxx)" | depth 5 m | reverse complement strand
GCTCTATCAAATTTATCATAGTGTTTTTCATCTTTTACCAATATTGCTCGTGATAAATAATAGAAATCATTCATATCTGAGTAAGTAATCCTTGCTTCAAGTGCTCCAATCAAGTCGAGCAGCTCTCTTAAAGAGCAAGGCACTCCTGAAGATTTAACGGTATTAAATAGATTTATTAACATTTATTAGTTATTTGCTTCTCTTCTTGTCATAAAAGCAAGTCTTTCAAGAAGTTGAACGTCTTGTTCATTCTTTAAAAGAGCTCCATAAAGAGGAGGTATTGCTTTAGAAGAGTCGGCATTTTTTAATATTTCATCTGGTATATCATCCGATAAAAGAAGTTTTAGCCAGTCCACCAGCTCCGATGTTGATGGTTTCTTTTTAAGACCCGGTATTTTCCTCACATCAAAAAATACATCTAATGCGTCTTTTACAAGTTTTTTCTTTATCTTTGGATAGTGCACGGCTACAATTTTTTCCATAGTTTCTCTATCTGGAAACTGTATAAAGTGGAAAAAACATCTTCTTAAGAATGCATCAGGAAGTTCTTTCTCATTATTTGAAGTTATGATAATTATCGGTCTATGTTTAGCCTTAATAGTTTGATCTGTCTCGTAACAATAAAATTCCATCCTATCGAGCTCTTGCAATAGATCGTTAGGAAATTCAATATCAGCTTTATCAATTTCATCAATCAAAAGAACAACCTGTTCATCAGCTTCAAAAGCCTCCCATAATTTTCCTTTATTAATGTAATTGTTAATATCTTTAACTCTTTCATCGCCTAATTGTGAGTCTCTTAACCTCGTAACTGCATCATACTCATATAGTCCCTGCGTAGCTTTAGTTGTAGATTTTATATGCCACTCAATAAGTCTTTTTCCTAATGATTCTGCAACTTCAATAGCGAGCAAGGTTTTACCTGTTCCCGGCTCTCCTTTAATTAATAAAGGTCTTTCAAGTGTGACAGATGCATTAACTGCCATACTTAGATCTTCTGTAGAAACGTATTTTTTTGTACCCTTAAATTTCATAACTTATCCTTATTGTTAGATTAAATGTGGTAATTTTTCTTCTGACTTTAGTATTCTAGTTAGCTGTCTACTCGTTGCAACTAAATTTTTATTTAAATCCCAAATCTGACAATCTTGTTCAAAGAAACCTTTGTTTAGATCTTTTGCAATTACATCCATAAAAAGCTCACTTGTTGTCGGAAGCTGTCTAATATTTGTTGTTAATGAGAGTGTCGGCACCCATCCAAGGGGTCCATATTTATTCATGACAACTGGTGGAAAAAAGTCAGAGTAAAAAGATAATACAAATTGATCAGGAATTTCTTGACCCATTGAAATAAATCCTGCACATCTAGCTTCATCTAATAAGTCATTCTCATTTTTAAGCCACCATGCATGCTGTTTAGCAATATCGCATTTAGTCTGTTTTATAAAACTCGGTGTAAAGCCCTCTTCCTTATTGTCAAAGTTAAGTGAAATAAATAAGTCTCTTTTTTCATTAAAGATCTTTGGAGGAAGTGTTTCTAGGTCATTTACGCCATTCATATAATCAAAATCAGAACATATTCCTGTCATCATGCATCTTAATTTTTCATCTTGTATTAACGAAACTCGTCCCACTGAAGACCCTCTGCTTTCTCTTATCTTATCTACATGGATACTAATTTCTTTTGGCTCAGTTCTATCTAAATAAAGAGTGTTTGAATTTATTACATGCGGATGTGGCATGCTCAATGAAAGTGCTTTTTGCATTACTGCTGTCAGGTAACCTCCATGAGGAGTATTACCTACAAAGTAATCTTTTGATGGAGTCATTGAAAAAATATTTTCATCTGACTTATCAATAATAATAGAATTTTCAAATTGTTTAAAAAAGCTCATTTTTCAATAATTTCCTTCATAATTGTAATTGATAAAGCTTAAATACTCTAAATTATGAATAGATACTTCGATATTGCTCTAAACCTAGCAAGTGACAGGTTTTCAGGTGAAAGAGATAAAGTTATTGCTGATGCTCTTACTCGAAATGTAAATTACTTTAATATTGTATGCTCTTCTTTAAATGAATTAGATTTTGTAAAAGATTTGAATGATAGATATGGACAAAATTCATGTTTTACACTTGGAGTGCATCCCCATAATGCAAATGAATTAAATGGAAATACTTTAAAGTCTTTAAAGGATTATATAAAGATCCATCAGCCATCTGCAGTTGGTGAAACTGGGTTAGATTTTTTTAGAAATTTATCTTCATATGAAAATCAAATAAATGCCTTTGAGCAACAAATAATAATATCAATAGAAAATAATTTGCCTTTATTTCTTCACCAAAGAGAAGCTCATGATGATTTTATAAAAGTTATTGATAAATACATATCTGATATTCCAAGAGGAGTGGTTCATTGTTTTACTGGTACTCAATCTCAACTTGATGATTATCTTGAGAGAGATCTATATGTAGGATTGACTGGATGGATATGCGACGAAAGGCGAAATAAAGATTTAAGAGAAAGCATCAAAAATATTCCGATGGATAAGCTAATGATTGAAACAGATGCGCCTTATTTAATCCCAAGGAATTTGGAAATGAAACCTAGAAATAATAGAAATGAGCCTCAGTTTCTTCCTCACATTGCAAATGAGGTTGCAGCTTTAATGAATATAGACCTAAAAGAATTCAATAAACAGGTATTGAATAACAGTAAGTCATTCTTTGGAATTAACTTTCAAGATTAATATTATATTTTTCAGAAATTAAGACATTATCTTCGCCAATTTTTTTTGGAGAGCTTTTTATCTCAAGAGGTGTTTCTGAGAATCTCGGGGACGGATTAGGTTGAACCACTCCATCACGCTCAATAAATGTTGATCTTGATTTGTTGTGCGCATGTTTTGGAGCCTCATCCAAATCAAGAATTGGAGTAATACAAGCATCGGAATCTTTAAAAATCATAGCCCATTCATCTCTATTTTTTGAGAGGAACTTTTCTCCAAGTATGGATTTAAGCTCTGGCCACATATCTTTACTGAATTGCTTTGAGAATCTTTCATCTGTGATCTCTAATTTATTTAACATCTCTTTATAAAACTTATCTTCTATACAGGCTACTGCTAAATATTTCCCATCTTTACATACATAAGTATCATAGAAATGAGCTGAACCATCGAGAAGGTTAGACTCTCTTTCATTGACCCACATTCCAGAACCATAAAAAGAATAGAATAGGCTCATAAGCATAGAAGTCCCATCAATCATTGCTGCATCTACTACTTGCCCTTTTCCAGTTTTTTGAGAATGGATTAAGGCTGAAAGCATACCTACTGCCAATAGCATACCTCCTCCGCCATAGTCAGCAATTAGATTCAAGGGAACTGGAGGTCGCTCATCTTTTCTTCCAATGGCGTTTAATGCTCCTGTGATGCTCAAATAATTTAAATCATGTCCAGCCATATCAGAAAACAAACCCTCTTGACCCCATCCGGTCATTCTTCCGTAGACTAGCTTTTCGTTGATACTTAATAAATCATCTGGGCCAAGACCTAATTTTTCCATTACTCCTGGTCTAAATCCTTCAAATACTGCATCCACCTGAACGATTAATTTTTTTAATTCACTGATTGATTCACCGTTTTTTAAATCTAATGTGATTGAAAACTTTGATCTATCATTTAAATCATACTTTGATCCATTTCCTTTAGAACCAGGTCGGCTTATTTTGATAACCTCGGCTCCTAGATCTGCCAACAGCATGCCACAAAATGGACCGGGCCCAATTCCAGCAAACTCTAAGATCTTAATTCCTTTTAGTGGTCCCATACAATAATCCTATTCAAAAGCCCTCATTTTTTCCAATAAAATTGGTAATAAAGTTAATGATACTAAAAATGCAAAAAACATTGCTAGTGCTGTGAAAATACCAAAGTAAATTGTAGGAATGAAATTAGAAAAGGAAAATATTAGAAATCCAAGCGATATTGTAGACGCTGTATAAAAAATTGCCCTTCCTATAGTTGAATGAGATCCAATCATAGCCTCATTGAAATCATTATTTAGCTCATATTCAGATTTAAATTTGTATAGATAGTGGATTGTATTATCAACTGCAATTCCAACGCTGATTGAAGCTACTGTAATAGTCATAATATCAAGCGGGATCATAAGCAAGCCCATTGTTCCAAGAACTCCTAGGCCAATAAGTATATTCGGCAATAATCCAGCGAGCATGATCTTTACTGATCTAAAAAGAATTAATAACATTAGTGCAATTACGGTATAAACAATAATTATTGAGTTAAGCATCGAGCTAAATAAAGATTGCAACATGTTGTTGTAAAGAACTGCTAAACCTGTAATTTTATATTTGTCACTTGATATTCCAAATCTTTGCTGCAAATCTGAGTTTATTTGTTCCAATAAAAGGTCTCTATTTAAAGATTCAGAGCTCTCATAGACTCTGGTAGAAATCCTCACAATGGAATCATCATTGGAAATATAAGAATTTAAAACAGTATCTTTTATATCCTCTGGCAAGACTGATCTTAATAATGCAAGTTCAAGATCATTTAATTCGTTATTATCATTAATTTTACGTGCTAGCTTAATGCCACTCGATACACTCAATACCTTCCCAATGTTTTCGTTATCATCAAGATAGTCATGAATTTCTTCAAGCCTCTTTAGGTTATATGTGTTCCACCAGTAACCCGAGGATTCACTGTTGTCATCATCAAATATATCTTCATCAAAAAGATCATCAAATTCCTGATTAATCTCCTCTTTATCATCAAGATAATTGTCAGGTTCATAAATAATAATATCCAAGGTAGCTGTTCCGCCAAGCTTTTCATCAAGCTCTGTCATGCCTTGATATATTTCTGTATTTTTTTTGAAATAATCTATGAATTTATTCTCTACCTTTAAATTATTCATGCCAAAAATAAATAATAAGCCTAAGAATATTGAAATTGAAAGGATCATTGTCTTGTTAGTAATAATATTTTTACCGATTGCTATTGGCAATCTGCCAACCTTTGATGATGCTCGCAGTGAATCAAAATTCAAGTTGTAGAATGCCAAAGGAACAAATGTGAATGTGAATATAAATACAACAATAATTCCAACTGTCATCATTTTCCCAAACTCTAAAACCGGTTTTATATCTCCAGAAATAAGAGATAAAAATGCTACTCCGGTTGTAAGAACTGCAAAAAAGCAAGGTATAAACATTTGGCTGAATGTTTCAATAACTAGGCGTTCGTCAAGATCTTCTTTTTTAAGCTCAACAAATCTTTCTATGACATGAACACTTATAGAAATAGTTAAAATTAAAAGCAAAGCAATAAAGTTTGATGAAACAACACTTATTTTCCAATCTGCATATCCTAAAATGGAACTTGTTGTATAAATAACTAATGCTGCATTTATTAAGGGTATTAATGCAAGCTTAATGTCTCTAAAGAAAAAATATAGTAAAAATCCAAAAATCAAAAAGACTAATAGACCAAAAATAGAAAGGTCAGACTTAATAAAGTCAATCATATCGTTAGCTATCATTGCTGGACCACCCAAGAAAAGTTCACCAAAATCTCTGTTGTTGTTTATTACAGATCTTATTTCTGCAACAATCCTTTTTTCTTTTTCTTGAATTAATGAATTTTGTTCATTAATTTTACGATTAACTTCAAGTAAAATGTCTGGCTTATTTGAGTTAAGCAGATCATATCTTTGCTGAATTAGGCTCTCATAGTTTTCATTCTTATCAAGCAATATCTGAAAAGCTGTTGTTGAAGCATCCTTACTTATAATTAATTCTTGATAAATAGGGTTACTTAATATTTCCTGTTTTGCTTTTTGAAGATCAATACTTTCATCTAGTAAATATTTTATATTATCGCCAATCTCCGATAGAGAGACTTTTGGCTGTTCAACTATTGGTGCATCTAGAATCGATAAAACTTGATTTACTCCATCTATTTCAAGAATCTCATTCTCGATCTTTTCTATTCTTTGGAGTGATTTGTTGTTAAAAATACCCTCATTAGAGCGCAAGGTAACAATAAGAAAATCAGAATCTGAAAATAAGTTACCCATTTCTCTGAATGTTTTAAGGTCTGGATCATTTTCTAATACTAGTGAGTCAGAAGATGCATCAAGCTGGAAGTTAGAAATACCTGGATACAAGCTTATTAAAAATATAAAAAGTACGGAAAAGCTAACCAAAGAATTTCTTAGAATAATGCCAATATATTTTTCAACACCAACTTTCATTAATTTTCACAATCTGGAGTGTCTTTTAAAGACGGATTTTCTTTAAATTCTGATGTTGTCATGGCTGTGATTGAAAATGCATGAATCTCAGCCAGCAAAGCACCAACTGCTTTGTAAACTATTTTATGTCTCTGAATTTGAGATAAGTCCTCAAAATCATCAGAAACAATCTGAACATTAAAGTGTGATTCACTATTTGGTGGTACATTATGCTTATAGCTGTCATTCCTAATAAGTAAATTAGAAACATTCAAGTTATCTTTTAATAATTTTTCTATTTTATTTTGAACGAACATAATATATGTGTATATTTTAATTAAAAATAAAAGATAATGTTGTTTTATGAAAATTTGTTGGTTTAAAGATTCAAAAATTGGTCATGAAAAGCAGGTTCAAGCAATCTTGGATAATCTGGCACTAACGCAAGATTTGGTTATTGAGGAGAGAGATGTCAGTAATCCAGTCTGGTTAGAGCTTTTTTTATACTTCCTAAGAATTAAACCAAAACAAGATTCAATACCAGATATTATTATTGGCGCCGGCTCAGCAACCACAATTCCTATGCTGAGATACAAAACTGATAATAAAACAAAGGTCATATCAGTTATGAAGCCTCAATTTTTTGAATCAAAGTTTGATCTCATTGTTGCTCCAAGACATGATTATAAAGTGGTACCTGACAATGTTTTTACATATGTTGGATCAATTGCTAGAGTCAATATAAACCCAGATCTAGAAAATATCGGATTGATTGTTGTCGGTGGATTAAACAAACATTTTGATTTTAATGATGATTATCTAATTTCTCAGATTGATTTTGTAATTTCATTATTTCCTGATATTAATTGGATAGTTTTTAATTCTAGAAGAACTCCAAAAGGCTTTAATGAAAAAATTAAAAGGAATACTTCAATTAGAAAATTTATTGATGTGCATAAAAACTTTGAGCCCCTTGATGATTATTTATCGAAAGCAAAACTTAAATTTGTAACTCCTGACTCAGTAAATATGATATTTGAATCATTGTCTTCCAGCGGAGAAACCTATCTTTTTGACATGCATTATTCAAAAGAAAATAAGATAACGAGACTAATTGATGAAGTTAAAAGTAATAAATATGCAGGTTTTCTTGAAGAAAAATATTTAGAAACTAGTGAAATAAAAACAATATCTTTGAATAAACCTAATCTACTTCATGGGACGTTTAGAGAAGTAGAAAAGGTAGTATATGAAATAGAGAGGAGATTTAGAAAATGAGAATATGTCATTTCCTTTCAAGTGATACTTATGCCGGTATAGAACAGTATGTTGATGAAATCTCAAATGAACAGTCTCACAATCATCAAGTAATAATAATTACAAACAGGTCTATTCTTAAAAAATTCAATAATAACGTATCTAAAATTGGCTTTAGTTCGCTGGGAAGGAACTCCCCTATTGGACTGTTACGATTATTTTTTCTTATAAAAGAAATCTCACCAGATATTATTCATACGCATGCTGCTAAGCCAACTTTTATGATTAATAAAATAAAAAAATTGTTTAATGCTAAACATGTTGCAACGATTCATGGAGCAAAAAAGAATCTTGATGAGTTTGATAAAGCTGACTTTATTACTGTTGGGAATGCAACATATTTGGATAAGCTAAAAAGTAAAAATAAATTAGTTATTAGTAATTGGGCGCTTGATCCTATCAGCTATGACCCAGGATCGCGTAAAGAGTACTTCTTAGCTATAGGAAGATTGGTTAAAGAGAAAGGTTTTGATATTTTAATTAATGCTTGGAAAGATATAGACGAAAAACTAATAATTTTAGGAAGTGGGAGGTTAAAGAAGAATCTTTTAAAGCAAATTAAGGATACCTCTCAGGAAAGTAAGATTTTTATTGAGGAGAGTGTTTCTAAAAATGACATTGATGAGTTTTATTCAAGAGCAAAAATGTTGATAATTTCGTCAAGAAGAGAAGGTGGTCCCAGAGTTGCCTTGGAAGCATTATTAAGAGGAATTAAAGTCGTCTCCACAAAAGTTGGTCATATGCCTGATATTCTTGATGAGACGTATTTATGTAATCCAGACTCCCTTGATAGTCTTAGCAATCTCTTAAAGGATTCGATAAATAATATTTCAACTATCGATCAAAGTCCTGCATTTGAAAAAGTACGAACTGATTTCACTTTTAGTAAAGCTAATAATAGTCTACTTTCTATTTATACTAATTTATTAAATTCTGATATAAGTTAATCGTAGAGTTAGTCATTCTACTAGCTGTAAAAGTATTTTCTCTTGGAGAAGAGTTTGATTTAGCAATAAGGTTAGTGGTATTCAAAAGTTCATTCATATCATTTAATTTTACCAATCCTTGTGGAAATAATTCTGATAATATTTCTGAAGCTCCACCATGATTCCATCCCACCACTTTTGCACCGCATGCAATAGCCTCAATCATTGTCCTACCAAACGGCTCTGGCGTTTGTGATAAGTTAAAAACAACATCTGATATTTTGTAAATATTAGCAATGTCTCTTCTGGAACCGGTAAAAGTAATCTTATCTTCTAGATTTAATGATGAAACTTTATTTTGTAGTTTATTAAGATATTTTATTTTTGATTTTGCAGTGGGCCCAACGATAAGTCCATGATAGCTTTCATCAAGTAATGATAATAATTCAATAAATTCTGCTACACCTTTCCATTTTGTAATCCTGCCAGGAATTGTTAATACCTTTTTTCCAACTATTTCTGGAAACTCATTTAATATCTTAGCCTTATGATCAGGATTAATTGAACTATTGTTAAACTCTGTTGGATCACATCCTCTGGGAATAACTGTTATATCACCCTTGTTAAGTTTGTAATTTTTAAGGATATACTTCTCAACAGTCTTTGATATCGCGATAGAGTGATCAACAAATGACATAACTTGAGAATATATTGGGAAACTGTAAAGACCATGAAAAGTAGAGATAAGAAGAGGTTTTTTTTGAAGCATCTTAAAAGCTCTAAAGTTTACCCAGGCTGGCATTCTCGATCTAACATGAACAATATCTGGATCTATGAAAGATATTGTTTTAGATAAGTTCTTTGCAAGGGATAAAGTCCTTAAGCTTTTAATATGGACTGGAATTTCATAATGTTTTGCTCCAGATTGAATTAGTTCATCAACTAAAATCCCTCCACCAGAAATTACGAAGGATTCATGGCCTTTTTGAATCAGTGCTTTTGATAGATCTAATGTTCCTCTTTCAACTCCGCCTATGTTTAGCTGAGGAAGAATTTGTAAAACTTTCATTATTCATATCTTAAGGATACTGCAGGATCAAGTCTAGCTGCTCTTCGTGCAGGCCATATACCAAAAAATAGTCCTACCAAAGCAGAAAAGCTTAATGATCCAATAATTGCATAAACTGGTATTGAAAAGGGAAAGTCAGCGTCAAAAAAAGATGCACCAACTGTGAATCCATAAACAATGAGTACGCCTAGAATTATTCCCAATATTCCACCTAGAATACACAGAACAATTGCTTCAATAATAAATTGCATCATAATTACTGAATTAGTGGCTCCTAATGCTTTACGTAAACCTATTTCTTTTGTTCTTTCAGTTACCGATACAAGCATAATATTCATCACTCCTATTCCCCCAACAAGCAAACTTATAGAAGCAATTCCTGTTAATAAGGCTGTGAAAATAGCTGTTGCCTGTCTTTGTAAATCAGCATACTGACTCCAATCATTAATCCTGAAATCATTTTGTTGCCCTGGTCCTATATCATGCGCAACTCTTAGGATTTGCTCTATATAAAGCATAGACTCCTCGACGCTTGAATCATTTGGTATCTTCACATTTATTGAGCGTAGATTTCTGGTTCCAAATATCCTCGTGCTAGCAGTCATAATTGGAACGTAAACTTCGTTATCAGGAGACTCCCAACCTCTAGAGCCTTCTTTTTTTAGAATTCCTATAACTCTGTAAGGAACTCCATTTATTAAAAGTTCATTATTTAGGAGTGCTTTTGATGATGTTTTTAGTTCTTTAGGAATATCCGCTCCAATGACAGCAACCCTTCTTCTAGATAAGTCCTCTTCTTCTGAAAAGAATCTACCTTCATCAATCTCATAACCTCTTGCTGAATCATGATTCGACCAGTAACCACCAATTTGAGCACTATAATTAGCATTTCCAAATTGAATTTGTCTGCGATCTTTCATTTCTGGTGCTATTTCCCAAGCAAACTCAGAAAATCTCCTTAAAGATTCTGCATCTTTAATTTCTAAAGGTGCATATGATCCTTTTACACCTCCACGTCTTGTTTGACCTGCATATACGCTTAGAATCCTTCCACCAAGAGCATCTATTTCATCCTCAAGAGCTTGTTGCGCTCCAGCGCCAATGCTAAGCATGGCGATCACTGAGGCAATACCGATTATGATTGCAAGCGCAGTTAAGAAAGATCTAGTTGCATTAGATTTAATTGAATCGAGAGCAGTCTTGATTGATTCTGAAAATAACAAATTTATACCCTAGCCAAAGCTATTTTTAACTCTTTCCTTAAATCTATTTTGATAGTCGACCAAACCCTTGCTTGGTAAGACAAATACCTGATCTCCATTATTAAGGCCTTTTTTAATTTCAACATTAGCTAAATCAGAAATACCAATCTCAACCCATGAGAGAGTGGGACCATTTGAAGAATTTTTAAAAACTATAAATTTTGTAAAGTTTTCACCATCAACTTTTTCTTCAAGAAAATTATCAACAGTTGCTTTACTGATTCCTAATATTTCTGCGGCAGAGTATGCATCATCTCTTGTTCTTAAAGCTCCAGTAGGTGCACTTATTGCAACTTCCGCATCTATAACTTGGATTACAACATCGGTATTCATGCCAAGAAGAAGAAGATTATCTTTGTTCTCAATATCTATAAGAACTGGAAAAATTGTAACGCCTTGTTGCACTATTGCTAGAGGTTCAATCTTGGAAACTTTGCCAGAGAAGATTTCTTCCCTAAAAGCACTAACCCTAATTGATACCTCTTGCCCTACAGTAACTTTCCCAATATCAATTTCATCGACAAAAGCTCTAATTCTAACTTTTGATAGGTCAGCCATTCTCATTAAAATTGTTCCACCCCCAACAGCAGAAGTTGGAGAAGAAATAACCTGACCAACCTCAACTGGTCTAGAAATAATAGTAGCGCCAAGTGGTGACTTCACCAATGTATCATCTAAAGCAATTTTTGCATTTTCTACATTCACAATTGATCTGACATGTTGAGACTTAGCAGATGCAAAACCTTCTTGGATTTCCTCAAAGTTCTTATCAGCGATACTGCCTTCAGCGTGTAAGGCCTGCCCTCTTACAAGTTGTGCCTCAGCATTTTCTAATCTAACTTCAGCTAACTTTAGATCTGCTTCAGCCTGATCTAGGACATTTTTAGGAGTTCTTTGATCAATTCTGGCAAGAATAGTTCCTTTTTTAACAAAGTCTCCTACTTCAGCAGGAAGATCTAAGATTTCTCCAGAAGCTTTAGACTTTATTTCTACAGAGTAAATCGCCTCAATCTCACCTGATGCCTCAATAGTCAAATCTAGTTGTTTAGGCTCAACATCTTTCTTTTGATAGTAGGAGTATGATTGAGAGTCATTTGAACCACCGCCACAACTAACTAAAATTAAAACAGGTATTAAATATAAGTATCTCATTAAACTCTCCTCTCATCGGATTCAATTAATCCATCTTTTACTGTTATTACTCT
>OCZA010000597.1_pt1 | contig 12043 bp, 10 predicted proteins | sample 1539021 | NCBI WGS metagenome assembly OCZA01 (sample SAMEA2619376, study PRJEB22493) | marine metagenome | biome: marine biome (ENVO:00000447); feature: surface water layer (ENVO:00002042); material: "saline water (ENVO:00002010), including plankton (ENVO:xxxxxxxx)" | depth 5 m | reverse complement strand
AACAACACTTTTAATCTCTCTCTGTTGAAAACATGCATACATCATTTACGCAGGTAAAAACACACAGTAATTGTGTATCTTTATTGTGATAAGATGACCATAATTCTGTATCTTCATAAGTTAATAATAACTCAACCACAGGGTTGCAGTTTTTCTCACCAGCTTTTTTGACCGCAAGCTCTTCGTAAACATTGGTATTTTCAGAGCATGAGAATAGAACAAGCGCAAATAACAAAAATATTTTTTGCATAATCTATATTTTTTTTAAATCTTCGACCATTTGTTCAATACTTGACCCAAAAGGTAATATGCTTTGCAATTTATTGCCATTATCAAAAATATAATAAAATGCTGTATGCTGAACCATGTAATTTTCGTTATTAGAAGAAGCATCTTTTAATTGTTCAGAGGAGCTTAAGTGGTTTTGGTGCTCAGATCTTGTTGCAGGCTCTACATGAACAAAAAAATCTTTCCAGATAGGCATAAGTACCTTGTGGCTGCCTGTTAATCCAATAATATCAGTGCTGAAATTAGATAAAAATTCTCTAAGCCTTTCAGGATTGTCTCTCGCAGGATCAACTGTAACAAAGAAAAACTTAATGCTATCTGTTTCAAAATTATCATTTTTAAGTTGATCTATAGCATTACTCATTAAATTAGCACTAATTGGGCAAATATCTGGACAATGAGTAAAACCAAAGAAAAATACTTTACTGAATCCATCATAATTAGTTGTTGAAACTTCATTTCCGAAATGATCAGTAGCTTCAAATTTTAGAGTAATATTATTAGAAGGTTCATCTTGTTTACTATTGAACAGTTCAGATACAGCCCAACCTGCAATAATGGCAAATATGATAATTGATACAAATAGAAGTTGATTAATTCTACTTTGAGAAAACATTATTCCATTTTTTCAAGTCTTGAACTAAATGGCAAAGGTACCACTTCGACATCTCTATCTTCACCATCATGACTAATTTTAAATATGTCCTCAGAACTCGTAAGGCTAATATCGATATATCCAAGAGCAATGTTGCATCCAAAATTTGGACTATAAATTGTGCTGCTTATGAAGCCTTTTTGTTCTGAATTGCTATCAAATAGAGGAATCCTAGCCATGTTGTACCCAATTTTTTTGCCTGAAATCTTGAATCCCGTGAACTGTTTCTTGATGCCCTCTTCCCTAATTTTTAGTAAAGCCTCTTTGCCTACAAAATCACTCTCCTGATCAAGATCGTAGAATTTAGGAAGATTTAATTCCAATGGATTCTCTTCCAATGAAGTGTCACCTTGGTGTGAAATCATGCCTGCTTCAATTCGATCAATTTGATTTGGACAACTTGGTACAATTTTAAATTCTTTGCCCGCTTCCATTAATGAACTCCATAATATAGAAGCATCAGCTTCGCGAGTAATATATATTTCGTATCCAAACTGATTACTCCATCCACTTCTTGCAATTATTATATCAATACCAAATAAATTAGTTTCAATAAATTGGTAATATTTCAATCCCATGATGATAGGGTCATCATTTGTTATTTTTCTCATGAGTTCTTTTGATCTTGGTCCTTGCAATGATAGTGGACATGCTTCTGGTTCAGAAATTTTAACATTAAATTTACCTGAATGGGCTATCCCTTTACACCAGAGAATTGCATCTGAGTCTGCTATACTCAGCCAAAATTTATTTTCATTAAATTTTAATATAAGAGGGTCATTTATAATTCCACCATCTTCATCTGTCATGAATGCGTATCGACAAAATCCATCTTTGAAAGTTGATAGGTTTCTTGGAGTCATGTACTGAACAAATTTTGCAGCGTCTTCTCCAATAATTTCAACTTGTCTTTCAGCCGCAACATCCCATAAAGTCACATCATTAATTAATGAATGATATTCCTGCTCAGGTGTAGTGTATCCCACAGGCATCGTCATATGATTGTAAGTAGTGAAATTAGTTGCTCCAGACTTTATAGTTTCCTCAAAGAAAGGTGACTTTCTAACTCTGGGTGTGTAAATGATACCTTTTGACATAAGCAATCTCCAAATTGATCCGACCTTATAAACTAAAAAATGAGAAAAAGTAAATCATTTTCATAATAATATATTTACTTAATTAATCTTTAAACGATAATTAACAACCTATGAATCAAAGGTATAAAAAATTTTTAGAGGTTCTCCGTTCAGGGGAAACTATATTGCTTGATGGAGCCACTGGATCTGAACTTGAAAACAGAGGTATTAAAATGGATAACTCGTGGTGCGCAACTGCCTCACTTGAGTTCGATATTCTAAAACAAATCCATAAAGACTATATTAATGCTGGAGCAAAAATAATTACAACAAATACCTATGCTTCAAATCGAATGATATTAGAAGTAGCTGGAGTTGAAGATAAATTTGAAGAAATTAATCTAGCTGCAATAAATGCAGCAATCCAGGCAAGAGAAGAATGTGGTCGAGATGATGTACTTGTGGCAGGATCCTTATCTCACCAAATACCGTATGAAGATGCTTTTAGATCGCAAGAAGAAAAAGATAAATATATCAAGAAACTTACCCCGGAATATTTTCGAAAATCTTTTGATGAGCTGGCATTTTTTTTAGCGGATAACGGATGTGATTTTATTTTATTGGAGCTGATGTATAGGCCAGATCGAATTGATATAATTTTTGATTCTGCAAGCAAAGTTGGTTTACCTGTATGGGCTGGGTTTTCTTCCAGAAACAAAGATGGCTTGATAGCCCTTACTACTGACTATGAGTATAGTTTTAAAAAAATGATCAGCAATGTTAAACACCATAAATTGGATGCAGTTGGTATAATGCATTGTGATATTGGCGTAATAGAAGAAAGTATAAAAGAACTTAAGGAAATATACGATCTTCCTATAATGGCTTATCCAGAAGTAGCCGTATTTAATTTTCCACGTTATGACATGAGCAATGTAATTCAGCCAAATGATTATTTAGTCGAAGCCAAAAAATGGAAAGACGCAGGAGCACAGATTATTGGGGGTTGCTGTGGCACAACTGTTGAGCACATAAAATTACTGAACGAGTTATAAGTTATTCTTTTTTAATAGCTACGTTTGACGCAAAAATAATCTCTGTTAATCCTGCCAAGATTATAAATGAGCTTCCTAATATCTCTCTCCAGCCAAATAGTTCATCTGTTAATATTGCAGCGCTAAACGTGCCAACTACAATTTCAAAAAGAATGATTATAGAGAATAATCCTGCCCCAATTCTACTGGGTGCTCCCAGTATAACCACATTTGTTGGTAGGTGAAATAAGATGGCTATTAATAAGAGCCATGGCATCATTGTAATCCAAGAATCCATTGATGGTGCAGAACCCATCACATCTCTAAGAAAGTAGGCTTGTACTAAAGTAAATATACCACCATAAAAAAAGAATGAAAAAAGAATTGGAAAAATGCCCTCTGGTTTTTTAACTTCCATTCGAACTGCTGAGGCTGCAATAAATATACCCCCTAATAGGGCTATCCAGTCACCAGAATTTTGAGGTATTGGAATAAATCCATCTTGTCCGAATACAATCCAAACTCCAGACAATGCAAGAATAAGAGTGATATATCTATAGTAGCGGGGAAGCTGCCTAAGAAATATCACTTCGAAAATTGTTGTCCAAACCGGAGTTATGTAAAAAAGAATTAATGCTCTTACCACATCTGTTAATAGAAAACTGTTCGCGTAACATGCAATACCAGCGCCAAATAACAGTCCTATAATCGGATAATCAAGACCAAATGAATTGCCTTTATATTTTCTCCAGAAAGCAACTGGAAGCAGAATTAAAAAGGGAATGATCATTTGTGAAATAGTAGCCCAGCCACCAGTTAAGCCACCGGACTCGAGTGCTCTTTGGGGTATCCAAAATAATCCCCATAATCCAGCTGCAATCAATAATGCAAAGCTGATACTGTAATGATATGGGTGGCGCGAAGTATTCACTTCTGTATGATAGTGCAAAAAAAAGGCCTTGTATAATTATACAAGGCCTTAATTTTTATTTTATTAGTACAGACTTATGGAAGCCAAGCTTGCCAATCGTTAGTACTGTCTTTCCACTCTTGAACCGCTTCTTCAACTGATAATCCATCATCGCCAACTCTAACAAGCATTTTTGCTTGATCAACATTAGCAAATTTCATTTTCTTGAAGAATGCAAGCGCTTCAGCGTTTTCAGCACTTTGCATAGTTTCTGGGTTCATGTAGTTCATAGTATAGTCTTTAGCCCAGTTACTTGCAGGCCAAGAGCCCATACCACAATCTTGCCAGTTGTTCGCCTCAGTGAAAGAATCACAAGGCTGGTGAGGAGGAAGACCAATTCCTACCATTTCATTTTTACCGAAGAAAAAGTGAGGTTCCCAAAGGTACATTAAGAATGGCTCTTGTCTATCGTAAGAACCTTGTGCCTCTGCTAAAAGTGCAACCTCTGTTCCAAGTTCAACTGCTTCAAAATCAATTCCCATGATATCAAGTCTTTTTTGATCATGACAGTTCCACCCAGCTACTGGACATCCAATAAGTCGTCCTTTAGAACCAGTTTCAACTGTTGCGAATTGATCTTTAAATTTATTAAGATCTTCCCAACCATTAAAGTCAGGATTAGCATCAACAAAATATTTAGGTACATAATAATCTGACGCACCAATGATACCAGTTGTAAACGCTATTACTTCACCAGATCCTGAGTACTCTTGAACAACTTCGCCTTCATAATATAGTGGCTCATTGAGCATTACTTCGTCAGCTTCTGCATAGCTCGGCCAGCTCTCACATGCGAAGTCAATATCACCGGCAGCGATAGCTTCCCAAAGACCAGTCCCTGATGCAAATTCTATTCTATCTACACGATATCCTAGTTCTTGCTCTAACATGCTTACTGCAACTTGACATGTAATCTCTCCTCCAGTCCAGTCAGCAACAGCAGCAGTTAAGCGTTTTGCGTGCGCTGTACCCGCTGAAAATACGAGAAAAGACGACAATATAAGGGCAGTAAAAGTTTTTAAAAATAATGATGTTTTCATTAAATTTTCCCCTTTATTAATTAATTAATGATTAATTTTAGCCTGAAAAAGATCAATTAGTAAACTGCTTTATGAAGTTTCTTTGAAAAATTAAATAAACAAAAAGATATAAAAATTATATCTATAAACCTAGGGCATCTCTTTGTTTTTTTGTGTAAGCAAGGCTTATACGGTCAATTATCATTGCTAATAGGCAAATTCCGATACCGGCTGCAAGCGCTCTGCCCGTATCAGAACGAGCTAAGCCGTTAAAAACTTCAAGTCCAAGGCCTTTTCCTCCAATTAATGGTGTGACAATTTGCATTGCAAAAGCCATCATTACTGTTTGATTGAAACCCATCACTAAGCTCGGTACCGCAAGAGGGAATTTAATTTTACTTAATGTTTGTAAGGTTGAGCCTCCAAATGACCTCGATACCTCTGAATACGTTGTTGACACCTGTGACAAGCCTAAGACCGTAAGACGAATAATTGGAGGTATCGCATAGATGATTGTTGCAAGTAATGCAGAAAATGATCCTCCGCCAAAGAACATCAAAACTGGAACAAGGTAACAGAAATAAGGAAGTGTTTGCATTGCATCTAAGATGACCTCGTTGATATTTTGAAATCTTTTACTGTACGAGGCCATAATGCCAATTGGAACTCCTATCACAAAACATAAAAGAACTGAGATAAGAACTGAAGATAAAGTAATCATTGCCTCAGTCCAAATATTGCATGCTCCAATAAATGCTAATAAAAAAGCTGTAACAATTGCAAATCTCAAATTGACAGCCTTCCAACTAATTAAAACTAATGCTCCGATCGTGAACCAATAAGGAAGATAAGTTAGATAGGTATCAAGAGGTCTTAAAAGATAAATCACAACTGTAGCCCGAATAGAGCGAGTTATTTCAATAAATGTTGGATTAACTGTTAATGACTTAACACCTGCTGCTATTTCATCTCTGATTGATAAGTTCCATGATTCAGGAAAACTTCCAATGGTTGCAATATTTGAGTCATAATAAATTATTCCCAATAAGATGAATATTCCTGAGAACATAAAATAATGAGCATTTATGAATTGTTCAATTAATTTTCCGTAGTCTTTATTAATAAATGAAACTACTAAATTAATTACAAAAGAGAAAATTCTTATAATACTTGAAAATATAAAAGCCACAGCAAGATGTATGTACTGTAATGGCTTCTCAATATATCTCGCTGTAGGATAAATATCCCATGTCTGTGGAAGCAGATAGAACTTCTGACTGTCAACTGGAAGCGTTACAGTCTCTCGACTGGCTGCTTTGCCAAATCTATCAAACATAATTGCCATTAACAAAACGCAAAAGCCACCCTCTAATGCAGCGCCTACTTCAAGTTTTTTGATTGATACCCAAATATCTGAACCTAATCCTTGAGCACCAATAAAAGTTGCTAAAACAACTAAAGCTAAAGCCATCATAATTGTCTGGTTAACGCCCATCATTATGCTGGGTAGTGCGAGTGGAATTTGTACTTTAAACAAAACTTGACTTTTTGTTGAGCCAAATGCAGTAGCAGTCTCTATTGTTTCATTTGGAACTTGACGTATACCTAAATTTGTCAATCGAATGATCGGTGGCATTGAGTAAATCATTGTCGCAAGTATTGCTGGGGCGCCACCAATACCAAAGAAAAACATTGCTGGTATTAGATAAACAAAAGCTGGCATCACCTGCATAACATCAAGAGCAGGTTTCATATTCCTTTCAAATCGATCGCTTAAGGCACAAAAAATACCAAGTATGACGCCAACTAAAACTGACAAAAATACTGATAGCCCCATAAGAGCTAGAGTTTCCATAGCAGAACCCCAGAGTCCAACCATTCCCCAATACATTGTTCCAAACAAAACAAGGAAACCAAGTTTTATTCCTCCAAATGCAAGAGAAGGTATAAGCAATAGTGCTACAATAAATACCCAAGAAGAGTCTAAAAGAAAATCTTCAAGCATCCAATAAAGTTCTTTTACATAAGCAGCAACCGCTCTAGTGTATACTTTAATATTATCTTTTAAGAAATCCTCACCCTGATTGACCCATGCGGTAAATGTAAAAGAGTCAGTAACAAAAACTGGAAATTCAGATACGTCTTCACTTTGAAATACTAACCATATTGAAAACAGCAACGCAGCAAATATTATTCCAGGGATAATTAAATTCTGATAATTGTTTTTTGATGAGAAAGCAGAAGTATCTTGAGTAAAAGCCATAATAAATTTAGAATTTACAAATTAAAATAAGTTATTCAAAAATCCTCAACATAGTATAACATTCAGCAAATATATCACTCATAAATAATGGAAAAAAACGATAAAATAGTATGCACTGATATCTGGAAGGTATTTGGACCCAACGAAAAGAATGTACTTTCTAATCTGGACAAAACTCTATCAAGAAGCGAGGTGCAGGAAAAAACTGGACACGTCGTCGCTGTAAAAGATGTAACTTTCTCAGTTCAAAAAGGTGAGACATTTGTCGTCATGGGACTTTCTGGAAGTGGCAAATCAACTCTGGTTAGGTGTTTATCAAGATTAATTGAGCCAACAGCGGGGCAAGTTAGCATTGATGGTCAAGACGTTACCACAATGAGCAACAGAGATTTAACAGAATTAAGAAGAAATAGAATGAGTATGGTCTTTCAGCACTTTGGACTTTTTCCTCACCGTAGGGTAATTGAAAATATTGGTTATGGTCTTGAAATCAGAGGCGTAAAGAAAAAAGATAGATTAGAAAAATCTATGGAAACACTAAACTTAGTTGGCTTAGACGGATGGGACCAACATTATCCAAGAGAATTATCTGGTGGCATGCAGCAACGAGTTGGATTAGCAAGAGCTCTTGCGGTTGATCCTGAGATATTAATTTTTGATGAACCATTTTCAGCGCTCGATCCTCTTATCAGAAGAGAAATGCAAGACGAGTTATTAAGTATTCAAAAATTAGTTCAAAAGACAATGGTTTTTATTACACATGATTTTTCGGAAGCAATTAAAATGGGAGATCATATTGCTATAATGAAAGATGGGGAGATTTCGCAAGTTGGAACACCTGAAGAAATTGTTGCAAATCCTATTGATCAGTATGTTAAAGATTTTACTGAAGATGTACCGAAATATAAAGTCTTAAGCGCAGGGAAATGTGCAAGAACTGAATGCTGTGATGAGACCAAAGCAATGTTTGCAAAAGGTAGTGACTGCATTGCGAGTGACACAAAAATTGATAATTTAATTAACCAAATTGCTGACTCTGATAAAACCTATCCAGTAATTGATGCAAACAGTGGTGAGCTCATTGGTGAAATAGATCGCTCAATTGTTTTAAAATCAATGACATCATCTTAAGAAAATATAAAATTAATTTATGCCACTCTTTAATTTAGACAGAGAGGAAATATTAACTCCTCAAGACTGGGGTTTTCCAGTTCCAATATCTTATGGTCCGGGCAGATTAGCTGAAATCGGAAGTTATTGTGATGAAAATCAAATAAGAAATCCACTTATTGTCACAGATAGCGGAAGCGTTAATCTTCCGTTTATAGATAAGCTGGTTGAAATTTTAAAAAAAGCAAAAGTAAGTTCAGGTATTTATTCAAAGATTTCTCCAAACCCAAGAGATGACGAAATTTCAGAGGGGAAACAATTATTTAGAAATAATAATCATGATGCGATAATTGCGATTGGTGGTGGTAGTGCGATGGATGGTGGAAAATCAATTTGTCTAACTGCCAATAATGAAATTGAATTATTTGATTTTGAATGGGAAAAAACCCCACAAAAAATAGGACCTGATAATAAATTTCCTCCACTTATAACAATACCAACAACAGCAGGTACTGGAGCAGAGACTGAAAGTACTGCAATGGTTACGGATACTAAACAAGGAATTAAACTTTGTATAATGCATCCCGACCTCAAACCCTCTCTAGCCATACTTGATCCAGAACTAACTTTGGGTTTGCCGTCAAATCTTACTGCATGGACTGGAGCAGACGCAATGATACACTCTATTGAAGGCTATTGCGTGCCAGGTTTTCATCCTTTATGCGATGGCGCTGCTCTTGAAAGCTTATATTTAATCTCCAAATCATTAGTTACTGTTGTTGAAGAACCAACTAATCTTGAAGCACGAGGTGCAATGTTGGTGGCATCATGTTTAGGAGGCATTTCATTCATAAAGGGACTTGGACTTGTGCACGCAATTGCCCATATGGTTGGAGCTGAATTTAATACTCACCACGGTTTAACTAACGCAATTATTTTACCTGCAGTTCTTAGATTTAATCTTCCTGATATGGAGGAGAAAGTAATAAGAATGTCACAAGCCATGCAATATACTGAACATTCTTCAGGTCGCTTCATTGAAAATATGGAAAAAATACTTGATAGGATTAAAATTCCAAGAGGCTTAAATGAAATTGGAGTTCCAGAAAATTGCATTGAGAGAATATCTGAGAAGTCAATGATTGATACGGCTTTTGGCACTAACCCACGAGCTGCTACGTTAGATGATGTAAGAGAACTTGTTAAGACAAGCATTTTTGGAGCTCGATAAAAAGCTCCAAAAATGATTACTCAATTATCTTTACAGGAGCAAATTGATTTAATTCATAAAAAAGAAATAAAAGTTGAAGAACTTTTTCAAGAATACTTAACAAATATTGACAAACTTAATCCCCAGCTCAACGCAATTGTATCATTAAGAGATCGAGATTGGATTATAAAAAAAGCTCAAGAAAAAGATTCCTTAAAACAAGATATTAAAATCAAACAAATTTTATTTGGACTACCACTTGCCACTAAAGAGTTGTTTGATGTCAAAGAGCTGCCGACTACTTATGGAATGCCTGAATATCAAAATGCATTTCCACAGAATGATTCATTAATTGTAAAAAATTTAAAGCAACAAGGTGCTACTATTATTGGAAAGTCAAATATGGCAGAGTTAGCAATAGGATCACACACAAAGAATAAATTATTTAAATCATCTTCTAATCCATATGACCTTAGTCTATCTCCAGGTGGTTCAAGCGGAGGAGCATCTGCTGCTGTAGCCAGTTGCCTTATTCCATTTTCAGATGGGACTGATATGATGGGGTCTTGCAGAAACCCTGCGGCATATACAAACTTATATGGTTTTCGACCAAGTCCTGGACTCATTCCTGATAAAAGAGCAGAAAGTAAATATCCTGTATTAACAACCCCAGGAGGCATTGCTCGAACACCAGAAGACTTGAGTATTTTTTTGGATTCTGTATCAGGCCAAGATGATGAAGATCATTATTCATATAGCTTTGAAGGCTCTTTTCGATCAATTGAAAAAAATTTAAATAGCAAAATAAGAATTGGCTGGTTGAGCAACTTTGTTGAAAATTATACTTTTGAAAAGGGAATAATAGAATTATGTGAAGTTGCTTTAAATCAATTTGCTACTGCAGAAAAGAAAATATCAATTGAGCAATGCAATATAAATATAGATCCTAAAAAATTATGGCAAGTATGGTGTAATCTCAGGTCAAAAATAACATTTGATGATCTTGCTGCTATGCAAATTCAAAATTTTGAAGAGTTAGGCTTTCCTGCTAAATGGGAATATGAACAAGGAGAAAAAATAAAGGAAGTTGAGATCTCCAGTGCTATTAATCAATATCATAAGGATCACTCTTATGTTGATGGTTTCTTTGATGAATACGATATTCTTGCTTTGCCTTCTGCTCAACTGTTTCCATTTGATAAAGAAATAGATTTCCCAAAAAGTATCCAAGAAACTCAAATGGACACATATCATCGTTGGATGGAAGTCACAGTATTTGCGAGTATGTTCCAGCTGCCTACCATTTCGGTCCCTGTTGGCTTTAATGAAAAGGGACTTCCGATGGGAATGCAATTAATTGGTAAAAACAAATCAGATGCAAAAGTGATTCATGTTGGAAAGTGCTATGAAGAAGTTTTTAATCGTTCAAAAATACAACCCAATATAATAAATGAATAATAAGCTGGCTCACACTCCAAATTCCACTCTTGTAACTTTACGTGATAATAAGGCTAAATGGAATCTTCCCGAGTATCGGAGGACTGGCTATAGAAACCTTCACAAAATTAATAGATACGGAATTTTATTAAGGTCAGATTATGTTCTGACATTAAATGAAAATACCAAAAATGAAATTAGAGAAATATCGTCAGTAAAGGAAATGACTAGTCATAAATCGTTTTGCTCTCTGATTGTAGGAAAAGGACAAGATATATTTTATGAGAAATACGCGGAAGATTTCTCTTCTTCGCAGCCACAAACAATCATGTCAATCTCAAAAATGTTTCTTAATTTATTTGTTGGTGAGCTTTTAGAAAAAGGCAAATTGCAATTAGAAAAACCTATCTCATATTATCTACCCAATATTGGAAGTGGTTACGCCAAGGCAACTGTTCAAAATGTTTTAAACATGAATATAGTTAATGCTTTCACTGAAGATTATACTGATCCTTATTCAACATCATTTATGCACGAAACTGTGGGTGGCTGGCGAATACCAGATGAAGGTACGAATGAAGTCTTACAAGAAGATTTTCTAAATAAAATTGAAACAGATGTGAGTGGTTCCGTGGCAAATAATACAGATAATGCATATTATAAGTCAGCAAACAGTGATGTTATTGCACTATTAATCGAAAAAATAAGTGATCGGAAATTGCGCGACTGGCTTCTTTCTTCTGTTGAAGCCATGGGTTTCGAAGATGGCTTGTATATGGCTACTGATCGGGGTGGAATGCCATGGTTATCTGGTGGAGGTTGCCTTATGACAAGAGATTTTTTACGTATGGGTCTCTTGTTCTCAAGAAGAGGCAGAGGAATAAGAGATAGAATTATCGGCTCAGAGAAATTTATTAACGAAACTGTATCTAATAAAGGTCCAAAATATATGCACTTAAAAGATGGAAAATATGTTTATTA
>OCZA010000595.1_pt1 | contig 12066 bp, 9 predicted proteins | sample 1539021 | NCBI WGS metagenome assembly OCZA01 (sample SAMEA2619376, study PRJEB22493) | marine metagenome | biome: marine biome (ENVO:00000447); feature: surface water layer (ENVO:00002042); material: "saline water (ENVO:00002010), including plankton (ENVO:xxxxxxxx)" | depth 5 m | reverse complement strand
TAATCAGAATTTCAATAATTTTTCTTCTATCTCCTCTAATTATTTTTTCAATAACAACTGAGGATGGAGAAACAAACTTTATTTCTTCATTTGACTTAGAGTAAAAAATGGGTTGACCTCTTTTTATGGATTGACCTTCTTTTACTAAAAGCTTAGGAACGATCAAATGAAAATCATCTAAAATTAGGGCAAGTTGAGTAGGTAAAGGAACTTTTTTTAATTCTTTATCTGCTACACCTTTGATATTAATGGATAAACCATTTTTGATCCTAATGTCTGTTGACATAAATCCAATAAAATTCGGTGCAAATATACGACGAAGTAAAATAATTATTACTAATATTATGTAGTTTTTTTATGAGAAATTTTAAAGATTTTATTAACTATTTGTTTACATTATTTTTTTTTAGTTTGAGCTTGTGTGCTCAAGATGAAAATATTGCAAGTATAGAAATCATTAATCAATCAAACAATTCAAAAAATTCTATTTTCCTAAAGGGGGATTTAATAAATGTAAGGTTTGATGAATTAAGTAATAAAATCAAAAATTACTATTACACTTTTGAACATTGTGACTACAATTGGGAAAAGTCAATTTTATTTAAAAATGAATTTATTGAAGGATTTGATGATATTAGAATTTCTAATTATCAAAAGTCATTTAATACCCTACAAAAATTCATTAATTATTCATTTAATATTTCTAATAAAAAATTAAAAATATCTGGAAATTATATACTAACTGTTAAGGACAACTTTGATAAAGAGATTTTAAAAAGAAAATTTATTATTGTAGATCAATATAATATTGGAGACATTCAAATTAGTAGAGCAAAACCAAACAAAATTATTGATACTCATCAAAACTTAAAAGTAACTTTTAATTGTATTGAATGTTTTTATGATAACAATGCTGATTATAAATTATTAGTAATAAAAAATAATAATTTTAATGACTATAAAATTATCAACAAGCCTACATTCAAAACTTCAAAAAAACTTATATATGATAATGTGCTTTTTGAAGGTGGTGACGAATACCTAAGCTTTGACACAAAAAATATTTTATCAACAAGCAATAAAATAAAAAAGGTTTTGAATGAAAAGATCTACAAGACTATACTTTATGATGATTTAAAAAAAATGATTTATTCATATAACCCAGATAAAAACGGTGAATTTATAGTAAACAGTAATAACAATAATAATTCTACAGATTCTGACTATACACTAGTGAAATTCACGCTTAACAAAGAAAGTGATTTTGATGAAAATTTATTTATTGTTGGAGGGTTTAATAATCATGATTTAAACGAAAAATATAGGCTTAATAAACTATCAAAAAACAAGTTTGGAATTGAATTAAAACTAAAACAAGGCTATTATAATTATAAATATGTCAAAATTAAAAATGGAGCTTTAAAAAATATTTCCAATTTTTGGCAAACAGAGAACAATTATTCAGCAATTTTATATCAAAAAAAACAAACTGATAGGTATTATAAAATTGTAGGATTTGGGGAAAAAAATTCATTTAAAATCGTAAATTAGAAGTAATATTATTTTGATTAAATGATCAGCAAAATTACAGACTTAAATAATTTAAAAGGAATTAGAATTTCTACAAAATCATTTTTTATTAAAAGTATTCCTCTAAAAAAAAATATTAATTATTTATTTAAGAATGTTATTACGATAACTAATAAAAGTAAAAATTCGATTCAGATTATTTCAAAACATAAAAAAATCCTTGAAACATTTGGAATGAGAAAACTCAACTCCCTTTTAAAAGAAAAACATATAATAAAACCAGGAAAAAAATTAACTCTAAATTTAAATTATTCAGTACAATCAAAAATTGCTACAATTAAAGGTTATTTTTCAATGATAAGTTTAAATAACTCCTCAAAATTTAGAGCATATATTCCAAAGACAAAGCTCTCACATCCTGAAATTTTAAATTAATGAATAAAGTAAAACAATATAAAGCCGAAAATGAGCCAGTTTTAGGTTATAAAGCAGGCTCAAAAGAAAGAAATAATGTTGAAAAAACATACAATGATATGTTTAATTCAAAAGTTGATGTCCCATTATATATAGGTGGAAAAGAAATACTTACTGAAAAAAGAAAAAATATACTACCTCCACACGATCATAAAAATATTGTTGGAACTTATTCTCAAGCAGATGAAAATCATGTTCAAGATGCTATTGAAAATTTAATTGAAAATAAAGAATCCTGGTCAAATACACCCTGGGAAAAGAGATGTGAAATATTTTTGAAAGCTGCTGATTTATTATCAAATGAATATCGTGCAAAAATTACCGCTGGAACTATGATTGGTCAATCAAAAAATATTTTTCAAGCTGAAATTGACGCTGCGTGCGAGTTTATTGATTTTTTAAGATTTAATGTTTCTTATTTAACTGAAATTTATAATGAGCAACCAATTGATGGGCCTGGAAAATCTAACCAGCTAGAATATCGACCCTTAGAAGGATTTGTTTATGCTGTAACACCATTTAATTTTACTGCTATTGGTGGAAATTTATGTGCTAGTGCTGCTTTAATGGGTAATGTAGTACTATGGAAGCCTAGTGATAATCAAATTTATACAGCAAAAATAACAATGGATATTTTTAAGGAAGCTGGTCTGCCAGAAGGAGTTATAAACTTAGTTTCAGGTGATCCAGAAATGATAAGTGAAATAGCTCTTGAACATTCTGAATTTTCAGGACTACATTTTACGGGATCAACTTCAGTATTTAGAGATTTGTGGAAGAAAATTGGCAATAATATTTCTTTATACAGAGATTACCCAAGAATTGTAGGAGAAACAGGTGGAAAAGATTTTATCTTTTGTCACCCAACAGCAAATATTGATGCAACTTCGACAGCCATCATAAGGGGAGCTTTTGAATTTCAAGGTCAAAAATGCTCAGCTGCATCAAGAATATATATACCAGAATCTATTTCTAAAAAATTAATTGATAAAGTAATTGATCAAACAAAAACTATCAAAATGGGTTCCCCAATTGACTTTAATAATTTTATGACAGCTGTAATTCATGAAAATGCTTTTGATAGAATTTCCAATTATATTGATTTTGCAAAATCAAGTGATGATTGCGAAATATTACATGGTGGCAACTATGATAAATCTGTTGGATATTTTGTTGAACCAACTATTTTACTTACTAAAAATCATCAATTTAAAACAATGCAAGAAGAAATTTTTGGACCTGTTGTTACTATGTTTATATATAAAGATGAAGAATGGCTAGAAATGCTTGATATTGTTGATAAAACATCAGATTATGCTTTAACCGGAGCTTTTATTTCTGAAAATGAAGACAGCATTGATATTGCATTAAATAAATTAAGATATAGCGCTGGAAACTTTTATATAAATGATAAGCCATCTGGAGCTGTTGTTGGTCAACAACCCTTTGGTGGCTGTAGAGCATCAGGCACTGATGATAAAGCTGGTTCAAAACTAAATCTATTAAGATGGGTAAGCCCAAGACTAGTCAGCAGGACTCATAATCCGCCGACTAAATATCCATATGATTATATGGATTAGGTATATATAATATCTTTTTAGTATCAAAAAATGTTTCAGAATAAGTTTTACTTAAGTCAATCAATTCATATTTTTTAATGGTATTTAATTCTTCTTTTAAATCTCCTCCTTTAAGGGATATTATTCCATTTTTTATTTTATTATTATTTTGAGTTTTAAACTTGTTCTTGCAAATCTTAACAATATTTGCAGTTGAGCTTACTGCCCTATTTACAATAAAATCATATTTACCCTTTAATTCATTTGCATCTAGTCTTTCAGCTTTAACATTTAAAAGACCTAATTCTTTAATTATTTGTTTAATTACATAAATTTTCTTTTCCTTTCTATCAACTAAATGAAAAAAAGATTTTGGAAATAGTATGGCAAGAGGAATTCCAGGCAACCCACCGCCGGTTCCAATATCTAATATCAAAGATGAATCTTTAAATGATATTAATTTTGAGATACTTAATGAATGAATAATGTGATGAATTTGAATGTTTTCAACATCTTTTCTTGAAATCAAATTTATTTTTTTATTCCATTCCTTGATTAGTTTTTCAAAATGAAAAAAAGCATTTAACTGATCATCATTAATTTGTGGAAAATATTTCTTTAACAAGTCCATATTTATATTATTTACTAATCTAATTTAAATATATTTGAAAATTATAATTTTTAAATAATGAAAGAGCACTTAACTGATAAAATTAATGATTTACCTGCATCTGCAACATTAACAATGGCAGCAAAAGCTAGAGAATTAAAAAATAGTGGAATTGATATTATTGGATTAAGCTTGGGAGAGCCTGATTTTGACATTCCAACATACATTAAAGATGGTGCAATAAAAGCAATTAATGACAATTATAATTCTTACACCCCTGTTGATGGTTATATAGATTTAAAAGAATCTATTTGTAATAAATTTAAAAGAGATAATAAAATTATATACTCACCAAATCAAATAGTTGTGTCAACAGGTGCTAAACAATCAATTGCTAACGCAGTACAGGCACTTGTTAAACCTGGTGAAGAAGTAATTCTATTATCTCCATATTGGGTTAGTTATTCTGCAATTGTATTGATGGCCGATGGTATTCCAAAAATAATTGAAAGTGACATCTCTACTAATTTTAAAGTCTCAGCTGAACAAATTGAAAAAGAAATATCAAATAAAACAAAAATGGTCATTATCAATTCTCCAAATAATCCAAGCGGAAGTGTTTATACAAAGGAAGAATTGGAGCGAATAGCAGCAGTTTTAAAAAAATATTCAGGAATTTTTATTTTGTCAGATGAAATATATGAACATATAAACTATGGAGTTGAACATTTTAGTTTTGCAAGAATTGATGGGATGTATGATAGGACTATAACTATCAATGGGGTTGCTAAGGCATTTGCAATGACAGGATGGAGGATTGGATATCTTGGTGCGCCTGAATGGATTGCAAAAGCATGTACAAAATTGCAAGGTCAAGTTACTAGTGGTGCAAATTGTATTGCTCAAAAAGCAACTATAATAGCATTGAATGAGCCAGTTGAAAAAATAAAATACATGGTTAAAGAATTTGAAGAAAGAAAAAAATTAATCATAAAATTATTGAATGATATTAAAGGATTTAAATTGAATAATCCTGATGGAGCTTTTTATGTTTTCCCTGATATCTCTTATTACTTCGGAAAAAAAATTGATGATATCAATATTAATAACGCTTCTGATTTTGCAATGTTAATACTTGAAAAAGCTCATGTAGCAACTGTAACTGGTGATGCCTTTGGATGCCCGAAAAACATAAGAATAAGTTACGCTGCATCAAAGGAAAATATTATTGAGGCAATATCTAGAATTAAAAAAATTCTAGATTAAAGATTTTTCCAAAAATAAGGAGTAAATATTATTAGGAAAGTAAATAGTTCAAGTCTACCAACTAGCATTAAAAAAGCACACCAAATCTTAGCAAATCCAGTTATATCAGCGTAATTAAATGAAGGTCCGATTGAACCTAGAGCAGGTCCAACATTTCCAATTGATGCAGCAGATCCACCAATTGAGGAAATAAAATCTAATCCCTGTGTACTTAAAACAAATGCTCCAATAATAAATAATATGAGATATAACATTAAAAAAGCAAGAATATTTACCACCACTTCTTTCTTTACGACTGAATGATTGTAACGTAACGGTAATATAGCATTAGGATGTAAAGATCTTTTAAATTCTAAAAATCCATTTTTAAGAAGAATTAAGTGTCGTGAAATTTTAATTCCTCCAGACGTAGAACCTGAGGATGCTCCGAAGAACATCAATACAAAAAATAACATTGTTAAAAAAGGAGTCCATCCTGCAAAATCGCCTGTGACAAACCCTGTGGTTGTAATTACAGCGACAACTTGAAATAAAGCGTGCCTAAAACTAGCTTCAAGCTGACCAAAAACTTGTGGATGGTCAAAATCAGTTGAATTTAGGTCTACATTATTATTTAAAATAAAAGTAGTTAACAAAACAAAAAAAGAAATCGAACCAAAATACCATATAAACTCAGTATTTGAAATAAGTTTTTTAAATTTTCCAATTAGTGATAGATATATTAATAAGAAGTTTGTTCCGGCAAGTATCATAAAAAATACAATTATATATTGTACTTGTGGCATAGAATTCCAAAATGATAAACTTTCATTTTTTGTTGAAAATCCACCTGTTGCAATATTACTCATAGAATGATTAATAGCATCAAAAAAATTCATTCCAGCAACTTTTAATAATACTGTTTCAATTAATGTTAATGCAATATATATTAACCAAAGTCTTTTTGCTGTATTACTTATTCTGGGATGAATTTTATCTCCACTAATCCCACTACCTGGAGCTTCTGCAGAAAACAATTGCATTCCACCAATTCCTAATAATGGTAAAATTGCAATAGCTAATACTATAATACCCATTCCACCAAGCCAATGAGTCATACTTCTCCAAAAAATGATACTTTCAGGAAGAGATTCAACATCAATAATTACACTTGATCCAGTTGTTGTATAACCAGACATCGTTTCAAAAATTAAGTCAGGTGTATTACTTATAGTTTCAGTAAAAATATATGGTAATGTTCCAGAAAATACCATTGCTAACCAGCCAATTATTACAATTAAATAGCCATCCCTTCTATTAATGATTTTACTAGGATTTTTAGAAAAAAACATTATTAATCCTCCTATAATAAAGCAAATAATGAAAGACTTAAAAATATTTAGAAAAAAACCATCATTATAGATATAACTTACAATAGTTGTTAAAAGAATTGCTCCTGAATTAAAGATCAATAGTAATCCAGTTAAATATGAAATTAATCTATAATTTAATTTAGACATATTTACAGAAATAATTTTTCCACCTTCTTAATTGAACTGTACAGTGAACAAACAAGTATTCTATCACCTTTTTTTATTACAAAATCACCTAGGGCGATTTTTCCAATTCCGTCTCTAATGACACCTCCAATAATAGCTGATCTTGGAAAATCTAAATCTTTTATTTTTTTCCCTTTAACTTTTGAATCTTTACTAATTAAAAACTCTAGAACTTCAGCGTTCATATTATTTAATTTATTAAGCTCGAGAATATTACCCTTTCTAATAAACCTAAAAATTTGATTTGCAGCTAATAATTTTTTATTGATTAAGGTATCAACTCCAATGGATTCAGATAACTCAAAATAATCAGTATTGTCTACTATCGCGATTGTTCTTTCTATGTTTTTTGATTTCGCCATTAAACATGACATTATATTTTTTTGCGAATCTCCAGTTGTAGCTATAAAAGCATCCATTTCTTCTAAGCTTTCCTCGCTTAATAAATCTACTCTTGTTCCATCAATATTTAACACCAATACATTGGTTAATTTATTCGCTATATTTTCAGCTTTTTCAGAATTAATTTCAATCAATTTTACACTGTAACCCTCTTGACTAAGTTCTTTTGCAACCTTAAATCCTACCCTTCCACCACCTAAAACCATGATTTTTTCTAATTTATTCCTTTTAGTACCCATTAATTCATAAAGCTCATCAACACCATCGTGACAAGTAATAAAATAAACATGGTCATCTCCCTTAAAAACCGTATCACCTCTAGGAATAATAGCTGAATGGCTGGCACTTCTTTCAATTGCAATAGGCATAAATTTGATTCCTGGGAAAACTGAAGCAGCTTCCATGACTGTTTTTCCGATAAATGGAGCGTTATTATGAATCCTTGCTGCCATCATTTTTAAGGCTCCGTTTTCAAAGTCATGACTATTTGTGAAAACTGAATCATTTACCAATAACTTAACCTCATTTGCAGCTAAGTTCTCAGGTGATATTACTTCGTCAATTCCAATAGACGAAAAATCAAATGTATTTCCATTTTCAATAAATTCTGTGTTTCTTAACCTAGCAATTGTTCTTTTAGCACCAAACTTTTTTGAAAGTATGCATGTGAAGAAATTAATTGATTCACTTGCAGTAACTCCAATAACTAGATCAGCATTTGAAACATCAGCTGAATTTAAAACAGATGGAGAAGAAGAATCGCCATTTACAACCTTAATATCTAAATAATTTTCACCGTCTTTAAGATTAATCTCATTATTATCAATTAATGTGATATCATGAGATTCATAAGAAAGCAATTTCGATAAATGTAATCCAACTTCACCAGCTCCTGCAATAACAATTTTCATTATTGAAAGATTAATTATCACAAATATACTTGATTTTAGAAATTTTAATATATTTTGAAAAATTATTGATTAGTTCACTAGATTTGAAAAGTGTTTAAGAAAGTTTTTATAATCATAATATTATCTCAAAGTTTAATTTATAGCCAATTTAAAAATCTTCAAAATTTTGATGAAAGAGATTTACGTTTTGGATATTACATTGGCATCAACCAGTACGATAACAAGGTTGATTATAAAACTAATACTAGTTATCCAATTTCAATTGATAGATCTGAGGGGATTAATGTTGGATTAATTGGGGAATTAAAAATAAATAATAATCTTTTTTTGAGCTTTGAGCCTGGTCTTCATGCAAACAAAAAAAATATAGTCTTTAATGAAAGAAAAGACTTTACTAATTATGGTGACACATTATGGGTAGTCAAGTCAAATAACATACATTTTCCTTTTCTACTAAAGTATAGCGCAAAAAGACTTAATAACTTTAGACCATATTTAAAAGCTGGATTATCTACATCAATAAATTTAAATGAAATTGAAGGTACTTTAGCTAATCATGGTTTGGAAAATTTTAAACTTGAAAAATTTAATTTTTATTATGAACTTGCCTTTGGTGTAGATTTTTATTTGAGATATTTTAAATTTTCCCCCTCTGTTCGTGGAGTTTTTTCAATAAAAAATGAAATTCCTAAAAACACTCCTGAAAACCCATGGACTAAAAATATTGATAAGTTTTTTACAAGAGCTATTTTTATAAATTTTAGTTTTTATTAAAGTCTTATTTTACTTAAAATAATTCCTAGTGAAACAGGTAGATTTAGGCTCTCTGTTTTAATACTATCATTTGATTTTGGAATTTTAACTTTTTTATCAATTTTTGCAATAATATTTTTAGAGATACCATGAGATTCGGATCCAAAAACCCAAATGCCAGAATTTTTAATTTTAACATCATCATATCTCTCTCCATTTATGTCAGCACCATATACATACATTTTTTTTAAATCTATAAAACTTAATATCTCATCATAAAAAACATGAACTCTAGATAATGAGCCCATTGAAGCCTGAATCACTTTAGAATTGTAACAATCCACTGAGTTTTTAGAACAAATTATTTGATTAATCCCAAACCATTCACAAGTTCGAATAATTGTTCCTAAGTTTCCAGGATCATTAATTCCATCTAATACAATATAAAAATTTTCATTTTTTAATCTATAAGATGTTATATTAAAAACTGCTAAATCACCATTTGGACTTTTCAAATTACTCATTGATTTAAGTTCTTTTACTGAAATTAGGTCAGATTTATATCCACTAAATTTTTCTGGACTTAATGAATATATTTTTTCTAGTTTATAGTTAGAATTAATAAACTCTCTAATAATCTTTTCACCTTCAACAACAAACTTTTTATATTTAATTCTATTTTTTTTTAAACTCAGTCCCTTGATGAATTTTATTTGATTTTTGGTAACCATTTATTTAACTGTATTTTTGGTATATAAGTCTTATGAAAATTTATAAAGTAAAAATAGTATTATTTACTTTGATTACAACTTTATTATCAAGCTGTTCAATCTCAAAAAATCTAACCGAGGGTGAAAAGATTTTAAAGAAAAATAACTTATTTATAAATGATGTAATAACTCAAAATGATTCATTAAATAATCTTTTTTTACAAAATAAAAACTCAACTTTTATAGGAATCCCTGTAGGAGCACTCATCTATACAGCTTCAAAAAGTAATACTGATAGTATTTTTGATAATTGGCTATTAAAAAAAAGAAATAAAAAAAAATTGACCAGATTATTTTCTGAAAAACAGGTAAATCAAATCAGAGAATATTATAAAAGTTTTAATAATTGGAAAAAAGATAATGGTGAAAAATTAGTTTTGATTGATTCTAGTAAAACTTTAGAATCTGCAAAAAATCTAAATTCGTACTTCCAAAATATTGGATATCTTGATAATAGAGTAAGTTTTGAAATTGAAGATGACAAAACAAAGAGCTTCTTTGCAGACATTAATTATAAAGTTTCTACTGGTCCACAATATTATGTTGGAGATGTAAATAGTATAATTGAATCTAAAATTATTGATTCTATTTACAAGAATAATATCGATAAATCATTTTTAATTAAAAATCAAATATTTAGAACTAAAAACTTTGAATTTGAAAGAGATAGACTAAACAGATTATTTAAAAATTCTGGAATTTATAATTTTCAAATAAATTCTATTTTATTTGATGTTGAAATTGACTCTGCAAAAAATGTTTATTCACTCCCAATTAAAGTAATTATTAAAGACGACAATTATAAAGTTCATAAGATTGATAAAATTTCAGTAAAAAGCTTGAAAGAAGTAGAGTCTTTAGACTTAAATAGTGATTTTATTTCCAATCAAATTAAATTTAAAACTGGATCTGTTTTCAATGATTCATTAAGAACAATTACGCTTCAAAATTTTAATAAACTTGATCTCTTTAGTTTTCCATCAATTAGCTATGAGTATTTAAATAAAAGCAGCAATTCACTTGAAGCTAATATTATTTTAAATTCCAAAAAAAAATATGGTATTGGCTTTGGTTTAGATATTAAACAATCAAATATTGAAGATATTGGTGTGTCTTTTGAAAATAGATTTAAAACAAGAAATATTTTTAAAAATGGTGAAAATCTTGAAATTTCAGCTAGTGGATCGCTGGGTAAATCTGCCAATGTTACAATTTCACAAATAAATTATGATTTGATTTTAAGATTTCCAAAATTTCTTTTTTTAAAAAATAATAAAGCTTTAAAATCATTAGATCAACGTTCATTTATAAATTTAGGAGCCTCCAATCAAAGAAACATTGGTCTGGATAGAAATAGTTTTAAATTTGATTTAAATTATTCCTGGAGTAAAAAAAATAATTTCTATAATTTATCACTTTCACAAGTTGAATTAATTAAAAATAAAAATATCCAGAATTACTTTAATATATATTCAAATTCTTATGATATAATAAATGAAATTGCAAAAGACTATGCATTTAATACTAATTATTTTTTGAATGGTAATTTAAAAATCCCAGATGGAATTGACTTATTTATTGATGATGCTCTTTCAATTCATTCCTTAACATTAAGCTCAGAGGATTATAAACAAATAAATTATTTAAATAATAGGAAGAAAAGATTAACCACTAACAATCTAATTATTGGTTCTACATTTTCGATATCAAATAATTATGAAACAAGATATGATAAGACAAACTTTAATCAGTGGAGAATAAAGTTTCAAAGTGCAGGTGCACTTACTAATATTTTGATAGGTAATTCAAAAAAAAATAATGAAGGTTTAAAAACAATTTCTGATTTACCTTTTTCTCAATTTATAAAATCAGAATTGAGCTATATAAAACATTGGACATTGGGAGATAATTCAACAATTGCTTCAAGATATTTTTTAGGATTTGCTATCCCATATGGAAATTCAAATAACATACCCTTTTCAGAATCATTTTTTGGAGGTGGTTCAAATGATAATAGAGCATGGGAAGTTTATAGATTAGGTCCGGGAAGTAGCGGAGCAACTGATGAATTTAATGAAGGAAATTTAAAAATTGCATTTAATTTTGAATATAGATTTAAAATGTTTGGAAGATTTAATGGTGCATTATTTACTGACGTAGGTAATATTTGGAATATCCTTGATGATACAGAAGATGACAGAAGAACATTTAATAACTTAAAAGACTTGAATGAATTAGCAATTGGATCTGGTT
>OCZA010000594.1_pt1 | contig 12069 bp, 7 predicted proteins | sample 1539021 | NCBI WGS metagenome assembly OCZA01 (sample SAMEA2619376, study PRJEB22493) | marine metagenome | biome: marine biome (ENVO:00000447); feature: surface water layer (ENVO:00002042); material: "saline water (ENVO:00002010), including plankton (ENVO:xxxxxxxx)" | depth 5 m | reverse complement strand
AAGGGCTGTTGAACGAAAACAGCCGTGGTGACAGCTCCTCCATCACAGCGCCGTGCACGGGGCAGGCGAAGTTCTCGGAGTAGAGACGCTCCCGCTCAACGCCCTCGGGAAGCTCCTCCCCCTTCTTGGGCACCACCTCCACCAATGCCAGACCATCGCCGCGTTTGAGGGCCGTTCGCAACGAATCGGTCAGCCGTTCCTGGATCCCCTCACGGGCCACAAGACGATCGACCACCACCTCAATGTTGTGGCTGTGGTTCTTGTCGAGCTCGATGTTGTCGGCCAGCTCGCGCACCTCACCGTTGATGCGCACCCGAGCGAAACCCTCCGCCGCCAAACCACTGATCAACTTGGTGTGGGTGCCCTTCTTGCCGCGCACCACCGGCGCCAACAACTGATAGCGGGTTCCCTCCGGCAACAGCAGGATCTGATCGACCATTTCGTCGATGCTCTGCGGCTTGATCGAACGACCACACTTGGGGCAGTGGGGCTCGCCGGCACGGCCGAACAGCAGACGGAGATAGTCCTGAATCTCCGTGACGGTGCCGACCGTGGAACGGGGGTTGTGACTGGTGGATTTCTGATCAATCGAAATCGCCGGAGACAGGCCCTCGATGGCATCGACATCGGGCTTGTCCACCTGCCCGAGAAACTGGCGGGCATAGGCCGACAAACTTTCGACGTAGCGGCGCTGTCCCTCCGCAAAAATCGTGTCGAAGGCGAGTGAACTCTTGCCGCTGCCACTCACACCGGTGAACACCACCAGCTTGTTGCGGGGAATGGTGACGTCGACGTTCTTGAGGTTGTGCTGCCGGGCACCCCTCACTCGAATCACATCGTCCTGAGTCGCCAGCGGGCCAGCTGAGTCAGCGATCTTGGCAGCAGCTCGCGCCATCAGGACCCGTTGGAAAGCTCAGGAGCTTAGGAAGAACCGAAGCCTTCAAGCTGTTCGCTGGTCCAGCAGGCTTGCTGCATAGGCATCAGCCTGATCACCACCAGCGAGGTCTGCCAGCTCTTGGCGGCGTTCCTGAGTGTCCCGCAGTCGGGACACTCGCGAGTGGGTGACACCGTCTTCCACATGCTTGCTCACCCGGAAATGGTGATCCGCAACCGCTGCCACAAGCGGTTGGTGGGTGACGCAGAACACCTGACGCTGACGGGCCAGGGTCTGAAGAAGATCCGCCATGGCTCCACTAACGCGTCCACTGACGCCGGCATCAATCTCATCGAACAGCAGCGTGCTGGAGCCATCCACCGCGGCAAGGGTGGTCTTGAGCGCGAGCAGAAAACGGGACATCTCACCGCCGGACGCCACCTCCGTCAGCGGCGCCATCGGTTGGCCGGGATTGGCGGAAAACAGGAATTGAACCGCGTCCGCACCATGCTCAGCCGGGTCACAGGGGGTGAGATCCACCTTGAAACGCACATTGGCCAGGCCCATGGGCGGCAACAGTTTCAGCAACGAGGCCTCTAAAGCCTCCGTCGCCTTGAACCGCTCGCGACGCAAGGCCGCATTGGCTTGATCTCGCGTCTGGCGACGGTCGTTTTCCTCCTGGTGCAGGCGGGTGAGATCAGCCGCGAAGCCTTCCGATCCCAAACGGTGAAGCAGCTCATCGCGCCGCTGAATCAAACCAGCCAGATCAAGGCCGTAGCGGCGCTGCAGGCGTTTTAAAACCGACAAACGGTCCTGAATCCGCTCAAGGTGGTCTGGATCACTCTCGAGCGCCAAACCGTATTGATCGAGGGAGCGCAACAAAGCGTCCACACCAGCCTCGAGATCCAGGGCCTGATCAAGCAGGGGCTCAAGCGAACCATCCAGCTGCGCCATGGCCTGCAGCTCCTGGATGCACGCCGCGAAGTGATCCTGCAGCGAAGGCGCCTGATCGACACCATCGCGGATTCGGCCAAACAGCAAGGCCAGACCTTCCAGCAGCCTCACGCCATGGACGAGGCGGTCTTGATCTTGTTCCAGCCGCTGCTGCTCTTCTGGATCGTCGAGATCGGCAGCTTGCAGCTGCTCCAACTGCTCTTCCTGTTCAGCCCGCTCCTGTTCGGAGCGCTGCTGCTCCTGCTCAAGGGCCATCAGAACATCTGCGGCCTGGCGCCATTCGGTCCAGGCATCAGCCACCCGTGCTTTGACCTCGGCCAATGCAGATCCACCGAGACGGTCAAGCCAGAGCCGTTGCTGCCCCGCCCGCGACAACAACTGGGTCTGTCCCTGAACCGTGAGATCAATCAACAGCGGCCTGAGCTCAAGCAACTGCTGACGGTTCACCGTGCTGCCGTTCAGCCGGCAGCGACTGGAATAACGATCACCCTCCTGCCGTTTCCATTCGCGACTGATCAGGAGCTCGTCTTCGGGGTCAAACTCCGCCGCGATCAACCACTGCTCGAGGGCTAGGTTGAGTTGAAACGCAGCCTCGATCCTGGCGCGATCCGAACCAGCCCGCAGCAGACGAATGCCGCTGGAACCCTGCGCTCCACCAAGCACCGCATCGAGGGCATCGAGAAGGATCGACTTGCCAGCTCCGGTCTCACCGGTGAGCACCGTGAAACCGGAGCTGAAGTCCAGTTCAAGACTCTCAATCAGAGCGATGTTCTGCAGCAGCAGACCGGTGAGCACGTCCAGCCCTGTGATGATGCCGACCGTAGCGGCAGCTCGGTTCGTTTAGAAGGGGTGTCGGACATCCCGATGAATTGATGGCGCAGGAGCTCGGGGATTTCATCGAAGCCGCGGGGTTGCTCGAGTACGACCCCGCCGCCATCACACGTATCTATGCAGGCCATCCCCAGCGGTTGATCCGTCGGCTCTGGCAAACCCTTGTACCCATCGGCCTGTTGCTGCTGGGCGTCGCCTTCGACTGGATCTTCCAGTTGCTGAAGGATGAGGAACGGGCTCGCGGCCGCGCCCGCGAATGCGCTGAGCTCCTGGTGGATCTGGGCCCCGCCTTCATCAAAGCCGGCCAGGCGCTCTCCACCCGACCGGACATCGTCCCCCCGTTGCTGCTGGAGGAACTGGCGCAGCTGCAGGACCAACTGCCCGGCTTCGACAGCGGCCTCGCCATGGCCTGCATCGAGGAGGACCTGGGGGCACCGGTGGATGAGGTCTTCGAGCAGCTGGACCGGGACCCGATTTCAGCCGCCTCCCTGGGACAGGTGCACAAAGGAACCCTCAAAGGTGGCGCCAAAGTCGCTGTGAAGGTGCAGCGCCCGGGGCTGCGTGAACAGATCACCCTGGATCTCTACATCGTGCGCAACATCGCCGCCTGGTTGAACAGCAACATCGGATTGATCCGCAGCGACCTCGTCGCCCTGATCGACGAACTGGGGCGACGGGTGTTCGAAGAGATGGACTACCTCAACGAGGCCTCGAACGCTGAGACCTTCGCTGAGCTGCACCAACACAACCCTCGCATCGCTGTTCCAACGATCTATCGCAACGCCACCAGCCGCCGGGTGCTGACGATGGAGTGGATCGATGGCGTCAAGCTCACCAACCTCGATGCGGTTCGCGAGCTCGGTGTGGACCCGGACGACATGGTGGAGGTGGGCGTGAACTGCAGCCTTCAACAGTTGCTGGAGCATGGCTTCTTCCATGCGGATCCCCACCCCGGCAATCTCCTGGCTTTGGAGGACGGTCGCCTTTGTTATCTCGACTTCGGGATGATGAGCGAAGTGAGCCGCGAGTCACGCACCGGCTTGATTCAGGCCGTGGTTCATCTGGTGAACCGGAACTTCGGGAAGCTCTCCAAAGATTTCGTCACCCTGGGATTCCTAGCTGAAGACGTGAACCTGGAACCGATTGTTCCCGCCTTTGAGAAGGTCTTCAGCCAGGCTCTGGAGGCCGGCGTCAACCGCATGGATTTCAAGGCGGTGACCGACGACATGTCCGGTGTGATGTACAAATTCCCCTTCCGGGTGCCGCCTTACTACGCCCTGATCATTCGGTCGCTGGTCACCCTGGAGGGCATCGCCCTGAGTGTGGATCCGAACTTCAAGATCCTCGGTGCTGCCTACCCCTACTTCGCCAGGCGGCTGATGGAAGATCCCGATCCCCAGCTGCGTCAAAGCCTCAAGGAGATGCTGTTCGACGGGGACGCCTTCCGTTGGACCCGTCTGGAAAATCTGGTCTCCAGCGCCGCAAGTCAGGCCCAACTGGATCTGGAGGCCTTGCTCGATCAACTGCTCGACTTCCTGTTCTCTCCCAAGGCAGGGCTGCTCCGGGATCAACTGGTGACCGCCACGGTTGATCGGCTGGATGCCCTGGGTTGGTCAACGATGCAACGCCTGGGTCAACGCCTGCCCAAACGATTGCAACCCTCCGCCCTTGGCCAGACACCGCCCGGACTCTCCGATCCACTGATGCAACTGGAGCCGGTGCGGGAGTTGATTCAGGTGTTGCAATCGTTGCCGGGATTCACACCCGACCTTCTCCTGCGTCGAATGCCAAGGGTGCTCAATGAACCAAACACCCGGCGCATGGGCTTCAAAGTGGCTCAGGGGCTGGCCGAACGGGGAGTTGTCCGCCTGGTGCGGGTCGCCGCTGGAGTTCCGGCCTAACTTCCAGCCAACACCATCAGCGTGATGCTCCCCAAGCCCTTCACCCGTTCCTCTCTGCTGGCGATAGCGGCAGGGCTTGGGCTGACTTGGAGCAGCGTCATGCAACCCCTGCATGCCGCCACGGAGGTCGCCCTGGTGAGTGGTGCCTTCCGCCGCTCCATTCCCGTCAAGGAAATTGAACACCTGGCCGAAACCGGTGAAGCCAATGGGCTTCTGGAGGATCTGCTTGATCTCTCCGGACAAGACCCCAACGAGGTGTCGCAGATGCTCAACCAGAGCCTCGAGCTTCCCCTGGTGCTCACAAGCCGTCTAATCAACACACGGATCGGTGAAGCCATCCTGCGTCGTGTCGCAAGCATCATTCATCCGATCTACACACCTGAACCCGAGGTGAGTGTTCCGGCGATCCGCGCCGGAATGATCAGTGGATTGCAGAGCGAAGATGGCCTCACGGCAGTGAGCTTTTTGAAGGGCTACCCCAATGCAGTTATGGCGGTGAATCTTCCCGCTCTGTTCGGGGTGATCGAAAAAGCGGAATCCATCGCCGGCCTGGTGCAGTTTTTCTCCGACTCCCCCTTGGACGGATTGAAGGAAGCGCAACCCTGACCAAGCCCTGATCGGACGCCGCCTAGATTCCGGCAATCCCCCCATCCCAGCCGGTGTCCCTGTTTCAGAACCTCCGTCGGCGTTTCACTGCCACTCCCGTGATGCAGGACTGGCCTGGACTGATCGAGGCCTATCGCAGCTGGCTTCCCGTAAGCGATGCGACCCCGGTGATCAGCCTGCGTGAAGGCGCCACCCCTTTGATCCCCGTTCCATCGGTAGCGGAACAGATCGGCAAGGGCGTGAAAGTGTTTGTGAAGTACGACGGCCTGAACCCCACAGGGTCCTTCAAGGACCGGGGCATGACCATGGCTATCAGCAAAGCCAAGGAAGCCGGTTGTGAAGCGGTGATTTGTGCCAGCACGGGCAACACCAGTGCTGCGGCTGCGGCCTATGCCAGGCGGGGTGGGATGCGTGCGTTCGTGTTGATCCCGGATGGCTATGTCGCCCAGGGGAAACTGGCTCAGGCGCTGGTCTACGGGGCTGAGGTCTTGGCGATCCGCGGCAACTTCGATCGCGCCCTCGACATCGTTCGGGAAGCGGCAGAGAAGTATCCCGTCACCCTCGTGAACTCGGTGAATCCCTACCGGCTGCAGGGCCAGAAAACCGCGGCCTTTGAAATCGTGGATGCCCTCGGTGATGCACCCGACTGGCTGTGCATACCCATGGGCAACGCCGGGAACATCACCGCCTATTGGATGGGTTTTCAGGAATATCAGCAGGCCGGCCGGAGCCGCAGCCTGCCCCGAATGATGGGATTCCAGGCCAGCGGATCCGCCCCACTGGTGAACAACACCACAGTGACGGACCCCGAAACCATCGCCACCGCCATCCGCATTGGCAACCCGGTGAACCGAGCCAAGGCCCTGGCAGCACGCGAGGCCAGCAACGGAGCTTTCCTGGATGTGACCGACGCGGAGATCCTCGCGGCCTACAAGCTTCTGGGCGGCCAGGAGGGAATCTTCTGCGAACCCGCCAGCGCTGCTTCTGTGGCAGGCCTGCTCAAGCGCAAAGATGAAGTGCCAGCCGGCGCCACGGTGGTCTGCGTTCTGACCGGCAACGGCCTCAAGGATCCCGACTGCGCCATCAGCAACAACGACGCTGCATTCCACACCGATCTCAATCCCGATCTGAGCACCGTCGCCAGTGTCATGGGCTTCTGACACCGCCCTCGATCAACGCGCTTCAGCCCCCCATCAGGGGGCTTTTTTATGGCCAAAAGACCAATCCAACCGACAAAGCGGCTGCGGAAGACGGCCTAAAACCATCGCAACACGCTGTGGAAAAAGACAAAAAGAATCCACTCGCTCGACCCAAAAGTTTTCCACCCGCTGTGAAGAAGTGGAAAACGCGGTCTTACTCCTCATCCTGTGAAAAATTCTCCTCAGCCTTGGTTCGTCGAGAGTTGTTGTGAAAACTGGATTTTGAGTGGCTTTCCCACTTTTCCCCAGGCCCTACGACGGCTGTTTTTCTTTTTTAATTTTTTAAATCCATAAGAACCAAACAGCCGAACAGAGGCTTCCAAGGCGTTGGCCATTGCACTTCCCCTCAGCCTGTGAAACCGTGGGACACCTCAGCGCGCTCGGGTCTTCAGGACGATGAAGGTGGTCTGTTCACAGTCCGAACTGAATGGCGCTCTGCAATTGGTGAGCCGTGCGGTCGCCACACGCCCCACACACCCGGTTCTGGCCAATGTGTTGCTGACCGCCGATGCCGGCAGCAATCGCCTCAGCCTCACCGGTTTTGACCTGAGTCTGGGAATTCAGACATCTCTCGCCGCCAGTGTGGAAACCAGCGGTGCCATCACACTTCCGGCCCGGCTGCTGGGAGAGATCGTGTCCCGCTTATCCAGCGATTCTCCAGTCACCCTCGCTGTTGATGATTCCGGTGAGCAGGTTCAGCTGACCAGCCTCAGCGGCAGCTATCAGATGCGTGGCATGAGCGCCGACGACTATCCCGATCTTCCGATGGTGGAGAGCGGCATGATGCTCACGCTGCAACCGGAACGGTTGGTGCAGGCGCTCAAAGGCACCCTGTTTGCCAGCAGTGCTGATGAAGCGAAGCAACTGCTCACAGGCGTGCATCTCAAGTTCAACCAGCGGGCTCTGGAAGCCGCTGCCACCGATGGTCACCGCCTTGCTGTGCTCAATGTTGAGGATGCCCTGCAGGATGAGGCCGTCACCGACGCCGTTGATGACGACGGTTTCGCGGTGACACTCCCATCGCGCTCGCTGCGGGAGGTGGAGCGGCTGATGGCGTCCTGGCGGTCCGATGAACCGGTCAGTTTGTTCTGTGATCGCGGCCAGGTGGTGTTTCTTGCGGCCGACCAGATGGTCACCAGTCGCACCTTGGAAGGCACCTATCCCAATTACGGCCAGCTGATCCCTGACGGCTTCACCCGCACCTTTGGAATGGACCGTCGTGCCTTGATCGCCGCTTTGGAGCGGATTGCTGTGCTTGCTGATCAACACAACAACGTTGTGAAGTTCAGCAGTCAGCCTGAGGACGGTGTTGTTCAGATCAGCGCCGATGCGCAGGATGTGGGCAGTGGTTCCGAGTCGCTTCCCGCCAACTTGGAGGGTGACGCCATGCAGATTGCCTTCAACGTTCGCTATCTGCTGGATGGCCTCAAAGCCATGGGCTCTGATCGGATTGTTCTGCACTGCAATGCCCCCACCACGCCAGCCGTGCTCCGTTCCGATGACGCGTCCGAAGCCTTCACCTATCTGGTGATGCCTGTTCAGATCCGTTCCTGATGTGTCGCTACCGGATCAGCTGCTTCTGAGTGATCTTCTGAGTCACACGGTCCGTTGTGATCTGGGCCTTGATCACGGGCCAGGGGTCATGGCTTGGATGCATCCGCCGGTGCATCGTTTGCTCGGTTGGGTAAGTCGCCCATCGGCCCTGCGCATGTCACGGGATGTGTGGCGTTTGAACCAGTGTTGTGGTTTGAGCGATCAACAAGTGTTCGTGCGTGGCGAACCGGCGGTCACCGATCAGGTGACCTTGGAGCGCTTGCCGACGCTGATGGATGCAGCCTTGCTGGATCGCGACGGTGAGCGGATCGGCAGCGTTGTGGACCTTGATTTCCGACCTGCTGATGGCGCGATTCTTCACTACCTGATCGCCCGCAGCGATCCGCGTCTACCGGGAAGTTCCCGATGGCGTTTGGCTCCCGATCGCATCCTTGATCAACAACCGGGTCAGATCCAAACCGGCCTGATGGGATTGGATGATCTGCCGATGGCCCGCGCCAGCGTTCGTCAGGATCTGCTCCAACGCACCCAACACTGGCGAGACCAGTTGCGGTCAATGGGTGACCGTGCAACCGATCGTCTAGAGGGTTGGTTGGACGACTCGCCCATCGATGAGCTGCGATCGGAAAGCATGCGCTCTACAGCCGACGACGACGTCGAACCAGAGGACGTGTCCGGACCAGAGGTCTGGGACGACGAAAGCTGGGACGAGACCTCCTCCCGACGCCGTCGCGAGGATGAAGACCCCTGGGTCTGACGGGCGGTCGGCAACACTGGGGGGAGGTGCTCCGCGATTCGTGGTTTCCTCCCCTGCGTACGACATAGCTGCAGCCCTGAAGCAGGAAGGGCTCAAGCCCAGTGACTGGGATGAGATCTGTCGGCGGCTCGGCCGCGAGCCGAATCGAGCCGAATTGGGCATGTTCGGCGTGATGTGGTCCGAACACTGCTGTTATCGCAATTCCCGGCCGTTGCTGAGTGGCTTCCCCACGGAGGGGCCACGCATCCTGGTGGGTCCCGGTGAAAACGCTGGCGTGGTCGATCTCGGAGGGGGCCATCGGTTGGCCTTCAAGATCGAAAGCCACAACCACCCCTCCGCCGTTGAACCCTTTCAGGGGGCCGCAACAGGGGTGGGCGGCATCCTGCGCGACATCTTCACGATGGGAGCCCGTCCGATCGCGCTGCTGAACGCCCTGCGCTTCGGTCCCCTTGAGGATCCCGCCAACGTTGGCCTGATGGAAGGTGTTGTGGCGGGCATTGCCCATTACGGCAACTGCGTTGGGGTGCCGACGGTGGGTGGCGAGGTGGCTTTTGATCCCTCCTATTCCGGCAATCCGCTGGTGAATGCCATGGCCCTCGGGTTGATGGAGACCGAGGAGATCGTCAAATCCGGCGCGATCGGCGTCGGCAATCCTGTGGTGTATGTGGGCAGCACCACCGGCCGGGACGGCATGGGGGGAGCCAGCTTTGCCAGCGCTGAGCTCAGTGCTGATTCTCTTGATGATCGCCCCGCCGTTCAAGTGGGTGATCCGTTTCTGGAGAAAGGGCTGATCGAAGCCTGTCTTGAGGCCTTCGCCAGTGGTGACGTGGTGGCCGCTCAGGACATGGGCGCCGCTGGTCTCACCTGCAGCTGTTCGGAAATGGCTGCGAAAGGGGGCCTGGGGGTGGAACTGGACCTGGACCGTGTTCCGGCCCGTGAAACCGGGATGACGGCCTACGAGTTCCTGTTGTCGGAATCCCAGGAACGGATGTTGTTTGTGGTGAAGGCTGGCCGGGAGGATGCCTTGATGCAGCGGTTCCGTCGCTGGGGCTTGCAGGCGGCGGTTGTGGGCAAGGTGCTCCAGGAACCGATTGTGCGGGTGTTGCATCACGGTGCCGTCGCCGCTGAGGTGCCGGCCACGGCTCTTGCCGATGACACGCCGATTGAAAAACATGCCCTCTTGCAGGAGCCCCCGGCAGACCTTCAGGCGCTCTGGGGTTGGACCGAGCAGGAGCTTCCGGAGCTGAGCGATGCCGCGGCAGCCCTGCTGCAGCTTCTGGATGACCCCACCATTGCAAGCAAGCAGTGGGTTCACCGTCAGTACGACCAGCAGGTGCTGGCCAACACGGTGGTTTCGTCCGGTGCAGCTGATGCCGCTGTGGTGCGTTTGAGACACCAGCAGGGCGATGGATCCATGGCTGCATCCAATCGTGGTGTTGCAGCCACGGTGGACTGCCCCAACCGTTGGGTTGCCCTGGATCCCGAACGCGGCGCTCAGGCGGCTGTCGCCGAAGCGGCACGCAACCTGAGTTGTGTGGGGGCGGAGCCCCTGGCGGTGACCGACAACCTCAATTTCCCGTCCCCGGAAACACCCAAGGGGTTCTGGCAGCTGGCCATGGCCTGCCGCGGGATCTCCGATGCCTGCCGCGCCCTTAATACCCCCGTCACCGGCGGCAATGTCTCGCTCTACAACGAGACCAAACAGGACGACGGCACGATGCAACCGATCCACCCCACGCCGGTGATCGGCATGGTTGGTGGGGTGGATGACATCAGCCGTGTGACTGGCTTGGCCTGGCAACAGCCCGGCGATGCGATCTTCCTCATTGGTGTTCCGCCAGAGGATGGTGCCGATCCCAGCCTTGGTTTGGCCGGCAGTGCCTATCAGCAGCAGACTCTTGGTTCCTTGGCCGGACGACCGCCCAAGCCCGATCTTGCCGTTGAAGCAGCGGTGGGGAGTCTGGTGCGCGAGGCCATTGCTCAAGGTCTGTTGGCCTCCGCCCACGACTGCAGTGATGGCGGCCTCGCGGTGGCGTTGGCTGAATCCTGCATCGCCTCTGATCTGGGCATCAGCGTGACGCTGTCCACAGGCTCGGCACGCCTGGAGCGGGTGCTGTTCGCCGAAGGCGGCAGCCGGGTGATTGTGTCGGTGAATGCCGCATTTCTCCCTGCATGGGAGCAGTTGATCGGATCCAATCCAGCGCTCTGCGTCACCCAACTCGGCAGCGTCACCGCGAAGGCTCGATTGCTGATTCGATCGGAATCAGCTGTTCAGCTCGATCTTGAGGTGGAACGCTGTGCTGCTGTATTCCGTGATGCGTTGCCCCGACGGATGCATTCGGAGTGATTGAGTCAGGCGTTGCCTGACGGTCGTTTCTCTTCCTTATCTCTCTGACTTCGGATTCATCATGTGCGGCATTATCGGAATGTTCTGTGTTGACTCAGTCAACCAACAGATCTACGACAATCTGCTTCTGCTTCAGCACCGTGGTCAGGACTCGGCAGGGATTGTCACGATGGACAATCACACCTTCCATGTTCACAAACAAAGGGGACGTGTGCGGGAAGCCTTTCGCACACGAGACATGCGAAAGCTGCTGGGCAATGCCGGGATCGGTCACGTTCGTTATGCCACCCGTGGTGCTGCTGCATCAGAAGAGGAAGTTCAGCCGTTCTATGTGAATGCCCCCTATGGCATCACGTTTGTTCACAACGGCAATCTCACCAACACCCATCAGCTTGAGCAGGATCTGTTCAAGATTGATCGTCGTCACACCAATTCGACCAGTGATACGGAGATGCTGGTCAATGTGTTGGCCACGGAGATTCAATCTCAGCTCACAGGTCGTGATCTGACACCGGATCAGTTGTTTAATGCGGTGGCATCACTGCATCACCGCGTTCAGGGTTCCTACGCAGCGATCGCTTTGATTGCGGGCCATGGAATGCTGGCGTTTCGGGACCCCTATGGAATTCGTCCCCTGATTCTCGGCAGGCGGTTGTCTGAACAGGGCCGAGAGGAGTGGATTGTCGCCAGTGAATCCCTGGTGATTGAAAACAGCGGCTACGAGATCTTTCGTGATGTGGACCCTGGAGAAGCGGTGTTCATTGACGTTGATTCGAACTTGCACCAGCGTCAATGTGCGGATTCTCCACGATTGATTCCCTGCGCATTTGAGTACGTGTATTTGGCGCGGCCGGATTCCGTCATGAACGGTATTTCGGTGTATGAGTCCCGTCTGCGCATGGGTGATCGCTTGGCTCAAACCATTGCCGAAACGTTGCCTGCGGGTGATATCGATGTTGTGATGCCGATTCCTGATTCAGCAAGGCCTTCTGCGATGCAGGTGGCTAAGCAATTGGGTCTCGATTATCGCGAAGGGTTCTACAAGA
>OCZA010000592.1_pt1 | contig 12085 bp, 14 predicted proteins | sample 1539021 | NCBI WGS metagenome assembly OCZA01 (sample SAMEA2619376, study PRJEB22493) | marine metagenome | biome: marine biome (ENVO:00000447); feature: surface water layer (ENVO:00002042); material: "saline water (ENVO:00002010), including plankton (ENVO:xxxxxxxx)" | depth 5 m | reverse complement strand
ACAAAGAGAGCTCTTGAAGTGTCATGTCATCAAGAAAGATTTTTTCACCTTGCCTTAGCATGACCGATGGTATAAGTAATTCATCGCCTAATTCTTTTCCTCGTAGTCCTGTTATGAGGTCTTGGCCTGTGAGTAGGCCAGTAACTATTTGTTCTTGCCCCCAATAAGGACTTGGAAGCCCATACAGATGGAGTGCGAAATTATTTATTTTATTTATTCGCTTGCAAGGCTTCTGTAATTCATTTTCAACAAGTTTGCCAACAACCCAGCTGCAGGTTTTCTTTTGATCAATTTTGGTCGGCAGATCTCTTGTGGCTTCATCCATTGCTCTAAGAAAACTGCGAATACTTCCTACTCCATTCTCTTTTTGAGGTAAATCTTCGTAAGAATTAAGAGTGGGTAAAGCCTTCTTCGCTATTAAATACCATTCGTCAGATAACCAAGCAAAACGGGACCCCGTTGATTTATAAAATATTCTTTGCATTGGCTCAACTTGATTGATTACTTTTGTCGCACAATCAGGATCCACGGGTATCAGCCCGTCATTACTGGGTCGAAACCTTGTTAGCCCAACTGGAACTACAGCTGCTGAGAGGACTACGGGGAAATCTCCTTGCGCAAAACTATATAGATCATTGATGGTTCGTTCTAAAGCTTTTCCATCATTTATTTCAGGGCAAACAACAATTTGAGCATGAATTTGTATTCTTTTTTTTGAGAACCAAGCTAACTGATTTAAAAGGTCAATAGCTTTAGGATTTCTTAGTAATTTCGACCTTAAAGAAGGTTCTGTTGCATGCACTGATACAAATAAAGGAGTGAGTCTTTGTTGATCAATTCTCTCCCAGTCTTGTTCGGAAAGATTTGTAAGTGTTAAGTAAGAACCATATAAAAAACTTAGCCTGTAGTCATCATCTTTTAGGTATAGGCTTTTTCTTTTCCCTGGGGGTTGTTGGTCAATAAAACAAAATGGACATTGATTATTGCATTGTTTTAATCCATCAAATAAAGCTTCAGTAAAAGCAAGTCCTAACTCATCGTCATAATCTTTTTCAATGTCAATTGTATGTTGTTTATCTTTTTCATCTAATATTATTAGTTGAATATTTTCTTCAGCCATAAGAAATTTGTAATCAATAAGATCTCTTGGCTTTACACCATTAATACTAATTAATCGATCTCCAACTTCAAATCCAAGCTCCTCGCCTATAGAACCTTCTTCGATGGAGGCAACAACAGCAGGTTTAATTTTGTTTTGAGTTATCTTTAATGTGCTCATTTAGGCTCCTAAACAAGAAAATAAATTTTTTATACTTCTCGGGTGGTTTGAAAAAATTAAATTGATCTTGAAGAATCATTTATTTTTTAATATTAGTAAATTTTCAACAAAAAGTAATTAAAAAGATTTTTTTGAATCATCTCTTTTTATGAGTATTTTTAAAACTTGACCTTGAAAAGCATTGTAATCATGGCAATTAAGCAATTTTTAAGATTTTTTTTAAAAACTTTATTATTTGTATTCCGAAGACTGTTTGGTATGGGTATCTACTTGAATGTAAATTCATAGAAGGTTGAGCTGAAAACCAACTCAGTTTTATTAATTCTGATTTACTCAAACAATCCCACCAATCCCATAAATCAAGAAACGTCCTACCTGTCAAAGCCAAGGACATTGCAATTTTGGGCTAGCACAATGGTTGTCCTGCCGGTTTTTGTTCAGGCTCCATGGGTTCATGTGTTCCCTTTTTCAGCTTTTTTATTTAGTTTCATCATATTTTTTCTTGGATTTTATTTACTTAAATTTTGTAGTGATAGATGGTCCTCTATTGGTTCGCTATTGGTTGGTGTGAGTTGGAGCTGGTTAGGAGGATGTCTTTTTTGGGGATGGTTAAGAGCTCATCCTGTTTGGCATTTGCCTGTTGAGTCAATAGCTTTACCAATAGCAGTAAGCCTCTTACAGACTCGATGGAAAATCGGAGCCAGTTTTTATTTGGCATCTCTATTAGGAACTGCTTTTACTGACGTAATGATTGTTTTAACTGGTGTTATGAAGGCTTGGCCTGAAGTTGTAGATGCGCCTTTTTCAGAAGCTTCCAAAATGTTGAGTTTCACTGCCGAACAATTATTGGAACCTTTTTCATTATTTGCCATTTTTATTGCGGCACTTTTAATAATTTTGATAGCAAATTGGATGCATCAAAAATCAAAAAGTGAGCCTTTGTCTTCTGATGCTTGGCTTGTATCAAGTTCAGCTTTGACAACAACCTTGTGGGTTGATGGCTTATTTTTTGCGACCACATTGATTCAGCCTCAATTAAGTGGATTGATCTGAAAACTAATCTTTTATGGATTTAAATACTGGGTTTAATAAAAATGATATTTACTCAACTAATTGGGATGTAATTGTTATTGGAGCAGGAGCTGCAGGTTTGATGTCTTCTCTTGAATTGCCATCAAATCTGAAAATTTTACTTTTAAACCGCAATACCAGTAAGCGTTCTTCCAGTAGATGGGCACAAGGAGGAATGGCTGCTGTTACTCGAATTGAAGATAGCGAGGATATTCATGCTAACGACACAATCAAAGCTGGGGCAGGACTTTGTGATTCAGAAGCAGTTCAGATGTTTGTTCAGAGTGCTCCGAGATTAGTAGATAGACTTTTGAAACTAGGAATGGAATTTGATAGAACCTCTGGAAAATTATCTACAACTCTTGAAGCTGCTCACACTCATAGAAGAGTACTTCACGTCAAAGATAGAACTGGTAAGGCATTGGTTGATGTCCTTAATGAGCAAGTTGATCAAAGAGGTAATGTTCTGCATCAAAGAGGAATAAGAGTTACTCAGATTTGGGTTGAAAGAGGGAGATGTTTAGGGGTACAAGTTCTAGATGGACCAGCTTTGCGTTGGATCAAAGCAAAGGCAGTTGTTTTAGCTACTGGCGGCGGAGGCCATTTATTTGCCAATACTACAAATCCAACTCAAGCAGCAGGTGAGGGAATTGCTCTAGCGTGGAAAGCTGGGGCTTGCATAGAAGATCTCGAATTTTTTCAGTTTCACCCAACTGCTCTGAAATTGGATAATGCGCCTTCGTTTTTGATTTCTGAAGCGGTAAGAGGAGAGGGTGCAGTTTTAGTGGATTCATTCGGCGAGAGTCCCGTAGCTCATCTTGAAGGGAAAGATCTTGCATCAAGAGATCAAGTCAGCAGGGCATTGTTTCAAGCGATGCAAAAGCAAAAAGTTGATCACATTGGTCTTGATGTTAAATCCATTTCTGTTGAGGATGTAGAAGCGCGCTTTCCGTCAATTTTTCAAAGGTGCAGAGAGCTTGGCTTAGAACCTTTAAAAGAAGCAATCCCCGTGGCTCCCTCTGCCCATTATTGGATGGGTGGTGTCGCTACAAACTTGAAAGCACAAACAAATGTCAAAGGACTTTTCGCGATTGGTGAGGTGGCATGTACTGGCCTGCATGGTGCCAATAGACTTGCAAGTAATTCATTAATGGAATGTTTGGTCTTTGCAAATCAAATGAGAAATATTGAATTAAATGATTTTATAACTTCCGATATTTCAGGAAATAATTTAAGTTTTAACAAATCAGATCTTCGCTTTTCTAAGGAGCAAGGAACTAGTTATTTATCAAAAGAAATTGAAAAACTTAGACAATTATGCTGGCGTGAAGCTGGAGTTGATCGATCACGAAAAGGAATGAATTCTGCTCTTGTAAAAGTTAAAAGAGATTATCAAAATCTTTTAAACGAGCCCTTATTAAATTTGGTTTTTTCTCAGTCAAAATATGAAATTCATGAATTCGAGGAACTTGCTAGGAGAGACCTTAATTTGCTACTTGATTTGAGTAATCGACAAATGTCAAGTTTGCTTATGTTGGAAGCTTGTTTGTTTCGTGAAGAAAGTAGAGGAGGTCATTTTAGAGATGATTTCCCTACCTCAGTTCCTTTTTGGCAATGTCATACTAGACAAATGAAGGGAAAGAACATTCATACAAGACCCATTGTCGATAAAGCTGGCTTCCCTAAAAATCTTTAGAGTCTTTGTAATTGGTAAGGTCAGCTAATTCTTCTAGGCTTTTCACTCCTGAATCAATTGAGCCATTAATTTCCCAAGAAGGGAAACCAGTTATCCCTTTAGCTTCACAAAGTTCTCTTTTGTTGTTAAAACCATCTTTTGCACACTCAACTAAATTTAATTTTTCTGCAGCTTCTTTCCCGAACATTTCTTTTTGATCATGACAATGTGGACACCAATAAGCGTTATACATGACTGCTCCTTCTTTTGTTAAATGTTCAGCGAGTTTTATTTTGTCAGGAGAACTTATAGCTATTACCGCAGGTGGCATGCCTGAAATATTATTTGAAACTTCCTTGATAGCAGGATCGACTGATGATGACCATATTAGCCCTGCTAAAAGAACTGCTACTGACATAAGAAAACCTCTAAAAAATAATTTACCATAATCTTCCCAACTGCCTCCAATTATATTTAATAATAGGACTGAAAGTGATATAAGAAAAGAAAGAAGACAGAAAAAACAGAAAGCTTTAATTTTAAATATCATTACTGATATTAAAATTAAGCTGAAAATAAAAGTAGATGTAGATATATAAAAAGATCCCCACCATGCAACTTTTGAGATATTATTTTTTTGGTTTTTGAGAATAGGTGTTAATGGGAATATTGCCATTAATAATATTAATAAATAACTAATTAAACCTATTAATGATAATGGAATAGAGAAATTATTTGTTTGAAAGAAAGTCCCCCAAGGGCTATTTAAAACTTTATCGCAGCCTCCTAATCCACCTGGACAGTTTAAATTTCCTATGATCCCCCATTTATTTAGTGTTATGGATCCTGTATCTATAACACCAACTGTTGATAATATAGCTATTGCAACTCTCGCCCATTTGGAACCTAGATCTTGGCGTCGACGACTCTTTAGTCTTGAAGGTCCCATGCAGGTGAATTTTAAATAATTGAATATTTTTTTATTCTAATGAAGAATTCCTTTTAAGTCTGAATAATTTAAATCAATTCTAATGTTCTGTATATTTTAAGAACCATACATATCTGACTGAGTATTAAATATAAACCTCTTTAACTAATCCAATACTAGTAATAGTGATTTATTTATTCAGATTAATTTGATAGCTTTAAGGGCTTTTTGAATCAAGAATGCTGCAGAAAGGCCTGCTCCAACAAAAACTAAGTAAAAAAGAATTCCCATTTGATTTAAATTTCTCCACTAATAATAGAACATCAGTGCTTTATCGTTTGAATTTATTAATTTTAATCTTGAATATATTGTTTACCAGTGATCAGGCATTGCTCTGCTCGCTGTAGTTCACGACCAATGTAAATCGCATGATCTAAATGACTGATGGGGAATGGACCATGACCCTCGGAGATTTGAATACCTAATTGCTTGGCACTCTTCCCTCTATAAATATTGTTTGGTTGATTTCTACTTTTTGTTTTACACCCAATTGGTTCTCCAGACTTTGGATCAATAGCGCGACCTTTTTGATCGATATCATTTAAATAATGTTCAAGTATTAACTCATTCGTTTTGGGTTCAATTTTTATTAAGAAATAACCTTTTGGGTCAAGCTCTATTTGCCGCTTGGATAATTTAGCGTCTAAAAGCTTTATTGAGTTAATTAAGTCTTCTTGAAGATCTAGATTGTTCATTTCTTTAATTTACAAATTAAAAAGAAGATACACAAGTCACTTATTCTGTAGTCATTAAATTTTTAGATTTCCTGCAAAAAATTATCCTGAAATAAAACTTTTTAAGATTAAAAATATAAGCAGGTTAATAAAAATAAAAGATAAATAAACAATACCTGGATTTTTTAGGCCTGCTGGTGCTGTTAGTTCATAGCCAAAAAGAGTAATAACACCTTGAGTCCCTTTATCTTTATAACTAAAAATCCCTTGAGCAAAGAAAGGTTTTTCTTCATTAGAATCGACTGTATCTTTCTCGGTGGAAAGTGATTTATTGGTCTCAGGAGAATCTAGTAAATTGTTATCTGTCATTGAGATTCAGTCTTTAATTTGTCTGAAGTTACTATGTATTTGATAGTTTTGGCTCTTCAAACTTAAAAGGTACTTCATTATTTGTAGCGTTTATTTGATCAAGCATTAACTTATTTGCTCTTGGTAGCCATTCTCTAATTAATGAATCCATAGGTAAGTTGTACCATCTATGAAGACTTGCATTGGGTTTAGCAATAAAACCTCTTCGTTTTTTGTGACTACCTCCTGCTCCAGGGTCAAAATATTTTATTTTATTTGCTATTGCCCACTCAATCGGGGAGTAATAACAAGCTTCAAAATGTAAATTATCTATATTTTTTTCTGCACCCCAATATCGTCCCCAAAGCATATTTTCGTTTTTCACGCATAAGGACATTCCAATTGTTTTATCAATTCCTTCTTCTTTTGCGTCAAATAAAACAATATTTTCTTTGAGTTCTGTTGATCTAAGTTCAGTGAAAAATGATTCCGTGAGGTATTTACTTCCCCATACTCCCCATCTTGAACAATGAAGCTGATAAAAATAATGCATTTTTTTTAAATTCATTACATTTATTTGAGACCCACTAAGAGCTTCAACTTTTACTCCACATTTTTTTATGCTTTCTCTTTCTCTCTTAATATTTCTACGTTGATTGGAATTGAATTTTTGTAAAAAATCAGAAAAACTTTTTTCTTCATTCAATGTCAACAGACTTTGTTGGTTGACCCACTTAGCGCAATTTAGAGATTCAGCTACTTTCATCCATTTAGGATCTACATACAAAAAATTACAACTAAGAATTCCATTTTGTTTGGCAAAACTATCAATTTCAGAGATTAATATTTGTGTGAGGTCTCTATCATTAACTCCTTCTGCAAAAAGAAAGCGATAACCCTCTATTGGACTTAATGGACTCATTCCTATTAGCTTGGGATAATATTGTAGTCCCATATCTTGAGCTAGTTGAACAAAGGCATTATCAAAAATAAATTCTCCATAACTATGAGATTTAAGATAGAGAGGTGCACATGCAATTAAATCATTTTCACTCCACGCAGAGAGAAATAATGGTTGCCATCCATATTTTGTACTAACACTTTTTGATCTTTCTAATGCATTCAACCAATCCCATTTATAAAAAGGAGTTGAATTTCCTTTTAAGAAATTATTCCAAATAATTTTTGGAATTTCTTGGATTGTGGCATGCCATTTGATTTTTATATTGTTCATTTATTTTATACTAAATCTATATTCAGGATAAATGATTTCTAAAATATCTAATAAGTAATTCGTTATTACCTAGCTTTTTACTTTCTTTTAGAATCCAGTTATTCTTTTTATTCATGATTGTATTTAAGTTCCTTAATTCAGATGAAACCCAGCAGTAATCTCCTCCTATAAGATGAGGTGTAATCGTGATTTGTAATTCATCTATTAGATTCTCTAAAAGAAAAGCTGAAATAAGATTTGCACCTCCAAGTAATACAATTTTCGCAATTCCTTTCTGATACAAATCATCAAGAGAATCACGCCACGTGATTCTTAAATTTATTCTTTTATCGAATCCATCAGGAAGCATAATCTCATTTTTCTTATCTTGCATTTGGAGCAACCATCTTTGAAGAGGTTGTTGAAAAAAAAGCCAATTTTCTGGAAAATCTATTTGATTGCTTGCTATAAGAGCAATTGGCTGTTCGTTCTTGCCTTTTGAAGTTCTTTTTTTTAGTAAGCTTTTATTTTTAATTAAACAAATTGATTGATGATCTCTCAGTGTTTGCCCTCCCATTAAAATCCCATCTGACCAAGCAAGTGATTCTTCTAAAACCAAACGATCACCAGATTGACCTAATTGAGTTTTCCCTCCTTCTGGATATGCGATACGTCCATCAATACTAGAAGCTAAAACTAATTTAACCCATTTTTTTTTCAATTATCTCAGCAAACCAACCTGATTCTTAGAGTCTTTGGTATCGATTGTTGATTCAGGTACGTTTGCATAAACTTCTGCAGCATTATTAGGACTTTCCTGTAGTTTTATCTTATATAAATTAGCCCCAATCGCATTAATTGGATTAGTTAATTTATCTGAAATGTGTAATGCAATATTTTCAGCTGTAGGTACACAATTTGCAAAATAAGGAATGTCTTTATTTAAAAAGGTATGATCAAAAGGTTCTACAACTAAATCATTTATTAAACTATTTAATGCAGATAAATCACATATCATTCCAGTTCTAGGATTAATCTTCCCTTTGACAGTTATATCTACTAAGTAATTGTGACCATGTCCATTAGGTCGAGCACATTTTCCGAATATTTTTTCGTTTTCGGTTTGAGGTAGGTCTTCTCTGGCTAAGCGATGAGCAGCTGAAAAGTGTGTTTGAACTGTTAAATAAGCATCCATAGCATTTCCTTGATAGTCAGCCCAGAGTTTTGGGTTTTCGTAAAGACGAAGAGATTTTAGGGGTAAGTGAGATTTAAGGCGCTCCCATATAATACGAACTAAACTTTCAGTTGTGGGCAAGCAACCTTCGGGTTTAGAAAGGTCAAACTCAGGCCATGTGTCATTTAAAAAACGAAAGTCAAGCTGACTTGTTACTTCATTTTTTATGGCATGTTTTACATCTGAAAGGTTTAAGACCATGCCATATTTATTAAGATCTCCTTCCATGGTTACGATTAACTCGTAATTATGTCCGTGGCCAGGAGCTATTGAGCATGGGCCAAACAAAGCTGAATTATCATCATCAGATAATTCAGGAAGCCTATAAAGGTGGCTTGCGCTAAAGCAGGCTCGCCTTGTGATTACACAGGTTCTCCCCTCTCCGTGAGGGAAATTCGATGTGATTGCTTCCATAAATTTTTCACATCAACATACATCTTAATAACTTTTAGTTACTTCTGTCTTTATGGCTGTCCAATCAACCCCTAAAACTCTTAAAGAAAAGTTAGGTGGTCGAAATATATTTTTGATAGGAATGATGGGTTCTGGCAAAAGTCAAACGGGTCCAGTTCTAGCAAAAATGATCAATTATGCTTTTGTTGATACTGATGATGTTATAGAAAAAGCGTCTAAACAATCTATTTCATCTATTTTTGAAAAAGATGGAGAAAAAGTCTTTAGGGATGTTGAAAAAAAAGTTTTAAAAGAAATTAGTCAACATCATTCTCTTGTAATTGCTACCGGAGGTGGTTTAGTTACCTTGCCTGAAAACTGGGGCATTCTTCATCAAGGAATAGTTATTTGGTTAGATCTTGATTTGAAACGTTCAATTAAACGATTAGAAAGTGATCAAAAGAGACGCCCTTTACTACTTGGGGATAATTTAGCTGAGAATTTTAGTCAGATTTATGAAAGTAGAAAACCAATATATTTAGAGTCAGATTTGAGAATAGAAGTTGAGGATCAATCACCATATGAGGTCGCTACTATGGTTGCTGAACATTTGCCAAGCATCCTTATTGACCCGGAGACTCAAGCCGAACGGCATACCACTGAATTGTAAAACCTGTTTTGATTTCTAGGTCGCAGGCTGTATCAAGTAAATGTTGAGCCGCTTCTGCTATTGAAGACTTACAGTCAAGATCCAATGGTAATGAATCGAATTTATTTAACCAAGATTGAAGCCATAAAAGAGTTTGTTCTTTATCCAGGAATTGTTCACTTTCGCCAGGAACCAAAACAACATAATTATCCATTTCTCTAATTAAAGGATCAGACATGAGACAGAAATTTTTCTTTTTTTTAATTTCTATTTTAATTGTTTTTACTTACACAGTTCCTGCACTTGCTGAAAGTAGCCTTGAAATAAATAATTTTCAACCATCTAAGCTTTACGAACGCAAATCAATCTGGCCTGATTGGCGCCTTCCATCTTCCATTAAGCGCCCAGGATTGAAAGATGATTTAATTTACCCTGATTGGTTTGAAGGTGTATGGGATGTTACTAGCGAGATAGAAAGTGATCAGAATCAAGAACCTGTTATTCATTCCGCTAAATTTATTCTTAATACTTCTGGTGATTTAATAGCTGACCGTGAATACAACACTAAGTCTTATGCTTTGAGCACAAAGACTGGTGGTTTTTTATCAGTAAAGAATGATCCTAAATCTCCTAATCGTCAGTTTGCTAAATTAACCGAAGATAGGTATTTAGAGACAAAGATTATAGGAAGACTGCAAGAAAAAATAGACAATAATATTTTTATTACTGATGAATTAATTTTACAAATTCTTCATACACCAGAATTTAGCAGGGTTAGCCAGGTCGAAACATTAACTGAATTTAAAAAATGTGGATCTATTCAAAATAATAAAATAAATATGAGTGATTTTAATATTTGTGGAGAACAATTTCAGGCGATTTATAATCAACCTGGGCAAAATCTGATTTCTTTGCCAATTAAAACAGAGAAATCCAAATTAATACTTAGAAAGACTAATGATGATTAGTTATTGCTAATTGATCTTCAATGAAGTCTCTCCATTTAAAAAGATTTTGCAGACTTGGATCGTTTACATATATAGAACAACCTTGGCCAGTTAGATTTTCTCCAGATGAATTTGGAAATTTGAGTAGTGATAAGTGTGATGCTACAGAAATATCAGCAATAGAAAGCTTGTCTCCAATAAGAAAGTTTTCTTGATTAATTAAATTTGATAGGTTTTCTAGATTTAATTTTAGAGATTCTTTTTCTTTCTGGTTTATTAATCCAGAAATTTGACTAGCAATCTTTGTAGGAATATTAAAAAGAGGTTTTTGCATAGAATCCGAAATTTTGTTGGAGAATAAAGAGGAAATCAATTTTGGATTCTTCGACAGCTCTTCCAAAAAGACAATTTTTATAGATTTTGCCAAAGTTGTATCTGCCCAATTCTCAATTATTTGGACTTGAGAGGCTTCCTTTAGACCCTCTGGAATTAATTTTGGTTCTATTTCAATTTTCTCTAAGTGTCGTATTATTGAACTTGAGTCATGGATTGTTGTTTCCTTATCAAAAAGCACGGGTAATTTTTTTTGTCCTGTTTTTTGAAAGATATCTATTTGCCCAACGGCTGGAGTTATCTCAACGGTTCGATATTCAAGCTTTTTTGCAGCCAAAGCCATTCTTACTTTCAAGCAATAAGGTGAGTGCCTAAATTGATGAAGTTCCAACATTTTAGGTTCCTTCAAATGGTTAGCAGAGTAGCTATTAATTCAGTCTTTTGGTGGTGAAAAATGGGTGAGTTTTTTTCTAATGTTTCTAGATATCCAAAATATCTCATCACGATAGTCTTGGGGGTTTTCACTGCTGCAATTTCTCCATTAATTAAACGAGGTAGTAATCCGATCACAGCGATTGCTCTCGTTGGGGCGTTGTTAAGTGGACTTCTGACAATAGTTTTCTTATTAAAGGCTATGGCTTTCCCTATACCAATTACTTAGTTATGGCTAATTCAAGAAGGGTTGAAAAATTAGCAGCTTTACTAAAAAGAGAAATTAGTGAGCTTTTGGTTAATGGGATTAGAGATGAAAGAATTCATCAAGCTATGATTACCATTACATCTGTTGAAGTTTCAGGTGATTTACAGCATGCAAGAATTTTTATCAGTCTTTTTGGTGAAGAGAAAAAAAAGGATGAAGTATTAGTTGGTTTAGAGGAAGCAAAGGGATTTATTCGTGCTGAGCTTGCTCAAAGACTTCAAATGAGAAGATCTCCTGAGCTTGTATTTAAGATTGATAAAGGTATGACAAAAGGTCCTGCAGTTTTAGATCTTCTCAATGCATTAGAACTTGAACGTAAAAGTAAAGACTTATAGATCAATCAAAATTCTTGATGAATAAATCTGATCTTAGAAGACAAGTAGCTGAATTATTTATAGTTCGAGCAAGTGGATTTAATCTTGATTCGCAACGTCTATACCCTAACTTAGAGGAATCTAATTCAAATCTAAAAAGACTTTTAGAAGAAGGTGTTGGTGGAGTTATTGTTCTAGGAGGAACTGTAAAGGAATTAGAAATTCGTTGCAATATCTTAAAAAAATGGTCTGGTAAACCTCTTCTTT
>OCZA010000591.1_pt1 | contig 12119 bp, 18 predicted proteins | sample 1539021 | NCBI WGS metagenome assembly OCZA01 (sample SAMEA2619376, study PRJEB22493) | marine metagenome | biome: marine biome (ENVO:00000447); feature: surface water layer (ENVO:00002042); material: "saline water (ENVO:00002010), including plankton (ENVO:xxxxxxxx)" | depth 5 m | reverse complement strand
CTTTTGATCTTGGAGGCCGAGTCGTATACGAAATTGACACTTCTATATCCGAACGCGCGTCAACACAGTGCCGAACAAGACTCGTTTTTCCAGCTCCAGATGGTGCAGAAATGATAAATAAGTTTCCAAGTGTCATTTTTATGCTTCGATCGATAAACTTCTAATTACTTTACCATTAGTCAAAAGATAGTATCTACAAATTTTAATCAGTTTAAAATAGCTGAGGTGTTACACTTAAATTAAGTAATTTGAGCTCAAATAAGATGGCTGATCTAAAGAATTTAGCGTTTCACTATACCAAGTTAGCAAGAGAACTCTGTCCAATATATAGATTTATTGGTATAGAGACAGTTAGTGTCGGTAACAATTTCTATAAGTGTTTCACTCCATTGGGGGAAAACAATAAAAATCATGTTGGTATTATGCATGCAGGACCTATTTGGATGACGGCGGAATATGTAGGCGCTTTGGTAGTTATGCACAACTGTAATGATGATTTTCAACCAGTTGTTGGCAGTCTTGATATAAAGTTCATTAATCCTGCGAAGGGCGGAATTTATGCAGAATTACTCTTTGGTGATGATAAGGTACGGATTATGAAACAAGATCTTTTGTTACACGGCAAACATAAGTATGAGGCTACAATTACTTTAAGAAACGAAAACGAAGAAAAAATAGCAGAAGCAAAAGGAACTTATTTCGTGAGAGATTTTCTAAATAGATCCTAAATTAGCATAGAACTATGAAATTAAATTATATCTGTGTGCTGCTACTGTTTATTTTATCAACTTCTGTAGGTTGTGTTCGTGGGTCTTTGACACCAGGAGAGGAGGCTGCAGAGCTTTCAAAATTCTGTGCTTCTGTAGCCTCCCAGTTACCTTCAGTTGATGAGATTATACTAAGCGATGACAATCTAATTTCATTTGGTGAATGCATGTCTGATCATGGGTATATAGACCAGATTCATAGGAATAATTAAGCTAGCTATTATTCGATATTTTGGACTTGCTCTCTGATTTGCTCTATCAAAACCTTCAGTTCGATCGCTGCCCCACTGGTAACATCTGAAAGTGACTTTGAGCCAAGTGTATTGGCTTCTCTGTTCATTTCTTGCATTAGAAAATCCAGCTTTCTGCCTATCGATTTGTCTGTGCCCAATAATCTTTTGACTTCGGTCGTATGCGACCTCATACGAACAATCTCTTCATCAATATCTGATCTGTTCGCAAGTATTACCATTTCTTGATCCAGTCTGTCTCGGTCGATTTGAATAGCGAGTTCATCTGCCCTTTTTTTAAGTCGTTTGCGGTTTAATTCAAGAAGTTTTGGAAGTTTCTTTTCTAAAGAAGCAATTTGAGTTTCAATTGCACTGATTTTGATCAGCATGTCTTTTTTAAGCTTTTTGCCTTCTATATCTCGATAATCTATTAGTTTGCTGATTGCATCTCTGAATCCTTTGATAATCAAATCTTTTAAATTGTCCAGCTTTGGATGTTTTTCTATGAGTACTCCTGGTAGTTTGAGAAAATCTGTGATTGAGATAGGTGCTGGATCTTTAATTTCGTTTTTTAAGTGATGTATTGATTCAATGTATTTTCTAATTTGAGCCTCATTTAAGGCTATGTCAGGCAAATTTTCGCTCTCATGGATGGTAATTATGCATTCAATCTTTCCTCTAGTTAGCTCTTGTTTTATAAAGTTTCGCAACTCTACTTCAAGTTGTTTTAACGCGTCGGGGATTTTAAAGTTAATTTCTATAAATCTGTGATTTACAGATTTTAGTTCGACAACCAATGACCCAAATTCACCACTTATATCAGTCCGACTAAAGGCAGTCATACTTTTAGGCATTATTTAATCCTCTATTAGATTTTTAATATTTTATCAAAGCTATCTAAAGGGGTGATACACTTATGTTTCTTTTTTTTAGGTACTTAAATTTGAGACACGACGGTAGAGCATTGGAAGATTTGCGTTCAATAAAACTAACTCGAAATTTTCTTGAGGCAGCAGAGGGCTCGGTATTAATAGAAGTTGGGAAAACAAAAGTATTGTGTACCGCGAGCATTGAAAATTCTGTTCCAAGATTCATGCGTGGGAAAAATAGAGGGTGGATTACTGCTGAATATGGAATGATCCCTCGATCCACTCAACAAAGGATGGATCGAGAAGCTGTTAGAGGGAAGCAAAAAGGAAGAACACAAGAAATACAGCGCTTAATAGGCCGATCTTTGAGAGCGGCAGTTGACTTATCTCGGCTTGGTGAACGAACCGTACATATTGATTGTGATGTTATTCAAGCAGATGGCGGTACAAGAACAGCTTCGATTTCAGGTGCTTGGGTTGCTTTGAATGATGCAATTACGAGTTTATTAACGGAGGGAGCAATATCAGAAAATCCGATTATATATCAGATCGCAGCTGTATCAGTTGGTATTGTGAATGGAGTGCCAGTTTTAGATTTAGATTATGTAGAGGATTCAAATGCTGAGACAGATATGAATATAGTCATGGATGAAAATGGAAAATTTATCGAGGTGCAAGGAACAGCAGAAAACAGCGCATTTAGCATGGATGAATTAAATAAGATGCTCGAATTGGCAGGATCCGGAATTAAAAGTTTAATGTCATATCAAGTTGGGAAATAAAGATTTATATGCAAACTCAGTATTTAATTGACTACAAACAAATGTTTATAGATATTGCTCTTGACTCAGGTGCTCTAAAGTTTGGTTCATTTAAATTAAAATCTGGGCGAGAGTCGCCGTATTTTTTTAATGCGGGCGAGTTTCACTCTGGTAAAGTCCTCAAGAAACTAGGACTTTGTTATGCTGCGGCTCTTAAGCGATCAGATTTGAGGTTTGATATGCTGTTTGGCCCAGCATACAAGGGAATCCCTTTGGTCTCTAGTATGGCGGTTGCGCTCTTTGATAATTATAAAATAGATGCTCCTTACTGCTTTAATCGTAAAGAAGAAAAACAACATGGTGAGGCTGGATTTATAGTTGGTGCTCCGATTAGTGGTGAAGTAATCATTATTGATGATGTGATAACAGCGGGCACTGCTGTTAAGGAGTCGCTGGATATAATTACAAAGTCAGGTGGAAAAGTTAAAGCGATCATAGTGGGATTAGATAGGAAAGAAAGAGGGGCCAGTGAGATGTCAGCAACTCAAGAGATCGAGAGGGATTACTCAATACCAGTTTTAAGTATCATCGATATTGATGATATCATTCGATTCGTTTCTAACGAGAAAATGCCCTTAAAAATATTAAATGATATTTCGGCCTATAGAGATAAATTTGGCGTTACGTGAAACTATTTTTGGGAAATACCTGAAACTATTACTTTCCATTGGTTAGAGTGACTTTGTAGGGGGTTTTTGTTGAAATCACTCCTGACATACGCACTTATTTTCCCTTCTACTATCGTTATCATTAGATTTGCTATTGATTCAATAGTGTCAAGCAGCTCGAATTCGAACCGACTTTGGCCTTCAAGCAAAGTGCTTTGGAATTGTAACTCGAGTCTGTCATAAAAGGTTTTGATTCTTGCAGGGAGAACTGAGTCCTCATAAGCCAGCGCATCACCATTAAGTAATCTAGTAATGCCAGGATTTTTTACGCAAAAGTTCAGAATTAAACTTATGATCCGATTACATTGCTCAAACGCATTTTGGTTTTCGGCAGTAATACTTGAAATTCGAGCAAAGATTGTCTCCTCGGCAAAATCCAGCAGACCTTCATACATTTTTACTTTGCTTGGGAAATGTCGATATAGTGCAGCCTCAGAGATTTTGAGTTCCGAAGATAATGCGGCAGTTGTAATCCTGCCTTTCTGACTTTCTAGCATTCGAGCTAACGCTTGCAGTATTTCCTGTCGGCGCATTCCTTTTTTGAGACGCATATTCAACTCAAAGAAAATGAATCAATCCTAGTGTATGGATAAATGGTTATGAAATAAAGCGTTTAAGTGCCTATTGTTATCGATGAAAATTTAGGAGTTGCGAGATATGGTTCGTTAAAAACTAATTAACAATATTTTTTGCTTTTGCTGCAATCAAAGTGATCAATTGTTTCGCGAGTAAATTTTTATTCATTTTAGGAAAAGATTTTTCATTTTCTCTGTCAATCCAGATCACCTCATTATCCTCACTATTAAAGCCAATATCGTTTCGCGAGACATCATTTGCGATAATCGCATTTAAATTTTTAGCTTTGAGTTTTTCTTTTGCATATGTTTTTAAATTTTCTGTTTCTGCTGCAAACCCAACAGTAAAAATGTTTGGATAAGTGTTTGCAATCGTCTTTGCAATGTCTTTATTCTTTTTGAGCGAGATTACTATCTCTGATTCTGTAGATTTTATCTTCTCTGATATTTTCTTAACCGGAGCATAATCCGCGACAGCTGCAGTGCTTATAAATATATCGGCATCTTTTGAGCATATACATGCTTTCTCAAGCATCTCCTCGGCAGATGTCACCGAATGAAAATTTATTCTTGGTGATACTATGAGGCTGACTGGACCAGATATTAGTGTAACTTCAGCCCCTACCTCTTCAGCTGCCTGCGCGATTGCATATCCCATTTTCCCCGAACTTTGATTGGATATATACCTGACAGGATCTAGCCACTCTCGCGTTGGTCCAGCTGTTATTACTACCTTTTTCCCTGCCATTTCACGAGGTTGAGTACACTCTATAATCTCATTTGCAATTTCGCTTGGACTGCTCATCCTACCTGGCCCATTGTCCCCACATGCTTGAATTCCAATATCGGGCCCGATTATTTTCACGCCTCTGTCGGTTAATTGCTTTACATTGAATGTTGTGGCCTCGTGCAACCACATAGACGTGTTCATTGCCGGGCATACGGTCACTTTCGCGTTTGTGGCGAGTAAAACTGCACCGAGAAGAGTGTCAGCTTTGCCATACGCCATGCTGGCTATAAAATCTGCACTCGCCGGAGCAACAATAACAGAGTCTCCCCATTTTGCGAGCTCTATATGACTCATTCCCAGTTCCGCTTTTTCGTCAAGTAATTGATGGTGAACTGGATTTCCAGATAATGCCTGCAGCGTAAGTGGACGAATAAATTCCATTGCACCGGGAGTCATAATTACTCTGACTTTAGCCCCTGCAGTTTTCAATAATCTTATGATTTCAGCGCTTTTGTATGCGGCAATTCCGCCGGTTACACCTAATATGATTTTTTTGTCGCTGATTGTTCTCATTAATTTTTGTGTCTCTATCGTTTTCCACTCACTTATATTATATCTTAGCAGGCGAATTATAAAATCCCAGCTGAAGCAATTGATATAAAGAATTGCATCTGGTATAAAGCTCTTCTTTTTTTATCGCTAATAAGCGTCTCAACTTTTTAAATGCTGTGAGGAGTGACAATAAAATGTCTAGGGTGTGCCAAGTAACTGGAAAGAGACCAATGGCGGGAAACAATGTCTCCCATGCAAAGAATAGGACAAGACGGCGTTTTGAGCCGAACTTGCACACGCATAGGTTTTGGGTTGAGGAAGAAAAAAAATTTGTCAAATTACGAGTTAGCACAAAAGGAATGCGGATCATCGATAAGAAGGGTATTGATCAAGTGCTAGTAGATTTAAGAAAACGCGGTGAAAAAATTTAAGGGATATTTATGGCTAAGTCGGCAAGAGAAAAAATTCGATTAGTTTCCAGTGCAGGTACAGGACACTTTTACACAACTGACAAAAATAAAAGAAATATGCCTGAGAAGATGGAGATTAAAAAATACGACCCGAAAGTGCGTAAACATGTGGTTTATAAAGAAGCTAAAATAAAGTAGTTTTTGCTTGTAAATAAAAAACCCCGAATTAATCGGGGTTTTTTTTGAGAATTTTTTACTAGTCAGCTATTACATTCTCAGCTTGAAGGCCTTTGTCTCCCTCAGTCACTTCCATCGTAACCTTTTGCCCTTCTTTTAAAGACTTAAAGCCATCCGCCTGAATTGCGCTGTGATGAACAAAAACATCGTTAGCTCCTTCCTGCTCAATAAATCCAAATCCCTTACTATCGTTAAACCACTTTACAGTGCCAGAAACTCTTTCCCCTGACATAATTACCTCACTTATTTATACCGTTAAAGGCGTTAAAAAATTCCAGCCTTTTCACGGGCCAGCCATATTTCTTCATAAATGCACTACGAAGAAGCACCACGAATTCTTCATGGAATGCGCATTTTATTGTTTTTTTACTGATTTGGCCAATTTTGTTTTAAAACCGTATTTGGGAGTGAGACTTCTAGTGCTTGTTCATGGTGTTTGATTTATTATTGTGAGCCGAATACATACGATATTTTATATTGATTGTTTCATTAATTTAAGAGCGGTGCGGTGAATATATTTTCAAGACTTGAGTCTATAGTCGGACCAAAAAATGTCAGTATTGAACAAGCGGATTTGGAAAAATTTGGTTTGGATCGAACAAATATTTATTGCTCAAATCCTCAAGTGATAGTATTTCCAACATCCATTGATCAGGTTCAGGAAGTTATTTTTTTGGCTAACGAGCTTGAGATCCCAATCGTACCATCTGGGGGTCGAACTGGACTGAGTGGAGGAGCTGTAGCCTCAAAATCTGAAATAGTTCTTTCAATGCATAAGATGAATAGTATCCTTGATGTGAACTTAAATGATCGCACAGTAACCGTCGAAGCTGGTGCGACAACTCAAGAGGTTCAAGAGGTAGCTACTAAAAATGGACTCTTTTATCCAGTTAATTTTGCTTCTGTAGGATCGAGTCAAATTGGTGGGAATGTTGCTACAAATGCTGGCGGAGTGAACGTTATTAAGTATGGAATGACCAGAGACTGGGTGTTAGGTATTACTGCAGTTACTGGATCTGGGGAGCTTTTAGAGCTGAACAAATCCCTCATTAAAAATAATACAGGGTATGATTTTCGTCATCTTTTTATCGGGTCTGAAGGAACGCTTGGTATTATTTGTAAAGTGACACTCAAGCTGACCGAGCCTCCACCACCCTCATCTGTTTTTATTCTGGGCGTTTCAAAGTTTAAAGATTTGCTGGAGGTGCTAAAAATATTTCAGTCAAAATTATCCTTACAAGCATTTGAATTTTTCAGTGATCATGCGTTAGAGAAAGTTATAGAAGCCCACGGATACCCAAAGCCATTTGAAACTTATGCACCATTTTATGCGCTAATAGATTTTGATAATCAAGACAATACATCGCAGGATGACGCTTTAAAATTGTACTCAGAATGTGTGGATAAAAAACTCGTTTTAGATGGTGTAATGAGCAAGAGCATTGCACAGTCTCAAAACATGTGGAAATTGAGAGAAGATATTTCTGAAACACTTTGGCATTATCAGCCTTACAAGAATGATCTTTCTGTGAGAATTTCTAAAATGCCCAAATTTTTGGATGAAGTTGGTAGTTTTATTAAAAAGAGTTATCCAAATTTTGAGGTAATTTGGTATGGCCACATTGGTGATGGTAATTTACATTTAAATATATTGAAGCCGGCAGCATTAAATAAGTCTGAATTTAAATCTCTATGTGATGATATTTCAATGAACCTAGGACAGCTTGTTGAAAGTTATGATGGAAGTATAAGTGCAGAACACGGAGTTGGTATTTTAAAGAGGGATTATCTCAAATTTTCAAAGTCATCAGGAGAGATAAGCTTGATGGCAGAAGTAAAAAAAGTGTTTGATCCAAAAGGTATATTGAATCCCGGGAAGCTCTTATAATTTCAGCTGAGTCAAGTTAGGAGATATTTCCTTATGGGGTCATATAATCACAAAATAGATAATAGCGACGCTGCACTCCCCTTGGGAAAGATTGTCTGTGTTGGGAGAAATTTTGCTGAACATGTTCGTGAGCTTGAAAATAAAATTCTTGATGAGCCCATATTATTTTTAAAACCATCTACTTCGCTTTCCCCTTTCTCAGAGCAAATAACGATATATAAATCTTTTGGAGCGTGCCATTTTGAAACCGAGCTATCACTGTTGATTGGCAAGAAATTAACAGGATGCTCCAAACGCGAAGCAGTAAATGCCATCGCAGGAATTGGTTTAAGTCTTGATCTTACATACAGAGATTTGCAGGCAGAATTAAAATCACAAGGACTCCCTTGGGAGAAAGCTAAAGCTTTTGATAATTCTTGCCCTACTTCAACTTTTATTTCAGCCAACAAATTCTATGATCTTGATAATATTTGTTTCAAAATGTACAAAAATGGTCAGATACAACAATCTGCAAATACATCAAATATGATATGGAAGATTGCTGAATTGATTTGTTACGCGAGTAGATTTTTTACTTTTTTGCCTGGCGATATCTTTTTAACAGGAACGCCGTCAGGTGTCGGAGCTCTTCAGAACAATGATACATTGCTTGCAGAAATTCCTGGTTTTTTGGACGTTAGTACCACTGTTGCTGTGAAATAAGATTATTTAAAATGGAAATAGAGAGAGGTATTTACCAACATTACAAGGGCAACCTTTATTCTGTTATTGGTCAGGCAACACACAGCGAGACCGGAGAGCAATTAGTCTTTTACCAGGCTCTTTATGGAGAGAGAGGCTTTTGGGCAAGGCCGCTTAAGATGTTTGGAGAAATGATTAATGTTTCAGGGAAAACAATACCTCGATTTAAGTTAGTAAATAAAGCAGATGAAAAGTCATAGATTTGCAAATTTACTGAAAACAGAAGTACAAACTTTTGCAATTAGATCATCTGGGCCTGGAGGGCAAAATGTCAATAAAGTTTCATCAGGAATTCATTTGAGATTTAACCTTAATGAATCGTCGATACCAAGATATTTGAAAGAGAAAATCCTCAATAGTGCCGATAGAAGAATAAGTAAGGAAGGGGTGCTGATTATTAAGGCTCAGCGTTTCAGGACCAAAGAAAAAAATTCTAAAGATGCATTCGACAGGTTATTAAAGTTAATTGACCGGCATTTACTAATAACGAAGCAAAGAAAACCGCGGCAACCTTCAGGTAGGCAAATTCAAAAAAGGCTTGACGACAAGGCAATGAATTCAAGAAAAAAGTCGATGAGATCAAAGTTAATTTTCAGTGAGTGATGGCATGAATTAGACGAAAACATTTCAAAACCCTAGTTCAAATAACTATCCATTCCAAATGCAGCATCTTTATAACTATTATTTCAATAAACTTCTCTCCCCAAATTAACGCATGCTATATACTGCAACTTATTAATTTTTAAGCAGCAAGGGGTATGGGTGTGCTTGATAAAAATGGATTTAGATCCAATATTGCTATGATTGTGAGCAATGGCTGCGGCAAGGTTCTTTTGGCAAAGAGGATAGGTCAAAATTCATGGCAGTTCCCTCAGGGAGGTATTGATGGAGACGAAGCGCCAAAAGATGCCCTTTTTAGGGAGCTAAAAGAAGAAATTGGCCTTGACCAAAAAGATGTTGAGATTTTGAAACAATCCAGCCAGTGGTTTAAATATAAAATTCCGCCGAACTTACAAAGAAAGCGTTCGAAGCCAGTTTGCATAGGGCAAAAACAGAAATGGTTTTATTTAAAGTTAGTTTCTGATGAATCCAATATCAAGCTTGACTTAACATCGAATCCAGAATTTGACGAATGGCAGTGGGTTAACTATTGGTATCCAATTTCTGCGGTCATATCTTTTAAGAAAAAAGTATATCAGCAGGCGCTCCGAGAGTTCGCAAAGTTAAATATGGATATGGAAAGAAGGCTAAGTGAATAGATTTTTCCAAACACATTCAATAGAGTGTTGTAATGGCAACTTTAAGCTTTTTAGTTTTACATTTGCTTTACTGAAAATTAAACAGATAAAAGAGACAGTTTTTTGCTTCATTTCCCAAATATTGATCCTATAGCAATTTCCATTGGCCCTCTCCCCATAAGGTGGTATGGCCTTGCGTATTTATCCGGATTTATCGTCGCGATAATATTAGCCAAGCGAAATAGCCAGAGACCCTGGTCTCCAATTCAAAAAAGTAAGGTAGAAGATCTGATTGCGTATGGTGTGATGGGAGTAGTCCTAGGAGGAAGAATCGGATACGTACTTTTTTACAGCGTAGACAGATGGATGGCCGATCCACTTCTCATATTACGAATTTGGGAAGGAGGTATGTCCTTTCATGGAGGATTAATAGGCGTTACTGCAGTAATCTTTTTATACAGTCGCGCCAATAAGATTGATTTTTTAAGCTTGGGTGATTTCGTAGCTCCTCTTGTGCCAGCAGGTTTGTTTTTTGGAAGGATTGGTAATTTTATCAATCAAGAGCTGTATGGACGGATTACCGAAGTGCCTTGGGCAATGATTTTCCCTGCAGATCCATTTAAATTGCCACGGCATCCGTCTCAATTGTATGAAGCTTTTCTCGAAGGGCTAGTCCTTTTTGTTATTGTCAATTTGTTTGCACGAAAGCCTCGTCCTGAAGGGCAAATCGCTGGTATATTTTTAGTTTTCTATGGATCATTTAGATTCGTTATTGAATTTGTGCGGCAGCCTGATGCTCAATTTTTGAATCAAGAGGCAATGATCTCATCTCTCGAATGGATGACTCGAGGACAATGGCTATGCGTTCCAATGATCTTTTTAGGTGTATGGTTTTTACGAGATTATCTAATAAATTACATCAAAAGGTGACCCAAATTGATTCAATATCATAATTTAATGAAGTTCATTTTAGATAATGGTGTAGAAAAAATGGACCGAACTGGTGTCGGGACAAGAAGTATTTTTGGATATCAAATGCGGTTTAATTTGTCAGATGGATTTCCGCTACTTACAACGAAACGCGTTCATTTCAAGAGTATTCTGCATGAATTATTGTGGTTCATCAGAGGTGATACGAATATCCGGTATTTGGTAAGTAATGGTGTAAATATATGGAATGATTGGCCTTATCAAAATTGGCTGAAAGAGACGGGTCAGAATGTTAAATATCAAACTTATTCTCCGGAATGGCGTGCGAACATGAAGGAGTTTGTTGAAAAAATTAAAGAAGATGACGAATTTGCATCCAAATATGGAGATTTAGGTCCAGTTTATGGAAGACAATGGCGCAATTTCGGTGGTATCGATCAACTCGCTCAGCTGATCGATGATTTAAATAATAATGCTCATTCAAGAAGGCTAATCGTATCTGCTTGGAATCCTGAAGATATACCAGTTATGGTGAAATCTGGGCTACCACCGTGTCACACGTTATTCCAGTTTTACGTAGCAGATGGAAAGCTAAGTTGTCAGCTCTATCAAAGGAGTGCAGACGTTTTTTTAGGTGTGCCTTTCAATATTGCATCTTACGCATTATTAACATTCATGATTGCCAAAGTTACTGGATTTGAGCCAGGCGATTTTGTTCATACTTTTGGAGATGCTCATTTATATTTAAATCATTTTGACCAAGTCAATGAACAATTATCGAGAGATTCATATCCTCTCCCAAATCTGATTATCAACGATGAGGTAGCTACTTTATTTGACTTTTTGTATGAAGATTTTGAGTTAAGGAATTATCAGCATCATCCTGCTATACCGGCATCAGTGGCTGTTTAATGAGATTATCAATCATTGTTGCAATGTCGCGAAATAATGCAATCGGTGTGAATAACGAGCTACCGTGGCATCTTCCTGAGGATTTAAAAAACTTTAAAAAACTTTCACTCAACAAGCCAATCATAATGGGTAGGAACACTTTTGATTCTATTGGCAGACCTTTACCAGAGCGAGATAATATTGTTTTGAGTCGCAACGCAGAAATGAATAACGAAAATATCTTTTTAGCGAATAATCAAGATAGAGCTTTAGACCTCGCTGAGGGATTCGCAAAAAAAAGGCAATGTGACGAGATTATGATTATCGGTGGGGAACAAATCTATCGTATGTTTTTCAGAAGTGTTTCAAGAATATATTTGACATTGGTGGATACTAATATCAATGGAGATGCATTCTTTCCAGCTTTGGATAAAAAAATTTGGGTTGAAAGAACCGTTTCTGAGAATATACATGAAAATGGACTTACCTATCAATTCTTAACACTTGAAAAATCTCAATGATTGATCTTCCTCTCTATAGTCCATTAATTGATTATATATAGCAGAATCTAG
>OCZA010000590.1_pt1 | contig 12133 bp, 10 predicted proteins | sample 1539021 | NCBI WGS metagenome assembly OCZA01 (sample SAMEA2619376, study PRJEB22493) | marine metagenome | biome: marine biome (ENVO:00000447); feature: surface water layer (ENVO:00002042); material: "saline water (ENVO:00002010), including plankton (ENVO:xxxxxxxx)" | depth 5 m | reverse complement strand
TTAATTCTTTGCATACATAGTCCATACTGCTCTTAAACTCACTCGAATTGAAATAGTTATTTTGTCCTGTAAGGGAATCCCATTCATCTAGTATCTTGTCTGGGGTTCTTAAAGAGGTTGTCCAATTTACACTGGTACCTCCTCCAATTCCCATTCCGGCTAAAAGCAAGACTTTATAACCTCTAGTTTGTTGTATTCCATTCGTGTCATAGAAGTTGTGATACCCAAATGTTTCATTGTTTGTCTCACCGTTGCCATAACTACCTTTTTCGAATATACCTACTTCATATTTTTCATTGAGTATATTAGCTGCGACACCTCCACCTGAGCCACTACCAATTACTGCTACTTCTATACTTTTTGGAATAGATACGTCTTTTTTTTCAATTGTCGTATTTTTATAGATTGGGTAATCAAGGTATTTATATACTGAACCCTCACCATCAAGAGATCTTGCAGTACTTAAACCAAATAATGCAGTGATTCCAGAACCTAGCTTTCTTAATATTGATAAATTAGAACTTTGTAAATTTTTTACAAATTCTGGAATATTTGAGTCCTTTATGAAAAGCTTTCTTAATCCAAAAGAAAATATAAAGAAGAAGCCTTTCAATTGAATAATTTCAGATCTGTCTGGAAAATTTTCAATGATAAAATCAAAATACTTTTTTGAGTTTTTTATTTCTTCCTGGTCAAAATTTGGATACAAACTAGAAAATATTGTATTAAACGATTTATCTATTCTTTTCCCCACCTTACAATTTTACACTCTCAATTATGGATATGACACATAAACTGTACTGTTATATTTCATGAATCTGTCAAAGTTAAACTTCAAAAAAATAATTTATATGATTTTAGGAATTATAAGTTTTTCCCTGGGTGCAATTGGAATTATCATACCTGGCCTTCCTACAACACCTTTTATGATCCTCTCATCAATACTTTTTTTACGATCTTCTGACAGGATGTACAAATGGTTAATCAACCATCCAAGATTTGGTAAGTATGTACTTGATTTTAAAAAAGGTAAAGGAATAACTTTCAAAACAAAGATTTATGCACAAACAATGATGTTAGTTACCGTAACACTCTCCCTTATTCCTATCTCACCAATGTTTATAGATAATCCAGCTATTCGAATTGTATTGTTTGCTTCTGGGATTTTTAGTTTTTGGTTGGTTGGTTTTAAAATTCCAACAAATAAGTCACATGTGAATGAACCTAATAAAAAATAAAAAGATTTTCATCTTTCTTTTTGTAATCGTTTTTCTATATTTTTTTCTATCATTTTTTGTGGCTTTTTCAGCATTTAGCATTGGAGATGAAGTCTATGAATCAACACCTGAAAGTCTTGGTTTAATTTATGAGGAGAATGATATCTTGACTTCTCAAAGCTCACTTTCTACGTGGTGGATACCAAATAATTCTGATATCACAATAATTATGTTGCATGGGCTGAGAAGTCAAAAAGCTGATCAGGAAATATTGGATAAAATCGCAGAGTTTAACAATCTTGGTTATTCAATTATTGCAGTTGATTTCCGTAATCATGGAAAATCTGGGGAAGGTGATTTTACTTTTGGAGTAGACGAAGTAAATGACGTATTTAATACGATTGCATATTACAGAGATGCCAAAGATTTAACTAGGTTTGGCATTTGGGGGTTTAGTTATGGCGCAACAACTGCATTACTTACAGGATTAGATTTTGATCAGCAGAACTTAGGTGTTGAGATTGTTGGAATCTTTGCAGAAAGTCCCTATATGGACCTTTTAGCTGTTTTTACCGACCAAGTTGCTTATAGGACGCCTCTTAATACTGCAATGGCAAATCTGCTTAAACCAGGGACAGTTTTGTTAAGTAATCTCATTTATAATTTTGAATTTAATTCTGTTCAAGAAAAGTTTGATTCAAGTAGTGGAATAGGGATTCCCACAATTTTAATTTCTTGTGGTAATGACGAAATCATCCCTGAAGGACAAATACAAGATTTGAGGGATTTATTGGGTGTAAATTCTTCTATTGAAGATTTTATTGACTGTCGTAACCATGGAGATGCCCTTAAAAGTGATACTGATAAATATAGGAGTCTATTTTTAAATCTTTTTAAATCTTAACGTAATAATGACTTTTGGCAGTTTTGGCAGTCATAAAGGCCTTTTGAAGCCTTAGATTTGCAATATAAATCATAAGCCTGTAAATAAATTCATTTTGAAATACCTAATCTTAAGAAAATTTGAATTATCTTTAGGAGTATGAAACAGGGTATCAAATTTTATAAAACATATGATGTAAAAAAAATATCACAGTGTCATGAATCTATTGGTCCAAAAACATTAACACCTAATTCACGATTAGATAGATGGAGTGGTATTAACAATGCAATATCTGATTGGCTAATCAATGATGCTGATGATGAGGTTGCAATTAAAGTTGCAGAAGAAAATTTTCAATTTTATGATCCACTTCAAAGAAAAATAATGTCAGATCTTTTTGAACGATTTAGGACATTAGTACCTAAGCCATTACCTCAAGTAAATATCGATTTTTTTAGACAAGAAGTTATAAAAGAAATTGATGGTGAACAAAAAGGTATGTATACGTCATTTCAATATCAGCTTCAGGACGAAGATAATTCAGAATATATAAAACTTAAAGCAGGAGTATCAGATTTAGAAGATATAGATAGAGCTATTGTTGCAGATACAAAACTTGATGGAGAAACATTTTTAACTGCTCAATTAATTAAAGATGATTTTGATGAAATAAAAGAACCATCAAATTCAAAAGAAATTATTGAAAGCTACTTTCAAATAATTAGAGAATTTGAAGAGAATAGAAAAAAAGCAACGCCTGGATTGCATTGTTATATGTGCGATAGACCATCGAGATGTGGTCAATATCCTGTGGTGGACGGTCAAGAACCAAAGTCAAACTTTAGAGGGATATTAATAAGCAAATCAAATTTGTTGAATCTTGAAACATGTGAACGTTGGACATCATGGCGGGCTCAATACGCAATTCCTAAAGATGTTGAAAATGAATCATTTGAGGCTGAACTTGGTCAAAAATTTCATTCTTACTCCCAAAAAATGCTTGAAAAAAATAAAAACATTTTTGGAGATAAAGAAATTGAGAGATTGAAAGAGATGCTGGTGGACGAAGAGGAAAAATTTTCAATACAAATTCTCAAGAAATATGAAGAATTAATAAATGCTTTGGATAATGAAGTAGAAGATCAAAAGGAATTAGAAATAAAATTATCCGAGTACGGTCTAGGTTTTTCGATTGTAAAAGATGGAATAGTTTCAAATTCAAAAATGGAATTAAGAGATGATAAAGTTGCTGTCACATTTATGGGTCAGGCAGATTTAGTTGGAAGATATAAAGGAAAAGGGTTAGTTATTGAGCTCAAAACAGGTCAGGAAAGTAATGATGATCTTACTGAAGCAGAGTTATATGCTTTAGGTGCAAAATTATTGCTGAAAGAAGACGAAGTGTATGTTTTTCATATTTATACAAATAAAGATGGTGGAAAGTTAAAAAAGAGAAAATTTGGTGAAAGTGAGTTTGATTCTATAATTAAAAAATTCGAGGACAAGGCACAAAGAGTTGCTAATTGGAATCCTAATGATTCGTTATCACCTTCTTTTAATGTTGGTGATTGGTGTGCTAATTGTGACTACCAAACAACATGTACTGAATATAGATAAGGTTTTAGTAAGAACTATATGAGAATATAATTAAAATGATGGATTTATCAGTAACACCAGCAAGTTTAGTTTCCTCGGTTTATGAAAAGTTAACCGAGAATATAAACAGTTTGAGGGCAAGAAAAGACGCCCCTCTTACACTTGCTGAAAAACTTCTTTTTGGCCATGCAACAGACATTTCATCAGTTTCTTTGAATAAAGGTGAAGATTATGGAGATTTTGCACCAGACAGAGTAGCTATGCAAGATGCAACAGCTCAGATGGCTTTATTACAATTTATGCAAGCAGATTTACCTGAAACAGCAGTACCAACGACTGTGCACTGTGACCATTTAATTCAAGCATATGAGGGTGCAAGTACAGACCTTCAAGTTGCAAACAAAACACATAAAGAGGTTTTTGATTTTCTAAGAACTGCTTCAGAAAAGTATGAAATAGGATTCTGGGGACCAGGAGCTGGAATTATTCACCAGGTTGTTCTCGAACAATATGCATTTCCTGGAGGAATGATGATTGGTACTGACAGTCATACACCTAATGCCGGGGGATTATCCATGATCGCCATTGGAGTTGGAGGTGCAGACGCTGTTGATGTCATGGCTGGTATGCCATTTAATACAAAGATTCCAAGTTTGATTGGTGTTAAATTAACAGGATCATTGAGTGGCTGGACGTCACCAAAAGATATTATTTTAAAAGTAGCAGAAATTCTCACTGTTAAGGGAGCTACGAATGCAATTGTTGAATACTTTGGCGAAGGAACTCAAACTATTTCAACTACTGGTAAAGCAACCATCACAAATATGGGTGCCGAAATTGGTGCAACATGTTCAATCTTTCCATACGATGAAAAAGGTAGTGATTATCTAAAAGCTACAGGTAGAGAAGAGATAGCTGAATTAGCAAACTCTAGAATGGATTTACTCACTGCTGATGAAGAAGTTTTAAAAAATCCAGAAAACTATTTCAATCAAGTTATTGAAATTAATCTTGATGAATTAGAGCCACATATTGTTGGACCACATACACCTGATCTAGCAAGACCAATTTCTGGATTAAAAGAAGATGCAAACGCAAATGACTATCCACTTAAGATTTCAAGTGCATTGATTGGATCATGTACAAACTCCTCTTATGAAGATATTGGAAGGGCTGCATTTATTGCTAGAGAAGCAGCAAAGCATGGTTTAAAAGCAAAAGTTCCTTTAATGGTTACTCCTGGATCTGAACAAACAAGAGCCACGATTGAGCGTGATGGCTATCTTAAAGACTTAGAGGCAATTGGTGCAACAGTCCTTGCCAACGCATGCGGTCCTTGTATTGGCCAATGGAAAAGAGATGACATAAAAGAAGGGGAGAGTAATTCAATTGTTTCATCCTTTAATAGAAACTTCCCTGCAAGAAATGATGGCAACGCAGAAACATTATCATTTATTGGATCTCCAGAAACAGTAATAGGACTTGCCCTTGGAGGTACACTAGATTTCAACTTTCTTGACGATACATTAACAAGTAAAGATGGTGAAGAGATAACCCTCAACCCACCAATTGCAGATGAATTACCTGATAAAGGATTTGAAGAGACTTTAGAGGGATTTATTCAACCTACACCAGGTGATGATGTAGAGGTGGTAATTGACCCTGAATCAAATAGATTACAAAGACTAACTCCTTTTGAAGCACCTAATGAGAGTGAATACGCATCAATGAGTGTATTAATGAAAGCAGAAGGAAAATGTACAACTGATCATATATCACCAGCCGGTAAGTGGCTTCAATTTCGTGGTCATCTAGAGAACATTTCTCAAAACTTGTTTAACGGAGTAAATAATGCTTTCGCAGAAAATGCTGGAGATGGAGTAAATGTTTTAACAAAAGAAGTTGATACGTTACCAAATATTGCAAAAAATTATCATGCTGAGAATGTTAGCTGGGTTGCAGTCGGCGATGAAAACTATGGAGAGGGATCTTCAAGAGAGCATGCAGCAATGGAACCTAGATTTAGAGGATGCAAAGTAGTTCTGGTTAAAAGCTTCGCAAGGATTCATGAAGCAAACTTGAAGAAACAAGGTATCTTGCCTTTAGTTTTTGATGATAAAAATGATTATGAAAAAATTGAACAATTCGACAAAATGACAATAAAGAGTCTTAGCGATATAAAAGTAGATACACCAATAGAGATTGTCTTAGAGAAAGAAAACGGTGAGCAAGAAACCATTAAAGCCAATCACTCTTTATCTTCAGATCAAATATCGTGGTTTTTTGCTGGTTCTGCATTAAATTACATCAAATCTAAATAAATGGATAGCATCTCTGACAAAGTTAAAAAGATAAGAGTTGAGTATGAAGACAAGCCACTCAATTTAGAAGACCTCAATCAAGATCCATTAGAACAATTCAATACATGGTTTCAAATTGCTATCGACGCTGAAGTAAATGAGGCAAACGCTATGGCTATATCGACTATAACTCAAGAAGGAACACCAAGGTCTCGCTATGTACTGTTTAAAGATATTGTCGATGATAAATTAGTTTTTTACTCCGATTATCAAAGCAGTAAGGGTAAAGAGATGGATAACAATCCAAATATTTCTGGATTATTCTTCTGGCCTGAACTCCACCGTCAAATAAGGCTTGAAGGTATTATCTCGAAGACTTCAGATGAAGTTTCTGACAATTACTTTGCTTCCAGGCCAAGAGGTGCACAATTGAGTGCAATAGCTTCCAGTCAAAGTTCTGAAATAAAAGGAAGAGAAACAGTTGAAGAGAAAATTCAAGAATTAGAAAAAGAATTCGAAGGAAAAGATATACCAAGACCTGATAACTGGGGTGGATATGCCATTGATATAAGTTTCTGGGAGTTTTGGCAGGGAAGAAGAAGCAGAACCCATGATCGCTTTATTTACGTTAAAAATGATAATTCATGGGAAATAACTAGACTATCACCTTAAGAAAAAGTTTTATGAGAGATATCAAAGTAACCAAGAATTTTATTAACTCTGAAAATACATCAGTTCTCTATGAGTCTGGAAATACAAAAGTATTAATAACAGTCTCTATTTCAGATAGAGTTCCAAGATGGCTTGAAAACTCAGATAAGGGCTGGCTTACAGCTGAATACAACATGTTGCCTGGCTCATCTGATCAAAGAGTTTCACGAAAATCTTTTGAAGGGGGAAGGTCAAAAGAAATATCAAGACTAATTGGAAGATCACTTCGATCTGTATGTGACCTTGGAATATTAAATGGATACTCAATCACAGTCGACTGCGATGTTCTTGATGCAGATGGAGGAACAAGAACAGCATCAATCAATGGTGCATGGATTGCACTTAATGAGACTTTCAATAACCTTGTTGATCAAAAAAAATTAGTTCAAAACCCCCTAACAAACCAAATTGCTGCGTTGTCAGTTGGAATAGTTGATGGAGATTTTATTGCTGATTTAGATTATGAAAAAGATTCAAGTGCCCAAGTAGATTTAAATCTTGTACTAAATGACAATTATGAGATATTAGAAATTCAAGGAACTGCTGAGCAAAAGCCATTTTCTAAAGAAGACTTAGATAAACTTTTTGAAATGACCAAAGAAGAGGTTAATAAAGTCTTTGATGTACAAAAGAATGTATGAAAATCTTATTTGCGAGTAAAAATAAGAACAAGTTCAAAGAAATAAAAGAGATTTTTAAAGATTCAAAATTTGAAATAATATTCGATGACGACCTTGAAGATGTTGTTGAAGATAAAGATACTATCTTAGGGAACGCTCAAAAAAAATCAGAAGAAATTTTTCTTAAGCATAACATTCCTGTCCTTTCTGATGACTCAGGACTATTTGTAGAAGCATTAGGAAATCTACCTGGAGTCTCAACTGCTCGATACGCAGGGGAGAATGCTTCAGACCAAGAAAACATCGAAAAGATGTTGAAAAATTTATCAAATGAAGAAAATAGAAAGGCTTTTTTTAAAACGGTCATATATTTTTTTGATGGAGAAACCAGGTTAGATACTGAAGGAATATTAAATGGTCAAATAACTACGACTCCCCGAGGTAACAATGGTTTTGGATACGATCCTATTTTTGAAATAGACGGATCAACCCTGGCAGAGTTAAGTTTTGAAGAAAAGACTGACATAAGTCATAGAAAAATTGCTGCAAAAAAAATGTGTGATTTGTTAACAGATACTTTTGCAGAATAAATATTTTTTGTGTAGACAAGCTAATAAACGAAACTATTATGAATTCATGATTAATTTCATAATTATTATTTAAGGACAACGAACTTTTCGTTGTTACCCTTGCGTTGCAGGGGTTTTTTTTTGGAAGAAGAAGAATGAAGATAGACATATTTGATACGACACTAAGAGATGGCTTTCAGCAAGAAGGCATATCACCGTCTGTAAAAGATAAATTAGCTATTGCAAAGCTAATTGATGAACTGGGTGTTGATTTTATCGAAGGTGGTTGGCCTGGGGCATCGCCAAAAGAGAAAGAGTTTTTTGATACAGCAAAGAAAGATTTGAATTTAAACAATGCAAAATTAGTTAGTTTTGGATCTACACGTAAACTAAATACCAAAGTTGAAGAAGATCCACAAGTTCAAGCATTAATTGATTCAGAAACTGAATATGTCTGTATTGTTGGAAAATCCTCAAATCTGCACATCACTAAAGCGTTAGAGACGGATGTAGACAATGCTATCTCAATGGCAGTAGACACTGTGAGATTCTTGAAGGAAAATAATCGAAAAGTATTTTTTGATGCAGAACATTTTTTTGATGGTTTAAAAGAGAATGCAGAAGTGACTCTAAAAATCCTCGATTCAGTTGTAAAAGAAGGTGTTGAGTGTTTCATCTTTTGTGATACAAACGGAGGAACTCTTCCACATGAAGTTACGGAACTTTTAAATCCAATAATTGAGAAATATCCAGATCAAGAATTTGGTGTTCATTTTCAAAATGACAATGGCTGTGCAGTCACCAATTCTTTGGCAGCTGTAAATTTAGGTGTAAAGCACGTACAAGGAACAATGAACGGTTATGGGGAGAGAACAGGAAATGCAGATTTATGTACTTTGTTACCAAATCTATCTCTCAAGATGAATCTAGAAACAGTTCCTGAAAAGTCTCTTGAAAAATTAACTCCTATTGCTAATCACATTGCAGAACTTGTAAATATTGCAATAGACTCAAGACATCCATATGTTGGGTCATCAGCATTTACTCATAAGGCTGGATTGCACGCATCAGGTATGTCAAAAGACAATACATTATATGAGCATATCAATGCAAGCCAGGTAGGAAACTACACAAGGACTACAGTTTCTGAGTTAGCAGGTAGAGCAAGCGTCATTACAAAAGCAAAAGAATTTAATATTGAGTTTTCAAACGATGAAGCCAAAAATTTGATTGAACAAGTACAAAACTTAGAATATGAAGGTTTTCAATATGAGGCTGCTGATGCATCTTTATATTTATTGATGAAAAAAATTAAAGGTGAAGAACCAGAATTTTTTTCTTTTGAGAGTTTTCGAGTTTATTCCGAAAGAAGAAATTCACAGAATGTAGTTTCTGAGGCAGTTTGCAAGATTACTGTTGAAGAAAATAGATTTGTAACAACTGGTGAGGGAGTAGGACCTGTTGATGCATTGAATAAAGCATTGAAATCTGCCTTAAAAAATAACTATCCCGATGTAGATAAAATTAAATTAACTGATTATAAAGTAAGAATTATTGATTCATCAGATGGTACGGAAGCAAAAACAAGAGTACTAGTTGAGTTTACGGATGGTGAGATGATTTGGAGCACAATCGGTGTGCATGAAAATATTATCAATGCATCTTGGAATGCTTTGTGTGATGGTTTTAATTATTATTTTATGGAAAGTTCATCGTAAAATTTTTATAATTACCTTAGGTAATTAAAAATGTCAGAAAAAATTGAAAATCTACTTGGGGAAAATAGAACTTTTGATCCACCTTCAAGTATTGTTGAAAACGCAAACGCTACTAAAGAATGGTTTGATTTAGCTGAGCAAGACAGATTAGCCTATTGGCAAAAACAGGCCCTTGAGAGAATTACTTGGTATAAAGAGCCAACCGAAATTTTAGATGATTCCAATGCACCTTTTTATCAATGGTTTAAAGATGGAGAATTAAATCTATCTTATAACTGTCTAGATCGTCATTTAGAAACAGATGGAGACAGAGTTGCATTTTACTGGGAGGGAGAACCTGGAGACACTCAAGAGATTACCTATCAGGATCTTTATGAGAGAGTTTGTAAATTATCCAATGGCTTAAAAGAATTAGGAGTCAAAAAAGGGGATAGAATAGCAATTTATCTCGGCATGACTCCAGAGATCGTAATTTCAATGTTGGCATGCGCAAGAATAGGCGCTGTTCATTCAGTTGTTTTTGGTGGTTTCTCTGCTGAAGCATTAGCTGATCGAATAAATGATGCAGAAGCAAAGGTAGTTATTACCGCTGATGGTGCCTGGAGAAGGGGAGATATCGTTCCTTTAAAAAAGAATGTAGACGATTCATTGAAACTAACAGACCATATTGAAAGTGTTGTAGTTGTAAAAAGAACTAATAATGACGTAAATATGGTTGAGGGTTTAGATTATTGGTATCACGATTTAGTAGATAAACAAGATGCTACATGTGAGCCAGAGGTGATGAATGCAGAAGATATGCTTTACATACTCTACACATCTGGCACTACCGCAAAACCAAAGGGAATAGTCCACACACAGGCCGGATACCTTACCGGAGTAACAACTACACATTCAGCAGTTTTTGATGTAAAAGAGGATGATATTTACTGGTGTGCTGCTGATTGTGGATGGGTAACTGGTCATAGCTATATTGTCTATGGTCCTCTTGCTAATAAGACAACGAGTGTTATGTATGAGGGAGCACCAAACGCTCCAGATGAAAAAAGATTGTGGAGTATTGTTGAAAAATATAAAGTAAATATTTTTTACACAGCTCCAACTGCAATAAGAGCATTTATGAAGTGGGGAGTAGAACATCCTCAAGCACATGATTTATCTTCTCTAAGGTTATTAGGAACAGTTGGAGAGCCAATCAATCCGGAAGCCTGGATGTGGTACCACGAAAATATTGGAAGCGAATCTTGTGCGATTGTTGATACATGGTGGCAAACTGAAACAGGATCAATCATGATCACTCCACTTCCAGGTATCACCAGTACAAAACCAGGATCTGCTTGTGGACCGATGCCAGGAATTGATGCAATTGTTGTAGACGAAAAAGGAAACGAAGTTTCAAAAGGAGAAGGTGGATACCTTGCAATAAAAACACCATGGCCTTCAATGTTGAGAACAGTTTTTGGAGATGAAAAAAGATATATCGATACCTACTGGTCAAAATATGATGGAATGTATTTTGCAGGAGATGGTGCAAAATATGATGATGACGGATATTTCTGGTTACTTGGAAGAGTGGATGATGTAATGAATATATCAGGTCATAGGATATCAACAGCTGAGGTCGAAAGCGCCCTTGTTGCACATGAGTCTGTGGCAGAAGCTGCAGTAATTGGAAGAGCAGATGAAATTTCTGGAGAGGCAATTGCAGCTTTCGTAACCTTGATTGGTGGCTTTGAAGGAAATGATGAACTGATCACGACTCTACGACAACATGTAAGTGATAAGATAGGACCTATCGCAAAACCAAAAAGTATTGTGATAACAAATGACCTTCCAAAAACAAGAAGTGGAAAAATAATGAGAAGACTACTTAAAGATATTTCAGAGGAAAGAAAACTCGGAGACGTTACAACGCTTGCAAATGCAGACATCGTTTCAGAATTACAAACCAGATCGTCAGAGTCAGCTGATGAATGAAAGAACTCACTCATGGGAAACACCAAAGGATGTTGCTGAAACATTATTAAATTTAGATAAGGAAGACCGTCGAAAATTCTTGAGAGAGTACCCACCTGGTTCAACTGGTATCGGCTCATTAATGGGATTTACAAAAATTGAAATAGATGATGATGGTCACACTTCTTTTTATTGCAAGGCTGAGGAATTTCACTATAACCCAATTGGTAGTGTGCATGGTGGTCTTGCAGCAACGCTTTTAGATTCCTGCAATAGTATCTCAGCACAATGCAATTTAGATAAAGGATTTATAGCTTTAACAACAGATATCAAAGTAAATTATTTGAGCCAGATCACAGTTGATACCGGTGAGATAGTAGCTACTGGAAAGATTGATAAATTAGGTAGAAAAGTTATTTTTGTATCTGGAGAACTTAAAGATATGAACGGTAAACTTTTGGCTACAGCATCCTCAACTGAACTCGTTGTTCAAATTTTCTAATTTATAGTGCGGATGAGAGGACTCGAACCTCCACGAGCAAAGCTCACTAGATCCTAAATCT
>OCZA010000589.1_pt1 | contig 12138 bp, 14 predicted proteins | sample 1539021 | NCBI WGS metagenome assembly OCZA01 (sample SAMEA2619376, study PRJEB22493) | marine metagenome | biome: marine biome (ENVO:00000447); feature: surface water layer (ENVO:00002042); material: "saline water (ENVO:00002010), including plankton (ENVO:xxxxxxxx)" | depth 5 m | reverse complement strand
CCAGGAAGTCAATACGAAAGATGGGTAGACATTTATACAAGATTGGGAGTTGAGAGGATTTTATTTCTCGGACAAGAAGTTAATGATGGAATTGCGAACAGCTTAGTAGCTCAAATGCTCTACCTTGATTCTGATGATAATACAAAACCTATTTATCTTTACATAAATAGTCCTGGCGGATCAGTCACTGCAGGTTTGGCAATATATGACACTATCAAATACGTTAAAAGCGATGTAGTCACTATATGCGTAGGTCTTGCAGCCTCAATGGGAGCATTTTTACTAGGAGCTGGTACTAAAGGTAAAAGGGTTGCTCTTCCTCATAGTCGAATTATGATTCATCAACCACTGGGAGGGACTTCACAACGTCAGGCTAGCGATATTGAAATAGAAGCTAGAGAAATACTGAGAATTAAAGATATGTTGAATCACTCTATGTCTGATATGACAGGACAATCCTTTGAAAAAATAGAGAAAGATACTGACAGAGATTATTTTCTAAGTGCTGAAGAAGCTAAAAACTATGGGCTAATTGATAGAGTAATTTCACATCCAAGTGAGGCCAGCTAGCTCTAATTCTCTAAAATTAATATTTAAATATTAATTTTTAAATGAGCAATTATATGGTTTATTTACACCTTTAATGTCTAAAATATTAACTATCAAAAGTTTAGAAGTTACAACTAATGACACAACTCTTTTATGACACAGATGCTGACCTAAGTCTATTAAAAAATAAAACTATCGCAATAATAGGCTACGGTTCACAAGGCCATGCACATGCTTTAAATCTTAAAGACAGTGGAATGGATGTAATAGTAGGGTTATACAAAGGTAGTAATTCTGAAAGCAAAGCTATTAATGATGGATTAAAAGTATTTACTGTTTCTGAGGCTTGTGAAAAAGCAGATTGGATTATGATTCTGCTTCCAGATGAGTTCCAAAAAGATGTTTATATCAAAGAGATAGAACCAAATTTAAAAGAAGGTAAGATATTAAGTTTTGCACATGGATTCAATATAAGATTCGAACTCATTAAGCCACCTAATTTTGTCGACGTTGTAATGATTGCACCAAAAGGGCCTGGACATACTGTTCGTTGGGAATATCAGAATGGCCAAGGAGTTCCTGCTCTATTCGCAGTTGAACAGGACTATTCAGGCAATGCGAGATCATTAGCTATGTCTTATGCCAAGGGTATTGGAGGTACAAGAGCTGGGATTCTTGAAACAAATTTCAAAGAAGAAACTGAAACAGATCTTTTTGGAGAACAGGCAGTTCTATGTGGTGGTTTATCAGAACTTGTTAAATCAGGATTTGAAACTCTCGTTGAGGCAGGATATCAACCCGAATTAGCATATTTTGAGTGTTTACACGAAGTAAAGTTAATTGTCGATCTTATGGTCAAGGGAGGATTATCTCAAATGAGAGATTCAATTTCAAATACTGCAGAATATGGTGATTATGTAAGTGGGAAAAGACTTATAAATAATGATACAAAGAAAGAAATGCAGAAAATTTTAAAAGATATTCAAGATGGTACTTTCGCTAAGAATTTTGTAGATGAATGTGATAATAACAAACCCTTAATGACAAAATTGAGAGAAGAAAATTCTAAACACGAGATAGAAAAAGTTGGAAAAGGTCTTCGTGCTATGTTCAGTTGGCTGAAATAAATTTATATTTTATATTTATTGGCTCGATTGGGTTTGATCTTTTAATTGGTGATCCAAGGTTTATCATCCATCCTGTTCAAATAATTGGGATTTACATAAAACAAATAACTAATTTTTTTATCCATAATTTCAAGAAAAATAAGAGAATATTATTTTGGGGCGGATTATTTATTGCACTATCCACTATCGCGACAAGCTTTGTGATCGGTAAGATTATTGAATTAATTTTCATTCAATCAAAAAGCAATTTTATTTTTGGAATATTAATCTTCTTAGGCTTATCGAGTTGTTTAGCTTCAAAAAGTCTAATCTCGAGCGTAAAAGAAATTTCAAATCTTATAAACGACAACATAACTGATCAAAAAACTGAACAAATAGTTAAAGAAAAAGTTCAAAGAATTGTAAGTAGAGATGTAAGTACAGCTTCGTTAGAGCATCTTTTGAGATCAAGTATTGAAAGTCTTACAGAAAATTCAGTTGATGGGATTTTTGGTCCGCTTTTTTGGATATTTATTGGAACAGTTTTTATCAAATTTTCGATTTTTCTTCCAGGTCCTTTATCACTTGGCTTTTCATATAAAGCAATAAGTACTTTGGATTCAATGATCGGCTATAAATATGACCAGTACAAATATCTAGGTTTTTTTAGTGCAAAAATTGAAGATTGTTCAACTTTCCTTCCAAGTAGATTAGTTTTATTAACATTACCTTTGGTTAGTTCTAAAATTAAAAAATATATTTCTGTAATTAAAAAAAGTTACTCTGATGGAATTAAATATGATTCTCCTAATTCTGGTATTTCAGAGGCTATTTTTGCATATATTTCCAATATCAAATTAGGAGGTGAGAACAAATACAATGATGAAATTATTGAAAAGCCAATTATCAATTCAAATGGTGATATTTGCTCCAAAGAAAAAATAAATATTATTTGTCAATTAATTTTAAGACTTCAAATACTATGGATAATTACTTTTACCATAATTTTTTTTAATATTTGAATTCCAATTCAATGAAATTTGTTTTAAGTCACTATCATTATTAAAAAGACATTTTTCATGAAAGAAGAAAATCCCCCATTAAAAAATTCGGATAATAGTCCTATTGAAAATCTAAATGAAGATACAAATAATACATCTTCTGATAGTGAATATTCAAAGTGGGTTGATAATCAAGGTGATGAAGTAAAAAATGTTTTTGGATTTAATAGTAGTGCTGAACTTGTTAATGGCAGAGCAGCTATGATCGGTTTTTTAATGCTCTTATTAACCGAATTAGTTTTTAAAGGAAGACCTGTTACTTCCTCAATCTTTGGTATAAATTGAAAATGGAAGAAAAAAAATCTAATCCACTAAAAATTTTCCTATACATTTCAGCTTGGGTAATAATTTGGGGAACATTTGGTTCATTTATAGATTTTCCTCTTTATAAAAATAATATCTATCAAGAGGGGAGCATATATCAATATCTTACTTTTACAATTACAGCAATCATTTCAATTTTGAGTGCCAAATTCTTTTATAAAAAAATTAAACTATAAAAACTTATATCTATATTTTTTGATAATTTTTGCTGGTTCTAAATTATCCTGAGTCTCATATAGTATCCATTGATGAGTTTCAGTATCATGATCACAGCCTAAGCTATTTGATGGGTCAGGCAAATTAGAAAGATATGAGTGACATGACTGATCCGCCTCGAAAGCAGAGTCATAACCACTTAAAAAGTATACTGAAAATCCAATAAGTACAACTGATATAACCACTTGAAAAAATAAGCTAACTATCTTCATGAATTTCCTGTCAAAATTTAAATATATCACTTCTAAAATTCTTTCGATAAAAAATTAAGCTATCGACCAACATTAAAGATAAAATCATGAAAGCCTTGATTATTAAAATACAAAATAACCAAAAGTACTAAAATTATATTTAAAACTAATACAACTGAACCAAATATATTAATCTGCTTTTTACCTGGTAAGGTATAAGTAAATTTTTTTCCTTTAAGAAAAGAAGCTAACCCTTTTTTCTCTTTTTCCAAGTCCTTAATAGGTTTATCATTTTTAACTTCACTTTCAGAAAAACCTTTTACCATTACAACCTTTATAACAAATTAATAATATTCTAAATTTAAAATTTTTCTCAAGAATTAACAATTTTTAATCACATATGGAATCATCATTCCATTTTTATTTTTCTTTAACTTTCTAAAGTAATAAGCTTCAATAAGTTCTGTCTGCAACCCAAGAATACTTGCCTGACATTTATATTTTTTTTGCTCAGACTCAACTAACTGTATTTTCTCAATTTCCAATAATAAGTTACTACATACTTTATATTGCAAATCTTTAAAGCATTCATTTGCTTTTCTTAAAATTTCCGATTTAGTTAATAATTGTTCGGCAACAATAGGATTTAAGAATAAAACTAACAAAGGTAGTGAGAAACATATGAATTTCTTATAACTAAAAAGAGTCAAAAAGTAAAAACCCTCCTAATAAAATCATGTTAAAAATAATATAAAAAATTATCAATCCTTTTTTCTTTATAAAAAAAGGTGCTCAAAAAGAGCACCTAAATTAAGGACAAATTAAGCTATTAGAATATTAGCCTTGAACTCTATCCTTAAATAGTTTTCCTGCTGAGAATGTAGGAACTCTTTTCGCGGGAATCGCAATTTTTTCCCCTGTTTTAGGGTTTAAGCCCTGTCTAGCAGAACGGTCCCTTGGTTCAAAAGAACCAAATCCCAGTATGGAGACTTTTTTGCCTTCCACTACTGAATCAACAATAGTTTCAATAGCTGCATCAACAACTAAAGATACATCTGTTTTTGTAAGCTCAGTACGAGCAGCTACAAGATTTACTAAATCAGCTTTGTTCATTGAATTGTTTGTATAGCAGAGATTTGAAAGACAAGAGTTTTAAAATCAAGTCTAATTACCTCGAACTTGCATATCATATGGAGCAAATACAAATACGGCAACCAAAAATGCCGGCGGCGCAAAGCTTTATACAAAATTTAATGACATTTTTAGCTATTCAACAATATTGTTAGATCTTAAATTTTTATAAGCACTTAAATTTACTTTAGCTAAAATGAAGGGCCAAAACTCTTGCAGTAACTAGTTTTCTTTAAAAAAGTTTATTTTCTAATTATTAAAAAAATTTATATTTAAAAGTAATCAATTTAAGAATTTCAAATATTTATTATTTTTTATTAAATTTCAGATATATTTTCTTCTCAGCACATGAAGAGGATATTCTTTCAATTTTAAAAGCAAAAAAGTTCAGTAGCATATTACGTTTGAACCGAGGTTTTGAACTTTTTTGTGTATAAATATAAAACAAAGAAAAGGACATTTAATTAGTAATATTAAATTTTTTAAATTTAAGAATATTGATGAGTGAAACATCAAATTTGATTCTTTTTTTTTAATTTTGCACTTATGATTCTGAAAGTGAATTATTTAATTAAATTAGTTCATTTATAAAAAAATTAAAGAAATAAAGAAACAGTGAATGATATAAAGGTAGGAAAACCATTGCCTCTGGGAAGTTCAATAACTTCAGGAGGTGTCAATTTCTCTCTAATCGCTACAAATGCAGAATATATAGAAATTTTATTATTCGAGAAAGAAGATTCAGTTGCTCCAAAAACAATCTTTAAGTTAGATCATAGTCATAAGACTGGGTCTTATTGGCATGCTGAAATAAATAATCTCAAAGAGGGTTCAATCTATGCCTTTAGAGTAAAACAGAATGATAATGGACTAAATAAAAATTATTCTAAAACTGTTCTCATAGATCCTTGCTCAAGAGGCATTACTGGATGGAGTAATTACAAAAGAAAAAATGCACTCAACAATATAGATAACATGGATTGTTGTCTTAAAAGTGTTGTTTGTGATAGAAAATCTTTTAATTTTAAAGATTTCCCTAGACCTAAACACTCATGGAAAGAAACTATTATTTATGAGTTGCATATCAAAGCATTTACTCAATCCTCTAATGAAGAAGAAAGTTGTTTTAAAAAATTTTTAAAAAAAATTCCATATCTTAAAAAACTTGGCATAACAAGTATTGAATTACTTCCGGTATTTTGTTTTGACCCAAATGATGCTCCTAATGGATTAGAAAATTTCTGGGGATATAGTCCTATTAACTGGTTTACTCCACATTTTCAATATCTTTCTAATAATACCGCCAAAGAAAATAGAGAGGAATTTAGAAAATTTGTGGAAGAATGCCATAAAGCAAACATTGAAGTTATTTTAGATGTGGTTTATAACCATACCTCTGAAGGAGATTATCAAGGACCTGCTATATCTTGGAAAGGGATAGATGACAATCTTTATTATTTCATCGACAAAGATAAAAATTATCAGGATGTCTCTGGATGTGGAAACACAATAGCAGCAAATAGAGGATTAGTTAGAAAATTAATATTAGAGTCATTAAAATGCTGGGTAAATGAATTAGGCGTTGATGGTTTTAGATTTGATTTAGGTATTGCCTTATCAAGAGGTGAAGATCTCATCCCTCTTGATAATCCACCAATTTTTGAAGATATTGAATGTGATCCTGAACTTGCCGATATCAAATTTATTAGTGAGCCTTGGGATTGTGGAGGATTATATAAATTAAACGATTTCCCATCTAAGAAAACGTTTACATGGAATGGGCATTTCAGAGATGACTTAAGAAGATTTTGGAAAGGGGATAAAGATACGGCTTGGAATATGAGTGACAAAATCAAAGGTAGTCCATCACATTACAAAGAAAATAATTTCTTACCAAAGTCTATAAATTTCATAACTTCTCACGATGGATTTACACTAAAAGATTTAGTTACCTTTAACAAAAAACATAATTTCGCAAATAAAGAGCAAAATAGAGATGGAGATAACCACAACAATTCATGGAATCATGGAGTGGAAGGACCTACATCAGACTTATCTATTAAAAAATTAAGAAAGCGGCAACAAAAAAATTTACTTTTGAGTTTATTCATTTCAAGAGGAGTCCCTATGTTGCTAATGGGTGATGAAATCGGAAGATCTCAAGGCGGTAATAATAATTCTTGGTGCCAAAACAATTCTTTAGGTTGGATGAATTGGGATGAAAATCAACAAGATTTAGAACTATTAAATTATCTAAAGTATTTAATAAAAATAAGAAAAAAATTTATTAATTTTTTTAATCCTATTTCTTCAACAAATAAAAAAGAAATTGACAATTTAGCCAATTATTATTGGCATGGTCCAAAGTTAGAAAGTCCAGATTGGAGTAGTTGGTCACATACAGTTGCATTAAGCATCAATAAAGGTGAAAATAATCCTTTAATTTGGGCTGGCTTAAATGCATATTCAAAAAGCATTGATTTTTATCTACCAAAATCTAAAAGTAAATGGCTCAAAATTATTGATACTAATCATTCTGAAACTACTAAGCCTATCCCCATTACCGATACTTTTATTAAAGTAGATAATAGAAGCTCTGTGTTAATTATTTCAGAAGAAGTATTTGGAACAAAAAATAATATAATCTAAAAGCGGGCGGCGGGAATCGAACCCGCATCTTCAGCTTGGAAGGCTGAGGTTTTACCACTAAACCACGCCCGCAATAAGTAATAGAATTACCTTTGCAATAATACATTACCAAACAATCAACAAAGTAAAAAGATTGGAAAATTCACACTCAAAAAATATAACCGGATCAAGAACAAGATTAATGCTCTCTTATGGACTTGGAGATGCAGGCACAGGTCTAGCCGCCACACAATTTGGCTTCTTCCTTTTTAGATTCTTTATTTGTTCGGCAGGTTTACCCGTTTTAATTGCAGGTTCATTACTAATGTTGATAAAAATATGGGATGCAATAAACGATCCATTAATAGGATGGTTAAGTGATAGGACAAAATCGAGATGGGGGCCAAGGATACCTTGGATGCTAATTGCTGCAGTGCCTCTAGGGATTTCTTTGGCAGCAATTTGGTGGATCCCCACAGGTCCTGTAATAAACAGAACGATTTACTATACTTTGATTTCAATAATAGTAATGACTGCTTATACAAGTATTAATCTTCCTTTCGCAGCTCTATCTACAGAAATCTCAGAAAAAACTTCAATAAGAACTAGGTTAAATGCCGCAAGATTTACAGGCTCAATAATAGCTGGTTTAACTGGTTTAATAATAGCTGGAGTGGTTTTAAATTCAGAAGGATTAGCTAATAACGAATATTTTGTGATGGGCAAAATTAGCGGTTTTATAGCAGTAATAACAACCTTATTATCTTGCTGGGGACTAGCCCCATATGCAAAAAAAGCTAGACGGCCATCTGGGAAAGCGGAACCAATTAAACTTCAATTCAAAAGAATATTTAATAACAAAAAATTTCTTAAAGTAATTTCTCTTTATATTTTACTTTGGTGTGCCTTGCAGTTAATGCAAACAGTCGCGTTAATTTATGTAGAGGATGTTCTTAATGTGCCTTCAGAAATTGCTAACTGGGTTCCAATACCATTCCAAATAAGTGCCCTAATAGGATTACAAATATGGGCAAGAGTTTCAAATAAGTTGAACAGAATTTCAGCTTTAAACTATGGTGCAATTATTTGGATTGTTTCTTGTACAGCAGCATTATTTTTACCTTCTTTATCAAAAGTTTCTTCTATAGAAGATGGCTTTTTACTTAATTTTGATAACCTTATCCTATTCATAATTTTGATTGTCATAATCTGTTTAATTGGAATAGGAGCTTCAACCGCGTACTTAATACCTTGGTCACTACTTCCTGATGCAATAGATGAAGATCCAGAAAAACCAGCAGGCCTTTATACTGCTTGGATGGTTCTTATTCAGAAAATTGGCATTGGACTAAGTGTTCAAGTATTAGGTTTATTATTATATATATCTGGTTATCAATCATGTTATGTGGACAATTCTACTTTAAATATTATTGAACAATCATCTTTAGCTCAATTAACCATTAGGTTATGTATTGGTTTTATACCTTCTTTGTTAGTAATAGTTGGACTATTTATAATGCGAAAGTGGGATCAAAAATTATTAACCAATTAATATAAAAACATGTACTATCCTAAGTTTTTTAAAAGACTTGTAAGCAGCCTCATAATTGGAGGACAAGCAATTAACTATATCTTTAGAGGTAAAATTTCAAAAAACGATCTTTTTGAACAGCTTATGGAATCAGGTCCTGGAAGTTTACTAATTGTTTTAATTACAGGCATTGCGGCAGGTACAGTTTTTAATATTCAGGTAGCTTCCCAACTAACAAGCATGGGGGTTTCAAGTGAAATAGGGGGCTTACTAGCTGTAGGAATGGCAAGAGAAATGGCTCCTCTTCTAACTGCTACTTTAATGACTGGCAAAGTCGCTACTGCATATGCAGCTCAACTCGGAACGATGAAAGTTACAGAACAAATAGAAGCTATAACAATGTTAAGAACTGAACCAATTCAATATTTAGTAGTTCCAAGATTACTTTCCATGATAATTATGTCACCAATACAATGTCTTTTATTTTTATCAGTTGCTTTATGGAGTGGGCAAATCTGGAGCACAATTTTTTATAACGTTCCTCCCATTGTTTTTTGGAACTCTGTTCGTTCTGGTAATGTAAGCTTAACTAGTTCAGACTTATCATCCATGATAATTAAATCCGTAGTTTTCGGATTACTAATATCAATTATTGCCTGTGGATATGGCCTTACTACTAAGGGAGGTCCAAAAGAAGTAGGAACAAGTACAACAGGTGCTGTGGTAATGACTCTTGTTACTGTATCTTTAATGGATGTAGTTCTAACACAAATATTATTTGGATAAATCGATGTTTAATACTAAATCAAAGCTAGCTGAGCCAGTAACCATCTCTCCATCTTTTCAATTACCAATAATCCTAATAATTTTAAGTTTTATGCTCCTATTTCTAAATATTGGTTATTGGCCCACAATAGTATTTGCTGCATTTAGCTTTTTTTTATTGCTTCAATCATTTACTTTAAGAATAAAAATCACTAATGAAGATTTTGTAGTTTTGCAACTTGGAAAAGAAATTAGAACCTTTCCATTTAAAAATTGGATCTCTTGGAAATTCTTTTTTCCCATAATCCCTGGTATTTTTTACTTTAGAGAAAAGTCTAGCCCTCATTTATTACCTATACTATTTAATCCAGAGCAACTAAAAAACGAACTTATAAAGAAAGTTGAATCTCTGGAAATTAAAAACCCTTAAAAATAAATTTTTGATTAATTACAAATTTAATTAAATGACTAATACTAAAGTTTCTAATAATAATCCTGATAAGGAATCAATAATCAATAAATCAATTACAAAAGCAAAAGATAATGAGATTATCAAAAATAAAACAATTCAAAATAAGAAGGTAACTTCTGTAAGCAAAAAACCTAATAAATCTATAGATGATATTTCAAATGAAATCTTTAGCGAGCTTATTTCAAAAAAAATCTCTTTAGTTAAAGAGATAAAAGATTTAGAAACAAAAAAAAATGAATTAGATAAAGATATTGAATCAAATTTCAAGGGTCAATCAGATAATATCGCTAAAAGAGTAAAGGGATTCCAAGAATATTTAACGGGCTCTTTACAGAACCTTTCACAAAATGTAGAAAAACTAGAATTAGTTTCACAACCAATAGTTGTTAAGCCTTCTCCTCTTGATGAAAAAAAAGAGGCTTCAAACAAAAATGAATTGCTTACCGTTCCTGCCTTATCTGAAACATTTAAACCAGATGAACAACTCATTAGAAGTTGTTTCTCAAATTTTATAGAACAGCCTGATTTTTATTCAGAACCGTGGAAATTAAGACGAAGCCTTGATTCATCAGATATTGAAGTCATGGATGATTGGTTCTTTAATATGGGTGGAAGGGGATCCCTAGAGAGCAGGGGTTCGAGGCAAAAAAATGCTTTATTATCTGCTGGATTAATAGCTATTCTTGGTGAATTGTATGGTGACCAGTTTCAAACTCTAATATTGGCTTCTCAGCCTGAGAGATTAGGAGAGTGGAGGAGAGTTTTACAAGATTCCTTAGGTCTTACAAGAGATGATTTTGGACCTAATAGTGGCATTGTTCTTTTTGAAAGGCCAGAAGGCGTTATAGAAAGAGCTGACAGATTAGAGGCTAATGAAGAATTGCCATTTATTATTGTGGATGCAGCGGAAACATCTGTAGAAATACCAATTCTTCAATTTCCATTATGGCTTGCCTTCGCAGGCTCAAATGATGAAATTTATGATGATCTTGAACTAAATTAACTTCTATGCATATTTTAATTATTTCTATAAGTTATTTTTTGGGATCACTGCCAACAGGATTCTTATTTGGTAAATTTCTAAAAAATATTGATTTAAGACTTACAGGATCTGGATCAACCGGGGCAACGAATGTTTTAAGAAATGTGGGGAAATGGCCTGCTTTTTTTGTTTTTATTATTGATGTAGGCAAAGGTCTTATTGCCGTTAAGATTGCTCAACATTACACAAATCAAAACTTATTTGAAGTTTTAGCAGGGATTGCTGCTATTTCAGGACATATATGGCCAATATGGTTAAAAGGAAAAGGTGGTAAGGCAGTAGCTACAGGTTTAGGAATGTTTATTGCTCTTTCTTGGAAAGTAGGATTTGCATCACTGGGAATTTTTTTAATAATTCTTGCAAAATCTAAGATTGTCTCTTTATCGAGTATCTCAGCTGCAATTTTTTTACCATTTTTGATGTTTTTGGATATTGGATCTACTAATCATCCTTACTTCTTGATTAGTTTAGTTGTATCAATATTAGTTATTTGGAAGCATAGAACAAATATTAGACGATTACTTAAAGGAGAAGAATCAAAAATTAATGATATTAACAAATAGACTCGCAGATATCCAAAAAAGCCTTATTGGGATCTTTAGCTTTCGTAATAGCTCTTCCAATAACCAATTTAGAAGCTCCATTACTTATTGCTTCATAAGGAGTCATTATTCTATTTTGATCATCTTTTTTTTGAATATTTGTCCTAATACCAGGTGTAATTAATTCGAAATTATTTTTATACATTGATCTCAATATTTTTGCCTCCAAAGGGGAACAAACGCATCCATCTAATCCAGCATCAAAAGACAATTTTGCAAGCCTAATAACATTTTCCTCAATTGAGTTTTTTCTATCAAGATCAGTTTGGAATTCCTTACTAGATAAGCTAGTTAAAACAGTTATCCCTATAACATAAGGAGCATTTACATTAGCTATTTTTGCTCCTTCTAAAGATGCCTTTTTTGCTTCAGTAAGAGCTTTAGAACCTGCTGAAGCATGAACAGAAATAATATCAACTCCTAGTTTGGACACCTCATAACAAGCAGCGCTCATAGTATTCGGAATATCGTGAAATTTAAGATCTAAGAAAATTCTTTTATTTAAATTTTTCAAAATTTT
>OCZA010000587.1_pt1 | contig 12169 bp, 10 predicted proteins | sample 1539021 | NCBI WGS metagenome assembly OCZA01 (sample SAMEA2619376, study PRJEB22493) | marine metagenome | biome: marine biome (ENVO:00000447); feature: surface water layer (ENVO:00002042); material: "saline water (ENVO:00002010), including plankton (ENVO:xxxxxxxx)" | depth 5 m | reverse complement strand
TTTTTCAATCGCACCACAATACACACCATTTCTGTCACCAACTTTTCCTTCAGCGTTGGTAAGAAATTTTGGAATGATAAATAAAGATAAGCCCTTTGTGCCTGCCGGTGCATCTGGCAGCTTGGCTAAAACAATATGAATTATGTTCTCGGTTAGGTCATGCTCACCGGCACTGATAAATATTTTAGTGCCATTAACTGAGAAGCTCCCGTCGTCATTTGGCTTTGCATTTGTTTTCATTTGACCAAGATCTGTACCACAATGAGGTTCCGTTAGACACATAGTGCCGCTCCACTTGCCATCGATAAGTTTTGGCAAATAGTCTTTCTTTTGTTGGTCCGTTCCATGACTCTCCAAAGTTGCAACTGCGCCTTCACTCAAACCAGGATACATCGCCCACGCCCAATTGGCCGTAGTTAACATTTCGTTGACTGCAAGACTGACTGACGAAGGCAGTCCTTGACCACCGAGGTCAGGCTCACCAGTCAAAGAAGTCCATCCTCCCTCTATAAACTTTGTGTATGCTTCCTTAAATCCTGATGGCGTAGTAACCACTCCATCTTTCAAGCTACATCCTTCTTCGTCGCCTGACTGATATAAAGGCGCTAGTTCATTTTCTGAGAATTTAGCTGCCTCCTCAAGAATCGCCTCTAAAATATCAACTGAAAAGTCATCTGCGCAATCAAGACTTTTGTAATTAGCTTCCATATCAAAGACATGTTTAAAAAGGAATTTATAATCTTCTACTGGTACGCGAAACTTGGGCATAGTTCAAACTCTCTCACTGTTAAGTAGTTATTTGACAAATCAACTTGAATGATGCGAATTTACATATAATTGAAGACTATGTCAGTAGCATCGAAGACATCCACTTTTGTCATTTAAGTCAATAGGGTAGAATGATTATTTTATAGAGAACTTATATTGAATTTAACAGATTCTGGAACACTCGTAAGACTTGCATATCAGGGCTTCAAAGCTCTTGAGGTTGATGCAGATCTAATTTTAAATAAAGCGGGTTTTGATAAATCGAAATTATATGAAACTAATCTGAGGACACCTTTTTCTGCGCAACCAATTTTTTGGAAATATGCGGTGGAAATATCTGGAGATCCAGCAATAGGATTACATCTTGGTGAAAAAATGCCAATCTACAAAGGCCAAATATTAGAATATCTAATTTTAAGTAGCGCAAGTTTTGAAGATGGCCTCGAGAGAGTTTTAAAGTATCAACGCCTTATTAGTGATGCATTACATGCGTCATTTATAAGATCGCCAAAGCCACATTTAGTGAGCTATTTCACAGATTTTAGTAATGCCACGTCACATCTTGCGGAAGCGATGGTCGTAGGCTTAGTACGATCTTTAAATTCAGTGACAGATGAGAAATTTAACGTAACTAAAATTGTTTTCAATCACAAACCAAATACGTGTGAACAAGAATATGAGCGTATCTTTGGATGCCCAATTGAATTTGATGCTAAAAGTTTCAAATTATTCTTTGATGAGTCGGTACTCAGTCATAAATCTATCTTCGCTGAGCCCACCCTACTGAAACTGCATTTAGAAACTGCTGATAAAACAATTGAGTTATTGAACAAAAATAATTTTGTTAGACAGATAAGATCCAGCATGGCAAGTCTCCTTGAGACAAACTCTGTGACTTTGGAATCTGTGGCTGCTAACAATGGCATGACTGCGAGACAGCTCAGGCATAAACTGAAGCTAGAGGAAACAAATTTTCAAAATGTTTTAGATGATTTAAAGCATGAACTCGCAACAAAACTCTTGACTAATACCAGCGAAAGTATAAGTGAAATTGTTTATCTCACAGGATTTAGTGAACCCAGCACCTTTTATAGAGCATTTCAAAGATGGGAAAAAATGACTCCCTTGAAATACCGAAATCTGAACAGATCTAATGCTGTATAGACAGATGTATATTAAATCTAAAACTAATTAACCTAAAATTCGAGTATTAAGAATATGAGTATTCCAACCCATTCGTCATTTAAATTTCTGAGAGAGAGGCGCATTGAAAGTTTGAACTTGGAATATCAAGAATTTGAGCATTCAGCAACCGGGGCGATTCATATTCATTTATCATCTCAAAATACAGAAAATGTATTTTTGGTCGCTTTTAGAACCGTTCCAGAGGATTCAACGGGTGTTGCTCACATTTTGGAGCACACGGTGCTTTGTGGTAGCAAAAATTTTCCAGTCCGTGATCCATTTTTCACTATGTTGAAGAGATCGCTAAACACCTTTATGAATGCGTTTACGAGTTCTGATTGGACAGCCTACCCCTTTGCAAGTAAAAATAAAAAAGACTTCGATAATCTTTTGACAGTCTATCTAGATTCAGTATTTTTCCCAAATCTAAACGAACTTGATTTCGCTCAAGAAGGACACAGATTAGAATTTGAGAATCCAGAAGATAAACAATCAGGATTAGTCCATAAAGGGGTAGTTTTTAATGAAATGAAGGGAGCTATGAGCTCAATAAACTCAATTCTTTGGCAGACTTTGACGAAAAATCTTTTTTCAGAATCAACATATCATTTTAATAGTGGTGGCGATCCAGAGGAAATTCCAAAACTAACCTTTCAGCAATTTAAAAAATTCTACCTAAAGCATTACCACCCCAGCAATGCGACTTTTGTTACCTTTGGTGACATAGCGGCGGCTGATCACCAAGAGAAGTTCAACAATTATGCCCTAAGGCATTTTGACAAAGATAATCAACATATAACGGTCGATAATGAGTCAAGGTTCTCCGTCCCAAAACGGATCCAGGAATTTTTCCCAGCTGGGGAAAATGAGCTTGAGAATAATTGTCATGTGGTGATGGCATGGTTGTTAAATCCCTCCTCAGACGTTAAAGCCAACATAAGGAACCGTTTAATCTCAAGCATTCTGCTTGATAATAGTGGTTCTCCTCTTCTTAATGCCCTTGAAACGACGCCCTTGGCGAAAGCACCATCGCCGTTGTGTGGGCTCGAGGACTCTATGAAAGAGATGTGCTTTGTTTGCGGTGTGGAAGGAACCGAACTTAAACATACTGAAAAAATAGAGGATCTCATACTCAGCACGCTTAAAAAAATCACCAAAGAGGGTCTAGATAAAAATCAGTTGATAGCAAGCTTGAATCAACTTGAACTATCACAGAGAGAGATAACTGGATCGAGTTATCCCTACGGTCTTCAGTTAATATTATCCTGTCTGCCAGGCGTCATTCATCGTGGGGATCCGGTGAGTTTATTAGATATCGACAATATATTGGCAGAGCTCAGGATCGAAATTGAAGACCCGGAATTCTTGAAGAAATCTATAAATGAACTATTTTTACATAATAATCATCGACTAACTCTGACTCTTCAACCTGATTCGTCAATTGCCGAGAGAAAGATTGAAGCTGAAAAAGAAGGTCTTATCGCAATCAGAAAAGATATTTCAGATCATGAAATTCAGCGAATTATAACTATGGCGAAAGATTTAAAAGCAAGACAAAATCTTGATGAGGATATTTCTATTCTCCCCAAAATCGAAATATCTGATATACCTAAAGATTTTTATTTCAAAACAAAGAACTGTCAGGTCGAGGGACCTGTGCCCATTATTGCTTATGATGCTGCAACAAATGGTGTGGTCTATCAAAATGCTGTAATACCGGCACCAAACTTAACAGACGAAGAAATAAAATTACTTCCTCTCTACACCGCTTGTGTTACAGAAGTTGGTGTTGGAGATATGAATTATGAGGAAGCACAGCTTTGGCAATCAAATACAGTTGGATCTTTCACAGCATCGATGCTCGTGAAGCCATCGCTTTGTGATCCCAATCACTTAATTGGCAACTTAATATTTTCGACTAAAGGGCTCAAACGAAATCAAGAAAAAATTAATGAGTTGATTAATAAAACACTAGATTCAGTAAAGTTTTCAGAGCTATCAAGACTTGAAGAGCTTATGAACCAAATTAAGACTTCGAAACAGTCAGGAATAATTGGTAGTGGTCATTTAATGGCAATGTCTTCTGCCGCGAAATCTTGCTCCCTCTTGGCTCAGCTAAAAGAAACGTGGTCTGGAATCGAAAGTCTCTCCATCATAAAAAATATTATGAATAGTCCCTCAAAACATAAGTACTCAGAACTTAGCAACAAATTGAGCTTGATCCATTCAAAATTTAAAGACCAGGCTCGCAATATTCTTTTGATAAGCGAACAAAAGGATTTAGGCAACTTCATCAAAACCATCCAGTCTAATAATGTTGGGAGTCACGAAAGCAATAAGAATGGTGGTATTTTAAATCTTGAGAAGAAGTCGTCGGAACAAAATATGTGTTATACGACAAATACACAGGTTAACTTCTGCTCCAGAGCATACTCAACCGTTGCCTCGGGGCATCCAGATTCCGCGTCCTTGGCAGTTTTGGGGGGAATATTAAGAAACGGATATCTGCATCAAGCGATAAGGGAGAAAGGTGGAGCCTATGGCGGAGGCGCGTCGCAAGATATCGATTCAGGTGCGTTCAGATTTTTCTCGTATCGAGACCCGAGAATAAAAGAAACACTCAATGATTTCGATAACTCAATAGATTGGATTAAAACGCGGACACCTACTAAATCGATGATAGAAGAGTCAGTGTTAGGAGTAATCTCCTCACTGGATAAGCCAAACTCGCCGTCTGGAGAGGCAAAACAAGCATTTTTTGCAGAGTTAAACGGCAGAAACAAACAAACCATTAAAGAGTTTAGAGATCGAACACTCAATGTAAAAGATGCCGACATCACTAGAGTAGCTAATAAGTATTTAGTTCCCGAGAACTGCAATACTGCCGTCATTACTAATGAAAACGGAGCATCTACTTTAAATTTTGAAAACTCTGTGAAAATTTAGCAACTATGACAAATTTTCAGCAAGATACGCTTTTTAAAAAACCGCAAAAGCACGTTTCTAAATTCTCATTCAACCAGAAAACGGTAGATGCATTCCCAGACATGATTCAGCGTTCCGTCCCCGGCTACTCGACGATAATAAGCGAATGTGGATTTATTGCGAGTCAAATCGTTCAGCCGGATACTAATATCTATGATCTTGGATGCTCTTTGGGCGAGTCAACAATCTCGGTTCTTAATTTAAATCAAAGCACAAATCTAAAAATATATGCAATTGATAATTCAAAATCTATGATAACAACATTAAGTGAAAGACTAACTCCTTCAAATAAGAGAAGAGTCGTACTCATAAATGATGATGTTATGAACTGCACGATTCACAACGCATCGATGGTTATTCTAAATTTCACATTACAGTTTATTCCTCTATGTAAAAGAGAGAAGCTATTGGAAAATATTTTTGATGGACTGAATCCTGGCGGCTGCTTACTTTTATCAGAAAAAATTAAACTCCCAAATAAAAAAAATAATGATCTATTTATCGACTTGCATCATCAATTCAAAAGATGGAAGGGCTATAGTGATCTAGAGATCAGTCAGAAAAGAGATTCAATTGAAGATGTTTTGATACCAGAACCTGAAGAGATGCACCTGCAGAGAATGAGATCCAGAGGTTTTGTCTCAATATCTAAATGGTTCCAATATCTTAATTTCTGTTCATTTACAGCAGTAAAACCATTTACGAGCTAATTCTTATAGCCCACTTTATAATTGACTTTACTCGAGAAGTGTATGGTGGTCTCATTAGCCAGGCTGGGAAGAATTTATCTTTCAATAGACTTCGCTCATGAGAGAAGGCGTCAAAGCCCCAAGCGCCGCCACACTTTCCAATTCCACTATTATTTGCACCACCAAATGGAAGATTATGATGCAAAAAGTGCACAGCACATTGGTTAATGCATGCGTCGCCTGAACTCGTTGATTTAATAATATTGTTCATGACAGCAGATTCAGACCCAAAAAGGTATAAAGCAAGGGGTTTTGGTTTACTGTTAATCAATGATATCGCCTCATTGATATCTTCAAACTGCACAATGGGCAACAATGGACCAAAAATTTCATTATTCATGATTGCTGAATCTGGTTTTATATTTCTTATTACTGTCGGAGAAATATATTTATCTGCTTCATCAGTAACACCTCCAATAACAACATCAGCTCCATCTTTAATTGATTCATTTAATAAGCTATTAACCCTGACATAATGCGCGTTAGTTACTAAACGACCATAATCATCATTATTGATCATCTGATCATCTTCCCCAAATTGCTTTTTGATAGATCTTTTTATCTGTTTCAGAAATTCATCTGACACAGAGTTTTGGACTAATAGATAATCTGGAGCGATGCAAGTTTGGCCGTTATTTAAAAATTTACTAAATACAATTGCATCAGCCGCTTTTTCTAAGTCTGCACTTTCATGAATAACAACAGGACTTTTCCCACCAAGCTCTAAAGTGACAGACGATAAATTTTTGGCGGCGGCAGACATCACATGTTTCCCAATTTCCGGACTACCTGTAAAAAAGATATGATCAAAAGGCATATTGGTTAAATGCTCTGCCACACTTGAATCTCCCTGGAATATACTGACATGCTTGGATTCAAATGAGTCCGAAACTATTTTTTCAATTACTCTGGACATGTTTGGAGAATGTTCAGACGGTTTTATGATTACAGTATTTCCCGCAGCGATAGCTGAAATCATCGGATTAAATGTAAGATTAAAAGCATAATTCCAGGGAGAAATAATTAGAGTTACCCCTTTAGGTTCTTTAATAATCTGTGATGAGGTACCAAAGAGCAAAAGCGTTGGCAGAACCTTTTTAGGTTTCATCCACTTCTTTAGATTTTTTCTAACTATTGCTAACTCACTCAAAACTACCATGATTTCAGTCATGTCTACTTCAGTTTTCGGTCGACAAAAATCTTTAGCTGCCGCCTCATACATCTCATCAAATGATGATCTGAAAACCTCTTCAAACCGCTTAAGTATTTGGAGCCGTTCTTTATATTCTGATTTTCTTAATTGTTCGGAAAACTGTTTTTGAGAGACAAATGTCTCTCCTATTTGATCTCTTAAACTGTTATCAAGAATTTGCATCTGTATTCACCCTCTTTATAATTTTTTAATAGTGTGGTGGGATTTCATTTTGGTCTAATGACTGATTTTTATTGTCAGCATGCTCTAAATTTTCTAGTCGATGGAGTAAATTTTTTTGCATGTTTTGAAGAATTTTCATCTCTGACTTTTGATGCAAGATTTCGTCACTTAATTCCTGATTAGCAGCTTCAAGAAAGCATATTTTTTCTTCCAAACTTTGAACTGCACTTTCATTCATGTTTATACCCATCCAAATCTTTAATCTCCCAATACTAAATAATAAACCGCGAGTACACAAACTAATATCGATCCTGAGAATTTTGTCTTATTATTTGGAAGTAACAATTATTCTCCATAAGGAAGTTCGGTGAAATTTTCAGGCATTGACTACGAGTGTTTATTCGATTGGATGAAAAAAAATAGCTATGTCAATTGGCAAACAAAACTAGAAAAAAAAATAACCGAGAACTTGAGTACAAAAAGATGGGGCGACTTGCCATATTGGCAATCATCTTTAGAGAAATTGCCAGAGCTTCAAACAAACACGTATAAAATTGACTCAGTAATTTCAATCGGCCATCCAAAAGAAATTAATCTCAGTGATTCTGAGATCTTAAGATCATGCCTTAAAAATTTGCATCCATGGAGAAAGGGTCCATTTTCTCTATTTGGAATCGATATCGATAGTGAATGGAAAGCAAATTTGAAGTGGGATCGTTTATTACCAAATATAGATTCTTTAGAGGAAAAATTAGTTCTCGATATTGGTTGTGGAAACGGTTATTACATGCATCGCATGATTAATGAGCGGGCCAAAAGAGTGATTGGAATAGACCCATCTGTGAAGTTCTTATACCAATTTTATGCTCTAAAAAAATATATACAAAAAGATACTCCGATAGATATTCTTCCCCTAAAAGACGATGATTTACCGGATAGTCTTCCAATTTTCGATACCGTATTCTCAATGGGTGTACTCTCACATAGAAAAGATCCAAAAAAACATCTCAGAAATATAATGAGGTGCATCAAGCCAGGTGGGCAAGTTGTTCTAGAGACTTTAGTCATCAATGAAGATCACAGACAGTCTTTACAACCCCAAAATCGATACGCCAAAATGCGAAATATTTGGGAACTACCAACGCCGACTTTGCTAACAGAATGGCTGGATAAATGTGATTTTTTGAATCCGAAAGTCGTCGATATTAATACCACATCAATAGAAGAGCAGAGAACAACCGAATGGATGACGTTTGAGTCCTTGGAAAACTTTCTGGACTCAAGTGACTCAGATAAAACAATCGAAGGATATCCTGCACCCACAAGAGTAATAATGACTGCTCAGGCACCACACTAATTTACTCTTAGATTTTAAGTGCCTCCTGCGGAGGAACATACGAATAATGTAATTCACTCGCTACTGCTTTATGAGTAACAGAGCCCTTGTGTATATTTAATCCATTCTGCAAATGTTGATCAATAAACAAAGTCTCAATTGGATTATTTGCAATCTTAATAGCATATGGCAAAGTGCAATTGGTAAGTGCAATAGTGGAGGTTCTTGCAACACCTCCTGGCATGTTGGCAACACAGTAATGAACAACGTCATTTACTTTGTATGTGGGTTCATCGTGAGTTGTTGGCTTTGAAGTTTCAAAACATCCTCCTTGGTCAATTGCAACGTCAACCATCACAGAACCATACTTCATTTTTTTCACAAGGTTTTGATCTATAAGTCGGGGAGCTTTTGCACCTGGAATTAAAACTGCTCCCACTACAAGGTCTGCCCTTAAAACATACTTTTCTATAGCATCATCGTTTGACATAACACAGGTTGCTTTACCCTGAAATCTGGCATCTAAATATCTCAAACGCTGCACTGAGCGCTCAATAATTGTCACATCTGCACCCATTCCAATTGCTATTAATGCAGCATTCTCTCCAACTACACCCCCACCAATGATAACTACATTGGCAGGAGGGACACCCGGCACTCCCGATAGCAAAACTCCTCGCCCACCTTTAGTTTTTTCTAAATGGCTAGCACCAGCTTGAACTGACATCCTACCGGCTACTTCAGACATTGGCGCAAGTAAAGGTAATCCACCCAAATTATCTGTAACGGTCTCATATGCAATGCACGTAGCGCCAGATTCAATTAGCAATTGAGTTTGCTTGGGATCAGGAGCTAAATGAAGATAGGTAAAAAGTATTTGCCCCTCACTCAACATTTTGCACTCTTTGGGTTGAGGCTCTTTGACCTTGATGATGAATTTTGACCGTGAGAATATTTCCGCCGCAGACCCCACTATTTTTGCTCCTGCATCAGTGTACTGTGAGTCGGTAAAATCTACCGCAACTCCTGCACCTCTCTCAACTATTACTTCATGTCCATTTTTTATTAGATCTCGAGCGGATGCTGGCGTTAGTCCAACCCTATACTCATTGTTCTTTATCTCTTTTGGAACCCCTATAATCATAATGACCTCTTTTTTTGACTAATATATTATCTATTTTTAGAAAATTTTATTAACTATTATTCACTTTTAGCATAAAATATAACTAATATTTTTAAATTTTAATTAAAATAAACTATTAAGATCATTAGCAAAGGTAATATGATGACAGAGGCGAAACTAGGAAGAATTGACCTAAACATTCTAAGAATTCTTCAAAAGGATGGGCGTATAAGTTACACAGAACTCGCCAAAAAGGTGGGTTTATCAGTTACTCCCTGTATCGAGCGAGTCAAAAGACTTGAAAGAGACGGCTATATACTTAGCTACGGTGCGCGAGTATCCTCTCAAAAATTAAATCAAGGTTTAGTGGTTTTCGTTCAAATAAGACTTAACCATACATCTCAAAAAAACTTTGAAGAATTTAGGCGTTCAGTAATAGACCTAGAAAATATTCAGAGCTGCTTCCTTGTTTCTGGCAATTACGATTACCTTCTTAAAGCGCGGGTTGCAGACATGGCGGCCTATAGGGAGCTCCTTGGCAATAGAATCTTAAAACTACCTGCAGTGCAAGAATCAACAAGCTATGTCGTGATGGAAGAATTAAAAGATACAATGGATCTTCCAATATCATTAAAACGGTAATATAAGCGCAATCCTTACTTCAAAACTGTTAGTTTTGCTCCCATTTGTTCCTATATTGACTCAGTGAGCGCCCTTGTCCTATAGTGATCTCCGTTCTTATAAACGCACTCGTAGCTCAGCTGGATAGAGTACTCGGCTACGAACCGAGCGGTCGCAGGTTCGAATCCTGCCGAGTGCGCCATCAAGTGTATTTAAGTAATTGGTTTTTATATAGTTTTTATAATTTAAATATCGAAGTATTGCGCATGTAGATTTTCGAGCTCAGTTATTATTTCAGGGAATCTATCGGCAGGGACACGATTTCCATACCAGAAGTAAAAAATCTTGTTGCCATTACTCTCTATACCCATAGTTTTATTTCTCAGCAAGTATTCATGTAAGGAAAGGTTATCAAATAATTTCCTCACTTCTTTATCAGTCACTTCTTGGGAAGTGAGATGAAATTCTAAGGAAAACTCTTTATGCTCTGAATAGTTGATATCAATATCGTTCTTTATCTTGTCAAGTAAACCTTGTGGTCTGCATATGAACTTTGGGAATTTCCTTCCTTTTTTACTTGTCAGGGAGAAAACCCTTTGGGTTGCGTGGTACAGTGCCTTCGGAGTATTCCAAGTGAATATAAGCAAATCTCTATTGTGTATCGATGTGATAGGCTTTTGATAGGATTGAATACGCGCAATTGATTGCGAAGATGGCGGCATATCAATTTTAGTTTTAGTTTTACTAGCCCTAAAATTTTCATACTGCTTAGACGGTTTGAGACCGAAACTTTTTAGTAACGCATCCTCTTTTCGACCCCTCATGAGCACAAAGACAATGCATACAAATGCAAAAACGGTCAAAAAAATCAGTTTCTCTGCTTCCATCTTTTATTAGCCTTGCCGTCTACAACATTCTAATTAATTTTACTATAAACCTTTTCATTCGGAACGGAGTCTTAAGTCATGAGTTTTTTATCTTACTCTTATTTCAGCTTTCCAAGACGTTCTGCCTCTGCCTCAATCATTGCTTGCAAGTCTCCAATATTTTGCTGCACACGAGTTGCACCTAACTGAGCACCTTGCGCTGTGAGTGCAGGCATTTTTTGAATTGACTTTTGACCTACATCAGTGGAATAAAAGGCAATAATTTCTTTGAGTTCAGAGGCTGTAAATGCTTCAGAATACATTTTTATCAACTCAGGCTTTATGCTCTCATAGCTCATATTTTTATTGAAAAATTCAATCATAACTCCCTTAAAAGGTGCTAAGTCTGGTTGCTGCTGTAGCTGAATATCGAGCATTTGGGATACTGACTGATCCATCATCTCTTGCATCCCCATCATATCAAGTAGCTTTTCAGCTTCTTTTTCAGAAGCCTCGTCAGCGGGCAAAATTGGGGGTATGCAAAGAACAATTAGTAGAAGGAAAATTTTTGAAAGGTTCATTTTGAATCCATTAAGTGATGTATTGTAACTTTAAAAACGAGTACTATTTTATTTAGTTGACAGTTAATCAAGGCATTGGAGGATTATTAACCGAATCATCTGAAAGAATGAACGATGCGGTAAAGCTCCGTTGTCAATGCGATTTAGTGTAAAGATAAATGTATAGACTAGCCTGGTGGGGATAGATTTGCTTATGCAACTTTGGAATTTTGTAAGGCCCTTTAAATTTCGCGGACACAACTACGCAGTAAAGGTTAGTTTAACTTTTAGCAAAATGACCTCTTGCTTGTATTGGGAAGATAAGCTTGTCGATGAACAGTCGATGGACTACATGGATGGTTCTACCACATTCGTGCATCCTCTCAAAACAGTAGCAGGCTCAGATGCTCATGTTGAGTCAGGCTACTTCAATTTGTGGAATACGGGTATCGCCGTCATTGAAGATGAACAAGTGATATATGAAAGTCATCCAGGCAAAGATGTTCGATATGGTGAAAAGCTCTTCAAGCAAATGGTTGGGAATAACCCAGATATTAAAAACACTCAAAAGGAAAAGTGGGAGAAAAATAAATATTCTATT
>OCZA010000586.1_pt1 | contig 12192 bp, 12 predicted proteins | sample 1539021 | NCBI WGS metagenome assembly OCZA01 (sample SAMEA2619376, study PRJEB22493) | marine metagenome | biome: marine biome (ENVO:00000447); feature: surface water layer (ENVO:00002042); material: "saline water (ENVO:00002010), including plankton (ENVO:xxxxxxxx)" | depth 5 m | reverse complement strand
TTATGCTTTTTAGATTTACATCAGCCATAATAGGTTGAAAACTTTAGCATTTTTTCATAAAAGATACATCCATGATAGTATCGTGATAAATTTAAAATATCCCTCATTTGCTCATAAATATTTTGAAAATTGATTGAAAGACTCTTTTGGAGTTCTTTTAAATGTTTCAAAATCAACGTGAATTAATCCAAAACGTTTTTCATAGCCGAAGGCCCATTCATAATTATCTAATAGAGACCATGCAAAATATCCTTTTACTTGAATTCCTTTTTTAAGACAATCTAAAATTTCTTTTAGGTGCAATTGGAAGTATTCAACTCTATCTTGATCTTCAATCACCTCATTGGATGAGATTTGATCGTTATTGGCCATTCCATTTTCAGTTACATAAATAGGTATATCATCACTATATTCTTGATGAATTCTTTCAATGAAATAACTCAATCCCTTAGGGTAGAGCTCCCATCCCATATCTGTTTTTTTTAGAGAACCTCTTTCACATTCATAATTAATCCCATCATCAGCATTCAAATATTTGATTACTGACCTTGTATAGTAATTTATTCCAATCCAATCTATAGGATGGGAAATAATTTTTAATTGTGAGTTGTAATTTTTAGGTAAATATTTCTCTAAAATATTTAGAGCTAGTTCAGGATAAGAGCCTTTAAATATAGCATCTGAAAACCATCGATTATAAATATTATCAAATAACTTTGCTGCTTGAATATTTTTAGGATCTTCATTAAATGCTTCTGGATACTCATTATTTAAAACAATTCCTATTTCATTATTTCCATTTGACCTTAATGCTTGTAATGACATCCCATGTGCCAATAAAATATTATGCATGGTTTTTACTGCTGAAGAGAGATTATTCAAACCCGGAGCATGTTCTCCTAAATAATGACTTAACCAAGATACGCACCATGGCTCGTTGATGGTGGCAATTTTTTGAAATTTATCACTATACTTTTCGGAAATGATATATGAAAAATCAGCAAATCTTTTACAGGTATCTTGATTTTCCCATCCTCCAAGACTAGAGAAGCGAAGGGGTAGATCCCAATGATAGAGTGTGGGGAAGGGTTCTAAATCATTTTTCAATATTTCATCAAGCAACCGACTATAAAAATCCAATCCCTCAGTATTTATCGTATTGTGATCAATAGGCAGAATTCGAGGCCATGAGAATGAGAAACGATAAGCTTTGAAACCTGCCTCTTTTATAAACTTTATATCTTCTTTAAAATAATTGAAGTGATTGCAGGCTTTTTGACCGTCTACGCCTTTGAGTCTTTTTTTGGCAAATTCATCCCAGATAGATTTACCACATCCTCCAAAACTATTTCCCTCTATTTGATAAGATGAAGTAGCAGTACCAAATATAAAATCTGTGGGAAATTCTTTTAGAATAGAGAGATTGTTCAATTATACTTCAGCTTTTTGATAAGAAGATAAAATTTTGACATTAATTATTTTAAGTAGCCTAAATAATCTTTTTGTGAGCTCAACATAGTATCAAGCAAAGCTTCAGCAGATTTAGCATTATCTACAACAGGATCAGCCAAAAGAGCAAAGAGAGCATCTTGTTTTGAATGGTTTAATACTGCCTCTGTGGTTAATTGTATGGTACCCACCTGAGAATTAAGTAGAGCCCCAAAGGGTTTTGGATAGTTTGCTAGACTTTTTCCATGTATCCCATTTTTATTAATGATAGCAGGTACTTCTACGACAATATCGTTAGGAAGACAGTCTATAAAATTATCATTTGGAATATTAACAGCATGTTCTAATGCGTTTGCATCACTAACAATATTTTCAATAATAGGAATTATTCTTTCATGAGGTTCAGGGTGACTCATATCAAAAAATTGCCCATACCCATCATTATCATAAAATGACAAACATCTTTTTTTGTAGTTATCATAAAAATCTAAAATACCATCATGATCTGCCACACTATAGGCCCAAGATAAATATTCACCTAAATGACTATCAGTGGTTATCGGCAAATATCCATACTTTTTGAATAATTCAAAAAATACTCCTCGCTCTGCGCCAGCCTTAGAATAAAAACCCTCATGATCATTTACTAATGAAGAATAATAATCTTCAAATTTTTTTTTAATGAGAGGATATCCATCTTCACCAGAATCTTTATATTTTGCATGTAACAAAATGCTTAAATGATTTAAACCCCCTGCTTCAAATTCTATATTATCTAAATTAGTATCCATAAGAGTAGGTAACTGACGATTCATTGAAGAAATTTCGTGGCATAAACCGACAATCTTCAATTTTGGAAAACGCGTAGTTAAAGCATGGCATATACGCTGCATGGGATTTGAATAACTAAATATAAAAGACTCAGGGCATATTTTTTCAATATCCTCACAAATATTTATGATTGCAGGAATTTGGCGCATAGCATGAAAAAGACCACCTGGACCTCCGTTTTCACCATAAACCTGTTTAATTCCATATTGCAGAGGAGTCTTCCAATCTTGATCCCAAAGGTCGAACCTATTTCCTACCTCTATAGAGATGAGGCAAAAGTCTGCATTTTGAAGAGCCTCTTTTCTTGAAGTGGTGGCTTCAATTTTAAAGTTCACCCCAAGCTTTTCTTTGAAAGAAAGAGCTATTTTATTCGTATTTTCGAGAGTTTTTGCATTAATGTCATGAAGAACTAAAGTAGAACCCTCAAGAATGGTAGATTTAAAAAAATCTCCCACAATTCCTAGACCAAAGTTCGTACTTCCTGCACCAATAATGACAATTCTTTTACTCATGTTTCTACCTCTCTAGCTAACCTTTCACAGAACCAGCTACTAATCCTCTTATAAAATATTTTTGTAAAGAAAAGAAAATAAATAATGGCACACTCATAGAGATAAAAGCACCAGTTGTTAATATCTCCCAATTTTCTCCTCGTGAACCTAGAAGTTCTTTTAATTTAGCTGTTAAAATAATTTCACTAGGATTTTTATCTAGAAAAACTAATCCTACTAACAAATCATTCCATACCCATAAAAATTGTAAAATGAAGATGGAGGCAAAAGCTGGAATAGAGAGAGGAACAACAATTCTTCTAAAAGTATCATAGTGAGTAGCTCCATCAACTTTTGCTGCCTCCATCATTTCTTTAGGTAAAGATTTTAAAAAATTCCATAACAAGAAAGTTGTAGAAGCAAGACCGAAGCCAGTATGTGCCATCCAAATTCCAGGATAAGATTTAGACGAAACTCCAAAAAGAGCACCGAAATCGTTATATATTGATAAAATAGGTATTAAACACATTTGCAAAGGCACAACTAGAGAGGCAATCACTGTTGCTAATAACAAATCTCGACCAAAAAAATTCATCCAAGTTAGTGCATAAGCAAAAAACGAGCAAATAATTAATGGTATTAATGTAGAAGGAAGTGCTACGGCAAATGTGTTAATGAATGCTTGCCCTAAACCCTCTTTGAAAAGAACCTCCTTATAATTATCTAGTGTAAAAGAAGGGGGGCTTGTGGCTGAAATAAAAATACGCTTCCCCTTTTTTTTCGTAAATTCATTTTCTGACTTCCAAGAATAATTACCATTTTCATCTACTGTAATCTCACTTTGATCTTTAAAAGTTGCCACATCACCCACTGTGTAAGCATTTATATCTTTAGAAGTTATGCCAAAACTAGAAATCTTCTTTGGTTTATCTTCACCAAATAAATTATCTTCAATATAATAGTAACCGTTTTCCTCATATTGAGAATCCATACCTAAGGTTCGATGAATTTCATTCACTTCTGTATTAATAAAGGAGGTCCACCATCCACTAATAGCCAAAACATCTTTATCTCTAAGAGAACTAATGAGCAGACCAAAAGAAGGAGCAATCCAAACTATTACAAATAAAAGAAGTAATAATTGAGCAAATAATGATGAAAAAGATAGTTTTTTCATAGCTTTTGTTCTTTTCGGTGTTGATACAAATTCCATCCCAAAATTGGAATAACTCCAATCATAATACAAATAGCTAAAACACTCCCCCTGCCAGAGTCGCCTCCCCCTCTAAACATCCAATCATACATTAGATTTGCTAAGACTTCTGTCTGCCACTGCCCGTTGGTCATGGCATAGATTATATCAAATACCTTTAACACTAAGATCGTAATGATTGTCCAGATTACTAATATAGTTTGTTGAAGGTAGGGGATAATGATTGACCAAAATATTTTCAACTCACTAGCACCGTCAATTCTTGCGGCATCTAGGGTTTCATTGGGTATACTGCGCAGAGCTGCACTAAAAATTACTAATGCTAGTCCTGTTTGTATCCAGACCATTATAGCCATCAAAAATAAATTATTCCATAAAGGTATAGTCAGCCAAGCTTGAGGTTCAAAACCTAAGGCAACTGTAATAGCATTTAATAATCCTATTTGCTCATCACCGGGTCCTCGATAGTCATAAATAAATTTCCAAATAACACCAGCTCCAACAAAAGAGATAGCCATAGGCATAAAAATAATTGACTTGGCAATGGTTCCCCACCAAACCCTATCAGCTAGATTTGCAATCACTAAACCAAAGAAAGTACTAAGAGTAGGAACTATTAACAACCATCCAAAATTATTTAAGATACTTCTTCTAAAATCAGGATCTTTTATTGCCCAAGCAAAATTATATATTCCCACGAAGACCTCACCTCTTTTATCAAAAAAACTAAGTCTGATAGTTTCAAATACAGGAAATATAATAAAAACAAATAAAACAATGAAAGCAGGAGCAATAAAAATTATTGCTCTAATTGAATTTTCATAAGTTAATGTTTTTGATTTTTTAATTTGATAATAATCTAGTAAAAAATTTGATAAGTGAAAAAACATCACAAAAAAAAGGATACCAATAAGAACTGTAAGGGCTAAAGAAAAAATACTCATTGAAATTTTAAAGATACAAGGGCGAATAGTACACTACTCGCCCTTAGAAAAAATTATTTATATGAGAAAAAATATTATTGTCCGGCTTCCCAGCTTGCTTGTATTTCGTCTGCAACTTCCTTAGCTGATTTCCCGTTAGTGTAATCAACCATGCCAGTCCAGAAAGACCCTGCGCCTACCCAACCAGGCATTAGATCTGAGCCATCAAACCTAAATGTTGTAGCATTCATTAATATTTCATGCAGACCTTTGAAGGTCTCACTTGAGTATTTATTAACATCTACATACTTATGAGGCGTTAAAAAACCACCTTTTTCCATGAATCTTTCATTGGCTTCAGGGTGAAGTAAGAATTTCATGAATTCAGTAGTTATTGGTCTGTCATTAGTAGGAGACATTAAAGTCCCAGCCCCTAGAACAGGTTTACCTAAGTCTTGTGATGCAAAAGGAGGAAAGTAGAAGAAATCATAGTCAACACCAGCTTCGCTTCCTTCAGGGAAGAATGCAGGAATAAAGCTAGCTTGTCTGTGCATCATACATTCAGCAGGTGAGCTAAATAGACCATTTGGAGAGTCTCTAAAGTCTGTAGTAGCAACAGCTTTAGATCCACCATTTACATAAGAGTCATTTAATGCAATTGAACCAAAAAATTCCATTGCATCAATCACTCTTTGATCATTGAACTTCATTTCATTTGATACCCATTGATCATAAGTGTTTGGTGAATGACTTCTCAACATAATATCTTCCATCCAATCAGTTGCTGGCCAACCAGTAGCTCCACCAGAACCTAAACCAATACAAAATGGAGTATTTCCATCACCAACCATTTGATCAGCTAATGCTAATAAGTCTTCCATAGTCGTAGGTATTTCATAGCCATTGTCCTCAAAGTTATCCGGTGAATACCAAACTAAACTTTTTACATTTACTCTATAAAAAACACCATAGAATTTATTAAATCCAGCTGGGTCCTTATAAGTTGTAAGATCTACCCAAGATTGACCTGCAGCATAATTGTCAAGAACCATTTGCTTAACATCATTACCTAGTGGTGATAAACAACCAGTAGCTGCGATGTTAGCTGCTAATCCTGGTTGAGGGAATACAGCTATGTCAGCTGGACTTCCTGCTTGACAGTCAATATTAATAATTGATTCAAACTCATCAGAACCTCCATACTCGACTGTTGCTCCTGTTGCAGCTTCAAAAATTGATATGACGTCTCTAAAGTCATCATCTTGTGGTGCAAGCCAAGGACCAAAGATTGTTAATTTCTCTCCCGATAGGTCAGGCCCTGTATATGCGTGGGAACCAGCATTAACAAAGTTTGAAGTAAACAAAGAAAATGCCAAAATCCCAATAAGTGTTTTTATTAATTTCATAAAATTCCTCCTTATTAAAAGTAGCTTAATTTTACCAAAACGTTTTGGTTGTAAAAGACATTTCACTCTAATATGCTATGCTTATTGTGAATATCATAAAATTAGCCAAGAAACTCAACCTTTCTACAACAACTGTATCTAGGGCGCTGGGTGGCTATTCTGATGTTAGCGAGCAAACTAGAAGTAGGGTTATAGACTTTGCTGACAGATATAATTACCGACCAAACCCCCATGCTAGCAATCTAGCTTCAAATAAAAATAAAGCAGTAGGTTTTGTAATCCCACTTTATGGATTAAATAATAATACCCTTAATCAAATATCATATTTTAAGTTTGTAGCAGGTATGTCAAAACAAATTAACGATGAAAATATTTTATTTAATATGCTCTTTGCTAAAAGTGCCAAAGAGGAAAAAGAGTCATATGAAAAATTAGTTGAGATTAACAAAGTACAAAATATCATAATCCATAATGTTAGAATAAAAGACCCAAGAGTCGAATACTTAAATCAAAAAAAAATAAATTTTGTTGCATGGGGAAGGTCAAAAAAAATCAATTACTCTTGGGTTGATTTGGATAACGAACTATCCTCTGAAATGATTGTAGATTATCTTATTTCTAAAGATCATAAAAAGATTGCTTTCATAAATGTCGAAGAGAAATATAACTTTGCATTTTTAAGAAAAAAAGGTTTTAAAAAAGCTTTAAGAAAAAACTCCATACCATATGACTCCTCTATTTATAGAACTACAAGCTTAGAGGATCCATCTTTTACAAAAAATATAACTATGGAGCTTCTTGAAAAAAATCCTGATCTTGATTCGATAATTTGTTCCACAGAATATGCGAGTGTTGGAGCTATAGAGGCCTGTGTTGAGTTAGGAATAAAAATTGGAAAAGATATATCTTTAATTACATATGACGGACCAGTTGTAGAGTCTTTGACAAATCCTAAAATAACAGCTGTTGCACACCCGCTGGAAGAGTTAGGTAAGAAGGCTATTGAGATTCTTATGAATCAACATAAAAATACTGACAATATTTCTTACCTTGCAGTGCCACATATCATTGAGCGGGGTTCAGTGAGATCCCTTATTAAATCTAATTAGATTTATATTTTTAAATTCATACCTATATAATAAGTAGTGACCCAATCTATCCTTCAGCAAACAATCAGTCTCTTAAAGCCTTTTTTATGGCCTAAAAATAATTCATCTCTAAAAAATAGAGTATTATTGGCTATTTTATGTCTTTTATTGGCAAAGGCAGCAAGCCTTGGGACACCTCCTATCCTAGGTTATGCAGTTGACTCTCTTACTGAAGTTTCGGAGGGAATAAATCTATATATGTTTGTGCCCTTAGCGTTAATAGTCTCATATGGATTTGTTAGAATTTCCTCAATCGTTTTTGGAGAACTAAGAAATGCAATTTTTTCTAAGGTCACTCAAAGAGCAATTTCTCAATTAACTCTTAATACATTTAAACACCTACATTCACTATCACTTCAATTTCATTTGGGTAGACAAACTGGTGCTCTCAGTAAATTTATTGATAGGGGATCAAAAGGAATTAATTTTTTGCTTACTTATGTCTTATTTAATGTCATTCCCACTATTATTGAAATTTTTTTTGTGGCAGGAATTTTAGCTATCATTTATGGATTAAAGTATGCATTAGTTACACTTGTCACTATTGGAATATATGTAGCTATTACTTTTACCATTACGCAATGGCGATTGAAATTTAGAAGACAAATGAATGAAGCGGATAATGCAGTTAGTACAAAACTTGTTGATAGTTTATTAAATTTTGAAACAGTAAAATATTTTAATAATGAAGAACATGAATTTAATAGATTAAATGAATCTCTAACAAAGTATGAGTCTGCCTCTATAACTAATCAATACACTCTAAGTTATTTAAATATTGCTCAAACAGTTGTGATTATGGCAGGTATTATAATTATGTTAATGATGTCAGCTTATGATATTAAGGCAGGAGCTATCAGTATCGGTGGTTTTGTTGTCATTAATGCCTATATGTTACAACTCTATCAACCCTTGAATTTTTTTGGAACAGTTTACCGTGAGATAAGACAATCTCTTATAGATATGGAAAATCTTTTTACACTTTTAAAAGAAAAACCAAATATTAAAGATAGCGATCAATCTATTAAACTAAGTGAAGATGCCTCCATTGAATTTAGAGATGTTAGTTTCGATTATGATCCCAAAAGAACTATTATAAAAAATATTAGCTTTAATGTCCCTAATGGAAAAAAAGTGGCTTTGGTAGGGCCTACTGGAGCTGGAAAGTCTACAATTAGTAGGCTTTTATTTCGATTTTATGACCCAAAAGAAGGAGACATTTATATAAACAATCAAAATATTAAAGATATTTCACAACAGTCCTTGAGAAAACTAATTGGAGTAGTGCCACAAGATACTGTCTTGTTTAATGATACTATTTTTTACAATATCTCTTATGGGGATCCAACTGCTTCAAATGATCAAGTTTATGAAGCAGCTAAGAGTGCAGATATTCATGAGTTTGTAACAGGTCTTCCCGATGGTTACGAAACTTTAGTTGGTGAGAGAGGTCTCAAACTTAGTGGAGGAGAAAAACAAAGAGTTGCAATTGCTAGGGCCATATTAAAAAATCCAGCTATTTATTTTTTTGATGAAGCAACTTCTGCTCTAGATAGCTCTACCGAAAAAGAAATTCAAAAAAACCTTCAAAAAATTTCACAAAATAAAACAACATTAGTTATTGCTCACCGTCTTTCTACAGCAGCTGATGCAGATGAAATTTTAGTTCTTCAAGAAGGAAAAATTATTGAAAGAGGAAATCATGAAAATCTTTTGCAAATTAAAGGCAAATATGCTGAGATGTGGGATAAACAAAAAAGTATAATTAATATTGTAAATGAAGAAAAAATATAATATTTCACTTCCTCTTTTAATATTAACGGTGATATTTATTAATTTATTTGGGGCTTTCTATTATTATAACTTTGTTACAGGTCAAATAGAACAAGCTCGCCTTCTTTACGAAAATACCTATGGAAATGAGTCTAATTTTAATTCAATTTTTTGGCTGTGTCAGAAGATCTTTACAGGTGGACACTAACTTTCTATAAAATTAATTCATGAGCGCAGTAGAACAAAAATTTCATTGGAAATGCAAGCATACTTGGAGACAAAGTGCCCACAATACCAAATGGTGTTTGATTGGTTGTTCAATAGGAGATTTAGGAACAATTCTTTTTTTTCAAATCACCCAAATACCTTGGTCAACAATGGCCATTATGACATTGGCTATAATAAATGGTCTTTTAACCAGTATAGCTTTAGAAACAATTATTTTACTAAGACAAAAAATGAATTTATCACAAGCTATTAAAACTGCGCTAGGTATGAGCTTCATCTCAATGATAGCCATGGAGTCAGCCATGAATATCACCGATGTTGTCTTAACAGGTGGAGCAATGTTGACATGGTGGGTTGTACCAATAATGCTATTTGTGGGGTTTGTTTTTCCTTGGCCTTATAACTACTGGAGGTTGAAAAAGTATAATATAGCTTGTCACTAGCAATTACCTTTACATGCTTATAAAAAAAAATGAACTTAATTTTAAATTAATTTTTTTAATATTATTTTTATTCAGCTCAAAGTGCTTTGCTGATATCCAAGCAATAATTATTGACGGAGACACAATAAAGATTGGTGAAGAAAGAATACGCTTTAGTGGCATAGACGCACCAGAAATCAATCAAACTTGCATATCAGAAGGTGTTGAAGTTTTTTGTGGCCAAATTTCCAAAAGTCTTTTGGTAGATAAAACTTCTCTCGAGCAAGTTAAATGTATCTCAGAAGGAAAAGACCAATATAATAGGACATTAGCTGAATGCTTTGTAAATGGCGAGTCTCTTAGCAGATATTTGGTAAGACAAGGGTATGCTTTTGCTTATAGAAAGTACTCTAAAAAATTTATTAAAGATGAAGATTATGCAAAAGAAAAAAAAATGGGTATGTGGAATATGAAATTTCTCTTTCCTTGGGATTATAGAAGAAAAAATTAGTTTTATGTCACAAAAAAAAATTGCAGTCGTTGGGGCAGGTATCGTTGGGTTAAGCACATCCTATTACCTACAATCCTCTGGGCATCAAGTAACTCTTTATGATCAAAATAATCCAGGCTCAGGAACTTCTCGTGGTCATGCTAGCGTAATAGCTGACTATGGAATACCAGCTCTCAATCAACCTGATGTTTGGAAAAATTTATTTCGATATTTATTTTATAAAGACTCTCCTTTAGCTATTAGTTGGACTTATATTCCATCATTGCTTCCTTGGGCTACTCAATTTTTAAAAAACTGTAATGTCACTTCTATGAATTTTACTGCTAAAACAATGGCAGGTCTTTTGAAGGACGCTCTTCCAACATACCAGTCCTTACTCTCTGAAATAAATGCTAACGAGCTTATTACACATAAGGGCACTTTATATGTTTGGATGAAACAAAAGGAACAACCTTCAAATGCTCAAATTAAAGTAAGGCAACTTAACAATGTTGAACAAATTAATATCTCCAAACACGAAATACACGATTTAGAACCAAATTTGAGTGATAAAATAAAAGGAGGTTGGTATTTTCCAAAAGCTTGTCATACCTTGAATCCTGATAAGATTTTGAAGAAGCTTTTTAATAAATTTATTGAAAAAAATGGATTATTTATCCAAGAAAGAGTCTCATCAGTGAATAATGAAGATAAAAAATTTAACATTAATAGCCAAAATTATGATGATTTAGTTATTTGCTGTGGTGCTTTTTCTAAAGAATTAGTCAAAGAAATAGAGGGAAAAACAATACCTCTTGAGACTGAAAGGGGCTATCACGTTGAGTATTTAGGAATGCAAGAATACCTTTCACGTCCAACATGTTTGGTAGAATCAGGTATGTATCTTACGCCCTTAGAATACGGCATCAGAGCAGCTGGGACAGTAGAGTTAGCGGGCAACACAGATCAAATTAATCAATCTCGTATAAATTTTATAAATAATAATGCTAGAAAATTAATTCCTAAACTTCAAGATTACCAAAATACTTGGTTGGGTTACAGACCTACACTTCCGGACTGTCTTCCTGTAATAAGTAAATCCTCAAAGTTTGATAATCTCTATTACGCATTTGGTCATAATCACCTAGGTTGGACATTAGGACCAATTACAGGAAAAATTGTTACTGGACTAATTAATAAAGATAAATTTGATAATCAAGCACTAGAAATGAATAGGTTTATAAAATGATGTTAAGAATGTTTTTATTTCTTATTGTTATTTTATTCAATTTAAAGGCTTTTGGTTCAGATCTTGATTATCAAAAAAACTATTGTGTAGGTTATTTCGAGGAACTTTACTGGTCTCTTGATCCCATTGAAGAAGAGCAGAGAAGAGATTTAATAAAAGATTTTTTCAATAAAAATCTTCCAGGTTCTTCTCAGCTAGATTTTGATTTATTCTATGACTCTAAAAAAAAACAATTTATTACAGATATAGAAAATAATGATGTTAGCAAATATGCAAAAGTAAATTATCCAAATTTTGAAGTTATTATTTTGGATGCCTATATTAATTTATTTAAGCAAGGTAAAAACTATTGCCCGGCATTCTGGGATAATTGTGAAGAAGAATCTATTAAGGCCTTCTTTGATGCTGCCAGAGATTACAGCAACATATGGAAAGGTGAAGAAAATGTAATTTCTTTTTTAGATAAAAATTTTATCAATCATCAATGCTCGACTTTTATGAGAACGTCAATAAATCAAAAAGAATTTATATTTGACCTGAATATTTTGATCAAACAATTAACAAAATAA
>OCZA010000585.1_pt1 | contig 12203 bp, 14 predicted proteins | sample 1539021 | NCBI WGS metagenome assembly OCZA01 (sample SAMEA2619376, study PRJEB22493) | marine metagenome | biome: marine biome (ENVO:00000447); feature: surface water layer (ENVO:00002042); material: "saline water (ENVO:00002010), including plankton (ENVO:xxxxxxxx)" | depth 5 m | reverse complement strand
GGCGTTAGTGATTTTTGAACTTTTAGTATTTGAAATGAAGAATGTTTTATTATCTTTCGGTAAGTACTTCAAGATTTTTAATTCTGAAATATCATTTTGGCTTACTTTATTTAAACTATAAGAAGTTTCTTCAAATCCAAAAATACAACATAAGAATAATATTGTTATTACAGTTAAGTATTTAATATTCATTTTTATTTTTATTTTTAACAATAAACATGTTCTTGCAACCTTACTTATAAAATTGTTAATAACAAATATTTAATTCTAACAATTGGGAAATTATCCGAAAACTTTAAATGCTTTTGATCTTAATGAATGGTTTAATTCGGAAGATGAAAATCCTATTATTATTGATGTTAGAGAGGATTCAGAACTCGAAATTGCATGTTTTCCTAGGGAATTTTTACATTTACCAATAAGTAAGGTTTCGGCTGAGTATGTAAAAACAAAAATCAGTGATCTAAAAGATAAAAAGTTCGTTGTTCTTTGTCATGCTGGTATCAGAAGTTATAATTTTGGACAATGGGCATTAGAAAATAATCTCGTAAACGAGATTTGGAATCTTGAAGAAGGTATAGATGGTTGGAGTCAGTATATTGATCAAACGATACCTAGATATTAGTTACTCAATATCCAAAGATGATGCGACAGTATTAACATCCTTATCTCCTCTACCAGAACAATTAATTACTATTTCTGTATCTTTATCTAAGGTAGGACATAATTTTTCTAACCATGCAAAGGCATGAGCTGTTTCGAGTGCAGGGATAATTCCTTCTAATTCACTCACTAGTTTCAAAGCTTCTAAAGCTTCTGCATCAGTAACAGAACCATATTCTGCTCTTCCTATATCTTTTAAATAACTATGTTCAGGACCTACCCCAGGATAATCAAGACCTGCGCTTATAGAATGCGCTTCTTGTACTTGACCATCCTTATCTTGTAAAAGAAGACTCATTGACCCATGTAAAATTCCTACGGATCCTTTAGTAATAGTCGCGGCATGTTTTTCAGTATTGACTCCGCTTCCTGCCGCTTCAACTCCAATAAGTCGAACTGATTTTTCTTTTACGAAAGGATGAAAAAGACCCATTGCATTTGATCCTCCACCTACGCAAGCAAGCAAAATATCAGGTAAAGATCCAAATGATTCTAGACATTGTTTTTTAGCTTCTTCTCCTATAACTGCATGAAAATCTCTTACGATCATTGGGAATGGGTGTGGCCCTGCAACTGACCCCAAAATATAGTGTGTTGTTTCTACATTGGATACCCAATCCCTGATTGCTTCACTAGTTGCGTCTTTGAGAGTTGCAGTACCTGAAGTAACAACTTTAACTTCTGCGCCTAAAAGTTTCATCCGAAAGACATTTAATGATTGTCTTTTTATATCTTCTGCCCCCATGTAGATAATGCATTGCAAACCAAATCTCGCGCATACAGTAGCAGTAGCAACTCCGTGTTGCCCAGCCCCTGTTTCTGCAATTATTCTTTGTTTACCCATTCTTATCGCTAATAAAGCTTGCCCTAGAGCATTATTAATTTTGTGAGCACCAGTATGATTTAGGTCTTCTCTTTTAAGCCATATCCTGCTAGTAGATGTTTTTGTTTGGTAATGTTCAGTAAGTCTTTTAGCTTCATATAATGGAGTCTCTCTTCCTACATAAGTTTTCAGCAAATGATTTAATTCATTAACAAATTGTTTATCTTTCCATGCATCAGAAGCTGCTTCTTCCAGTTCAAAAAGAGCTGGCATGAGTGTTTCAGGGACGTATTGACCTCCATATTTTCCAAATCTTCCTTCTTTTGAAGGTTGATTTAAATCATCATTATTATTTTGATCCTGACGAGAAATTGTACTTACCAATTTTTTATAGTATAAGTATGAACTAACTATAGATTATATAAAAAATAATGGGAAAAAAAAATTGGATTGAATTTGATAATCAGGAAAATATTTATAAAGAAAAACCTAAAGAAGAGAATTTTCAAAAAATATCAAAAATAAATATCTCAAAACAAAAAAAAGGTAAAAAAGGAAAAACTATTACTTTAATAAAAGGTTTATCTATTAGAAATGAAATAGAAGTTAAGGAATTACTAAAAAAAATGAAAGTGTTTTGTGGTACTGGAGGAACTTTAATAGGTGAAGATATTCAATTACAAGGTGATATGGTAAACAAATCAATTGAGTTTCTTCGCAAAGAAGGATTTCAAAATTTATGAGTCAAGAGTTAAAATAGATTTCTACTTTTAGAAACATAAAAAGATGACGGAACTAAATCAGAAAAATTCAGGAAAAAATATAAAATGGCACAATTTAACTATTGATAGAAATAAGTTAGAAAAAATGAGAGGACATAAAGGAATGGTAATTTGGTTTACAGGTTTATCAGGGTCTGGGAAAAGTACCTTAGCCAATGCTGTAAATGAGGTTTTACACTTGGATGGTTTTTCAACTTATGTATTAGACGGAGATAATATTAGACATGGTTTATGCAAGGATCTTGGATTTTCTGATGAAGATAGAGAAGAAAACATAAGAAGAATAGGAGAGGTAGCTAATTTATTTATGAATGCCGGAATCATAACTATTACAGCATTTGTCTCCCCTTTTATTAGTGATAGAAATAAGGTTAGAAAAATTATTGGATCAAAGGATTTTATTGAAGTATATTGCTCTGCAGACATTGATGTATGTGAGAGTAGAGATACTAAAGGTTTATATAAAAAGGCACGTTTGGGAGAAATTAAAGAATTTACCGGGATATCTAGTCCATATGAGGCACCTGTAAATCCAGAAATAGTTGTTGATACAGGTTCCTTAGGTTTAAATGACTCTGTTGAAAAAGTTATTAATTATCTTAGAGAACAGAATTTGCTTGAAAGATTTTAATTTATAAAAAACCATTTAGTCAGTTTTCAGATAATTATCAGCACCCATAACAGACAATTTACTATTTTTAGATCTTACTTGTGTATGGAGATTATCTCTAAATTTTTTCATTTTTACTCTTAAAGCTTCATCAAATAAACTAAGGATTTGAATTGCTAATAAACCAGCATTTTTTGCACCGTTTATTGCCACTGTTGCTACAGGAATTCCCGCAGGCATTTGCACTATTGATAATAGGGAGTCAATTCCTCGCAAAGTTTTACTCTCTACCGGCACACCTATGACAGGTATGCATGTTAGCGAAGCTATCATGCCAGGCAGGTGAGCAGCTCCACCGGCTCCTGCGATAATAACTTTTATGTTTTCTGATTCTGCTTTTTTTGCATATTCCATCATTTCCATTGGCGTTCTATGCGCAGAAAGTATACAAACCTCAGTTTCTATTCCAAATTCATTCAATATATCTATTGCAGGTTTCAAAGTTTTTAGATCTGAATCACTTCCCATTACTACAGCAATTTTATAAATATTGCTGGAATTAAATTCTGACAAAATAACAAATCAATTCTTTTCTTATAATGACGTGCAATTACTTGTGCGCTAGTTAGTTAGTATTAAAAAGACTAATTTTGTATGAATTGTTATGACGTCTAATAAAAATCTCGAAAAAAGCGAAGTTAGGGAGTATTTCAATGGGACTGGTTTTGATCGATGGAGAAAAATTTATAGTAAATCAGAAGAAATCAATACAGTGCAGAAAAATATTAGAAAAGGTCATCAAAAGACTGTCGATGATGTCGTTTCATACGTAAAAAATTATCCTGAATTAACAACTAAGACTTTTTGTGATGCTGGTTGCGGTGTGGGAAGTTTAGCTATTCCTTTACTAAGACTTGGTATTAAAGATTTGCAGGTTAGTGACATATCTTCTGAAATGATTAAAGAAACAAAGAAACGTATCAATGAATTAGGTTTAAGTCAAAGAAAAATTAAATTTTTAACTAGTGATCTTGAACAGTTAAAAGGGTTATTTGATGTTGTCATTTGTTTAGATGTATTTATTCATTACCCGCAACCAGTCGCTGAAGAAATGGTCAGACATTTATGTGACTTGAGTAAAGAGAAGCTAATAGTTAGTTTTGCCCCTTATACACCAATATTGGCAGTTTTAAAGAATATTGGAAAGTTGTTCCCCGGGCCAAGTAAAACTACTAGAGCTTATACATTAAGAGAAAAAGGGATTATTAATGCTGCTAATGAAAAAGGTTTTATTGTAGTTCAAAAGAAATTAAATCAAGCTCCATTTTATTTTTCCAAATTAATTGAATTTAAGAAAGTAAAATAAATTATTTTACTAGGTGATTTTCAAGTGCATAACGGACTAATTCGGTTCTGCTAGATGTACTTGTTTTTATAAAAAGCCTGCTTACATATTTTTCAACATTTCTAATAGAGGTTTCAAGTTGTCTGGCAATTTCTTTATTCATAAGGCCTTCTGCTACAAGTTGAAGTACGCTTGCTTCTCTTGGCGTAAAACTTGGAATATCTATAGAATTTTCTTTATTGAGTGGATTCTGATCTGTAAGCATAGATTTTATTTCAGTGATCTGTTTTGCCATTTTACTAACATCAATATCAGCAAATCGGGCTGCTTCTTTGAGTAATCGCTCTTGCCTATTAATTACATTTTTAACTCTTGCAGATAATTCATCTGGATCAAAGGGTTTAGAAATATAATCATCAATACCTGCAAGATATCCTTGGGTTCTATCTAAAGTCATTCCCTTTGCTGTAAGAAAAATAACTGGAGTACCTCCTAGCTTTTCATCTTCTCTTATTTTTTCTAATAAAGCATAACCATTTGATCTCGGCATCATAATATCGCTAATAATTAGATCTGGGAAAATTGTTTGAGCTTTTTCCCATCCATCCTCTCCGTCAACAGCAATAAAAATTTCAAATCCTTCGTCTTCGAGAAATGTTTTTACAGCTGTTCTTAAACCAGGCTCATCATCTACCAATAAAATTTTTGATTTTCTAATTGCTTCATTATTTATTTGATTAGTGTCATTCATTTTTTTAATTTTGAATTAAATTTTCTTTAGCCTAATAATAATTTTATATACTAAATATGATGCTTTCAACTCCCATACTACTAGATTATCAATCTTCAACCCCTTGTTTAGAGGAGGTTGTAAATTCTATGGCACCTTATTGGAGTGAAATATTTTCTAATCCCTCGAGTAAATCAAATTTAGCAGGCATTAATGCAAGTGCCATATTAGAAGTCTCAAGAGAAAAAATACAAGAATATTTATTTCTAAAAAAAAAGAAAGTAATTTTTACTAGTGGAGCAACAGAATCTAACAATTTAGCTTTGCTAGGTTTTGCAAGGAAACATTTTAAAGAAACAGAAAATTATGGTCATATTATTACTCTTAAAACTGAGCATAAAGCTGTATTAGAGCCCCTAGATCAATTAAGAAAAGAGGGATTTCATATTACTGAAATTAGTCCAGAAAAAGATGGTTTAGTTTCAGAAGAAAAATTTGTTAGCTGTATAAGAGATGATACATTTTTGGTAAGTATCATGATGGCAAATAACGAAATAGGAGTTATTCAGCCTTTGAAGGAAATTTCAGAAATATGCAGTTCAAGGGATATAGTTCTCCATTCTGATTATGCACAATGTTTAGGTTTTCTGGAGTTTGATAGCCTTGACTCAGTAGCAAATATGTTAACAATAAGCTCCCATAAAATATATGGTCCTAAAGGGGTAGGAATACTTTTGATTGATAGAGATATTGAGCTGCAGCCTTTAGTTTTAGGAGGAGGTCAAGAATTTGGTTTAAGATCAGGAACATTGCCATTACCTTTGATAGTAGGTTTTACTAAAGCAATAGAGATAGCAGTTTTAAATCAAAAAAAGAATATCCAGAAATTTCTTTTTTATAGAGATAAACTTTTGAAGGGATTATTAGGCAATAATTCTGGAGTTGAAATAAATGGGTCAATGAAGGAAAGATTACCTCATAATTTGAATCTGACAGTACTTGATGTAAACGGTTCAAAATTGCATAAAAGTTTGAAATCTAAAATAATCTGTTCTAGTGGGTCAGCGTGTAGTAATGGTGAGCCTTCGCATGTATTACTCGCTTTAGGAAGATCTTTTAAAGAAGCAGAGGCTTCATTAAGATTAAGTATTGGTTTGATGACTACTAAAGAAGATATAGAAAAATCAATTGAGATAATTACAGATTCTATTAAATTATTACGCTGAGATTTTAATTATTTTAATTGAGCAATTCTTAATTTTGCGCTTCGAGATCTTTTATTATTTTCAATTTCTTTTTCATTTGGTGTAATTGGTTTTTTTGTAAGATTTTTTAATCTTTCATCACCCTTAAAAGAATTTTTCACCAGCCGATCTTCTATTGAATGAAAGCTAATAATTGAAATTATTCCCCCAGGTAATAGCCAATCTGGAGAAATCTCTAAAAATCTTTCTAGTGCTTCGATTTCTTTATTTACAGCAATTCTTAGTGCCTGGAATGTTCTAGTCGCAGGATGAATTTTTCGATATCTTTGTTTGGGTGGGAAACAACCAGCAATGGAATAAGCTAAATCTTTTGTACCCGAATATTTGCCTTTTTCTTTTAAATCTTTTTTGATTCTCCTAGAAATCTTTCGTGATAATCTTTCATCACCAAATTTAAAAATTAAATCAGCCAGATCTTTTTCACTTAAAGTCTCAATTAAGTTCTCTGCATTCATCTCAAGTAAAGGATTCATTCGCATATCTAAAGGCCCATCTTTTTGAAAACTAAATCCTCTTTGTGGGTTATCTATCTGATTACTATTGACTCCAAGATCTGCTATTACAAAAGAAACTTTTTCTTTTGGCTCAAAGTTCGCAAAATTTGAGGGACATATTTCAATCCTCGATTTAAATTCTTCAAGTTTTATAAATGCTGACTTTCTTGCGAATGGATCGTGATCTAGTCCAATTATTTTTAAATCAGGATATTTTTTTAATAATTGATATGAGTGTCCACCACCACCTAAAGTTGCATCTATCGCTGTTAGTTTATTGTCTGATATTAATGGATATTGATCTACAGAAACTAAAATTTCATCTGTCATCACTGACTTATGATTGAATAAAGATGAATCAGAAAGGTCAGTTTGCATAACTTTCTACTAAGATTTAAATAGAGGTTAAATTATTAATGGCTCAACTAGAGACTAGAACAGAACCGATGGTGGTCAACTTTGGCCCTCATCATCCATCTATGCATGGAGTTTTGAGGTTAGTTGTAACCCTTGATGGCGAGAATGTAATAGATTGTGAGCCCGTAATTGGATATTTGCATAGAGGCATGGAAAAGATAGCTGAAAACAGGACAAACGTTATGTATGTACCTTATGTAAGCAGAATGGATTATGCAGCCGGAATGTTTTATGAAGCTATTGTAGTAAATGCACCAGAAAGATTGGCGAATATTGTTGTACCCAAAAGGGCCAGTTATATAAGAGTTCTAATGTTGGAGCTCAATAGAATTGCAAATCATCTTTTATGGCTAGGTCCATTTCTAGCAGATGTAGGAGCTCAAACTCCATTCTTTTATATCTTTAGAGAAAGAGAAATGATTTATGACCTTTGGGAAGCTGCTACTGGACAAAGATTGATAAATAATAATTTTTTTAGAATAGGAGGTGTAGCTTGTGATTTGCCTTACGGATGGTTAGAAAAATGCATTGATTTTTGTGATTGGTTTGCTCCAAAGATTGATGAATATGAAAAACTAATAACAAATAACCCTATCTTCAAAAAACGAATTGAAGGTCTTGGAACTATAGAAAGAGATCAAGCAATTAATTGGTCACTTTCTGGACCAATGCTTAGGGCTTCTGGAGTCTCTTGGGATTTGAGAAAAGTTGATAGTTATGAATGTTATGACGATTTTGAATGGGAAATTGCTTCAGAAAAAGAAGGTGATTGTTATGCCAGATATCGAGTAAGAGTTCAAGAAATGAGACAATCATTAAAAATTATTCGTCAAGCTTGCGAAATGATTCCTGGAGGCCCAACAGAAAATTTAGAAGCTAAACGTATGGCTACAGAGGATAAAAAAAGTGAAATATTTGGCATGGATTATCAATATGTAGCTAAGAAAGTTGCGCCTACTTTTAAGATCCCTAATGGAGAATTATATACAAGATTAGAATCTGGGAAAGGTGAAATAGGAGTTTTTATTCAAGGAAATAATGAAGTTACACCATGGAGATTTAAAATTAGAGCTGCTGATTTAAATAATCTTCAAATATTGCCTCATATTCTAAAGGGAGCAAAGATAGCTGATATTATGGCAATCCTTGGCTCAATAGACGTCATTATGGGTTCTGTAGACAGGTAAACCTTTTAATGAAACCTAAAAATTGGTTGATTTTAAAAAGGAAAGTAAGGTTTGGTGATTGTGACTCTGCAGGAGTGATACATTTTCACAACCTTTTAAGATGGGCACATGAAAGTTGGGAAGAAAGTATAGATATATATGGTATTCCTCATCAGGATATTTTCCCCGATGCTAATTCCCATAAAAATCAAATTATATGTCCCATAGTTAATTGCGAAGCCAATTTTTTATCACCTATTAAGATTGGCGATTTACTTTCAATTAAGATATTCCCCAAAAAAATTAATAATCACTTATTTCAAGTAAATACATTTTTTTTAAAGGATGAAATTAATGTCGCTGAAGGAAAAATTATCCATTGTTCTTTAGATGTTGATTCAAAATTGAAAGTTAAATTACCTGATCAACTGGAGAGGTGGATAGAGGCTTCCAATATAAATACGAATTTAAAAGAGTGTTAATTATCATGAGTTACTATTTTTCAAATATGAAATTAGATTTTTTAATATAATTTGATTGATTTTTACCAATAATCCAGGTTTCAGGCCTCTCATGTTTTGGCCAATTTTTAGAAAAGTTTTTTAATAGTTTTAATGAATATTCAATATCTGTTTTACAAGTTTGTTTTTTAAAATCAATGTTGATTTCAATTTTATTTCCCCATTCTTTATTAGGTATATTTGAAATCATAAAATTTTCTATTGGAATTTTTTCATTTGAGATAAATTCACTTAATCGTAATTTAATAACTTCTGGAAAAACTATTTCACCTCCAGAATTAAAAGCATTATCTATTCTGCTAATAAATTTCAAATAAGAAGAATCATTCAATTCTTGGATTTCTCCCAAATCACTGCTTTCCCACCAACCATTTTTATCTTTGAAATTTTTAGTTTTAGAAGGTTCAAGCAATTCAATTCCTATTCTTTCTGATTTGATTTGGATTAAACCCTTTTTACTAATTCTTAAATTTATATCACATAGTATTTCTCCAACATTATCAATCCCTTCTAAAAATTCCTTAGGTTTTAAGCTTGTAACCATGGCAGCAGTTTCAGTTGATCCGTAACAGGGTGCCAAATTTATTTTTTCTAGTCTGCACTTGCGAGAAGTTTCATTAGATATAGATGCACCACCAATCCAAATTAAATCAAAAATCTTTAACCAATTAATCCCATCTTTTTCAGATAAAAGTCTTTTTAATTGTGTTGGAACTAATGATGTTATAAGATGTTGATTTTCTTTTTTTATCTCATTAGTAAATACTAATAATTCCTTGGTTTTTTTAATTAATTTAGGAGAAATATTGATATGATCACAACTCCATATTTTGCTTCTAAATAGTGGCATTAATCCACTGATATGATTCAAAGGTAAAGTATTAAAAATTAAACAGTTTTGTAATTTAAATCCTTGCTTTTCAAGCCAAATTCCAGATGCCTTAGCAGACGAATTTAGATTTTCTAAACTATGTATGCATTTTCTAGGCTTTCCACTACTGCCACTACTATTTAAGATAATTGCAGGTCCAGTTATATCAATAGTCTCTAATATTTCTTCAGTTTTATAAGATTTATTTTTTATATAGGTTATTTTTTTATCGTTTATATTTTCAAGAATTTTTTTTATAGATTCTTTTTCATTATTTTCAACTTCAATAATATGAATTTTATTTTTCATAATTGATCCCATATCTTTTGAGCATCATTTAGGAAAAGAAAAGAATTAGGATTTTTTTTCAAAGCCAATCCAGGAACTTTGGGAGTTAGTCCCAATAGCTGTAGAGAGGATAAATGAAAAAGCCATCTTCTGCCTATTCCTGTCTCGAAAGAAGTGCTTAAGGATCTAAAACCTTTTTTATCTTTTAACTCTTTTAAAAGATGCATAGGATTTCTTTCTTGAGAAGGTCTGCGAATTTGCCAACCATCCCATTCATTAATCAAATATGGATATTTTAATAGTGATTCATCTAAAGCAATTGGCATCTTTTTATTAAGTTCTCTTAAACCCTCTATATCATCTTTAGAAAGAGGCTGTTCTAGCCAATCTATATTTTCAATATCTTTCAAAATATCAACCCATCTATTAGCTATTTCTCTTTTCCAAGAACCATTCGCATCTATTCTTAATTTTATATTACTTTTTAAATGATTTAGTATCTCTATAAGAGTTTTTTCTTCGGAGGAATTATCTTTTATGCCTACTTTCCATTTAATAGTGAGTGATTTCTCATTCAAAAGTTTATTACCTTTTAAGATTATTAATTCTTTAAGAGCGTTATGAGGATCTAAAAGTATAGCTGTTTGATCAATTTCATTAAAGTAATAATTTTCCTGAAAATTTATTTTTCTTTCAATTTCAGCTAATGCAGAGTTTATTGCTGATTGAATGCACGGGTGAAAATTCTTTATTAACTCAGATATATTTTTTGAATTTACGTATTTGGGAATCTGATTTAATTGTATTTGACATGAATCTAAATCTTGTTTTCTTAGAGGATTTACTTCTCCAAAACCAACTCCCTTTTCCATATTTTTTAATTTAATTATCCACCCAGATTTATAGTTATATGTTGTATTTGAATTATCCACTTTCGAAGATAATTTAAAGAAAAAAGATTTTTTTTTAAAAGTTAAGTTCATTTATAAATCAAGTAATCTATGATAAATCCTGCTATTAATCCAATTCCATTTAGCGTTTGAAATTTGATAGCAATAAATTTACAATTTTTTATTGCTTCAGGTTTGTTATATGAATATTTCAACAAAGTTATAAGCTTTAATGATTGAGGAAAACTTATAAGAAAAAGAATACAAAGTATTGGAATAAATCCATTAATTATTAAAAAAAGTTGGAAAACATAAATTATAAAAACTATCCAAGGAATAATTTTAGCTCCTTTTTTCGCTCCTAAACGAACTAAAGGTGAATTTTTACCATGTTCTTTATCTTCTTTTATCTGATGAAAATGAGAGCAAAATAGTACTAGTGTGGTTGCCAATGAGGATCCTGAACCAAGTAATAATGACTCTTTCCAAGGAATAGAAATCATGTATATATCTGATGGATTTAATGCAATTAAAGCAGCGGCGTAAGCTAAGGGGCCAAAAGCTAACCAACATAATGGTTCTCCTAAACCCTGGTAGCCCAAACGAAAAGGCGGTCCTTGATATAAATATCCTAAGAAGCAGCAAGCGCCGACTAATAGCATTACATTTATGCTCGTCGAAATTGAAATAATGGCAATTACTAATAATCCAATTAATAGAGATGTATAAGCGGTAATTGAAACTATTGTTTTACTTCGTACAAGATTTACAATGGAATGAAATTTAAATTCATCAATTCCTGTTTCTGAATCAAATAAATCATTAGTTAGATTTTCCCAAATTAGTATTAATATTGCAGCGATTGTGAATGCAATTAAATTATATATTTTGACATTTTTGAAAGAGTTGAGGGTATAAGCTCCTGAAATAAAAACTGGTAAAATTGCTACTGAATAAAGAGGCCATTTTATTGCTTGTTTCCATAAACTTTTATTTCTTTCATTCATTATTAATGCAGTTAAGAAAAACTATAATTATTAAATATAGTTTATAAATTGAGTTACATTTTTTACTTTAATGCATGATTTTTAGTTATTTTCAATAAGTGATGAAAAATAATTTAAACTTTTCAGATTTTTTAAAAGGCGTTTTTTCCAATTTCGATAAGAAAGGGGTAAATTCCGGATTAGTAAGTATTTGTATTGAGATACCTTGTGTTGATTTATTTGATGTATACGAATTTTTTATTGATAAATATTCTTTTTCTTCTTTTTGGGAAGAGGATAATAAAATGTCATATATAGCTCTTGAGAAATGTAAATATCTAACTTTAGAAGG
>OCZA010000584.1_pt1 | contig 12210 bp, 14 predicted proteins | sample 1539021 | NCBI WGS metagenome assembly OCZA01 (sample SAMEA2619376, study PRJEB22493) | marine metagenome | biome: marine biome (ENVO:00000447); feature: surface water layer (ENVO:00002042); material: "saline water (ENVO:00002010), including plankton (ENVO:xxxxxxxx)" | depth 5 m | reverse complement strand
ATGCATACTAGGCGTCTTTGGAACAGGTGTCGTATTTGTTGGTATTTTTAACCAGCTCCAGTAATAATTTCTATACAAACTTAAGGTGCGTGTAAGTTGAAAATGAAATATCTATCCACTCTCCTACTCCTCTCACTAAACTTAATAATCTCTGCTAATGCTTGAGCTGAAATTTAAAAGTGATGGATAGAATAGAATCGCTAGATGTTTTGAGAGGTTTTGCTTTACTAGGAATCCTACTTGTGAACATTGTAGCCTTTGGTCTTGTTTCATCAGCATTTTTGGACCCGGGTATTTATCTAACTCCTATTGGAGGAATTGATTACATTGTTTGGGCTTTCATAGAACTTTCAAGCGAAGGTGCTATGCGGACATTATTTTCAATTCTTTTTGGAGCTGGTGTAGTTCTATTTGTAACTGGTTCGACAGCGAAAAGTGGATGGCTGCACTATAGAAGAAATTTTTGGTTATTAGTATTTGGCTTAATTAATGCATACATTTTTCTTTGGCCTGGAGATATTCTCGTCACATATGCTTTATCGGGCTTCGTACTTTGGTTCGTTAGAAATTGGAAAGCTAGAAGTTTACTAATCTTAGCAACCTTTCTTATTTTAATTGGCAGCCTCCAAAACTTTGCCATGAAAAGCACTCTTGAAATTGCTAGAGATGCTGCTGAGGAAATGAAAATATCTATTAGCAAAGGCGAGGAGTTTAGCGAAGAGACTGCTGCATGGGCACAAGGCTGGATAGATTATGAAGAAGATAATCAAGCTGAGATAGATAATATCCCCAATGAAATAAAAAAAAGGACAAGCAGTTACTCCTCTGCTTACGAATACAATCTAGAGAAAGCGAATGAAATGATTTATTTTGTTTTACCGTTTTTTTTATTTCTGGATGCTCTAATGATGATGGTAATTGGCATGGCATTGTTCAAGCTTGGGGTTTTAGATGGAGGACGAGATATTAAGTTTTATATAAGAATGATGTGTGTGGGCTTTCTTACTGGCATTTCTATAAATGCTTATGAGGTTTTACTTATTACTAATTCAAATATGGATATTATTGAAACAAATCCTTACTTTAGATTTACTTATCACTTTGGAAGATTGTTCATGGGCTTAGGTTATCTAGGCTTAGTTATCTTATTAATAAAAATAGAAAAATTAGAGTCTTTAAGGTTTAGGTTGGCTTGTGTAGGAAGAATGGCATTAACTAATTATTTAATGCATTCTGTAATAGCTCTTTTCATATTCACAGGAGCTGGATTAGGTTTATTAGGAAAATTCTCTTGGAGTCAGCTATATCTTTTCGTCCTACTAATTTGGGTGATTCAGTTGTATATAAGTCCATTGTGGTTGAAGTATTTCTACTTTGGTCCCGTTGAATGGTTATGGCGTTTATTGACCTATTTAAAAAAACCCAAAATGGTAAAGTAGTAGAGTAGAAATCATGTATAAATTACCTGACCCAAGAGAACTAGTCCTAGATAAAGAGGTAAGTGTTTCAAATGGCATTAAAGGACATCAATACCGAGAAAAGAACCAGCTCAAAAGAAAATACTTTGAGATTCATGACCTAGAGATTTGATATGTATTATCCTGCTTTCATAGTATTTGTTATAACCCTTATTCCTTTGTTTTTTACAAAGTTACTTTTTATTGCTAACTGGGAAAGACCTAAAGATTCAAATGGGATAGATGCTCGAAAGATTATCTTCTGGGGCTATGTTTTCGGGATGATTCTACCAATAGGTCTTGTAGCATTTAGAGGTTATATAATTTGAAAATATGAAAGCTCCATTGATATTTTTACTATGCGTAGTGATATTTGTAATCTCTATGGTGTGGCTCTCTGTTTAATTGGCATGAAAAATCTAACCATCACCGTGCGCATCTTTCTAGAACTTGAACTCAAAACTCTCTTACAATAAATAAATGCTTATTAAAACTATATCTTTCTTACTTTTCTTTTTCTGTACCTTCTTTTTGCTGATAGGTGTTTATTTGATAAGTGTCTCATTAACTAATTTCCAAGGGGAATTGCTCATAGTGAATCTTTTGTCCTCTTTGATGTGTTTCGCAATTTCTGGAGCCTTATACTTGCTTAGAAGAAAATTAAATGAAAAAAGTATTGATTAGTAATCTCGATAAACAAATGAAAAAAATACTAGTCGCATACCTTATATCTTTAGCATCTCTAAATGTTTTTCCAAACTATTCATTAGATCAAGAAACAACAATTGCCGAGATTAATGGAATCTCACTTGCTTATAAAAGTATTGGTGTGGAGGAAGATCCACCTGTCTTAATGGTAATGGGACTTCTTGCATCTCATAAGGTTTGGGGCGAAACCATAGTAAATGGGCTTGTTGATTCAGGGTACAGGGTTATCCTCTTTGATAATAGAGACACCGGTGATAGTGAAAAGTTAGATAGGCTAGGAAAACCTAACCTTTATTGGAAGTACTTTCTTTATTCCTTGGGTATTGGTTTTAGTGCACCCTATACACTCGAAGATATGGCATATGATGGAGTTGCATTATTAGACCACCTTGAGATTGAAGAAGCTCATATAGTTGGTGCTTCAATGGGAGGGATGATAGCTCAAATAATTGCCTCTAAATATCCAGATAAAACGACCAGCTTAGTATCACTTATGTCATCTTCTAGAATTCCAAAGACATCTGAGATTTCAGATGGAAATCAGGAAAATCTAAGAAATATGGAAAATATTGATGAGGAGGGAGCACGAGGATATGGCTTTTATCCAAGAGCGATGCCCAGACAATTGACTGCAATTTTTAAGGCTGGTGATAGATCTGACATTGTAAAAAATATCACAGTACCAACATTAGTGCTTCATGGAGAAAATGATGCACTATTGCCTGTGAGCTATGGAAGGCTTACCGCAGAACTGATTCCGGATTCAACATTTAAAGTTTACAAAAATATGGGTCACAATTTACCCAAAGAAGTTATTCCTGTTTTAATTGAGGATATTGTTAATTTCTATAAAAAAATAGATGAAATTCTTTAATAAAGAAAGTAAGTTATATCCATCCATCGAGCCTTATGATTCAGGCTATATAAAGAAAGGAATCCATGAAATTTACTATGAGCAATGCGGGAATCCTAAAGGTAAACCTGCGGTCTTCTTGCATGGTGGTCCTGGTGGAGGTGCTGGGGGCTTTTCTAGAAGATTTTTTGATCCTAAGAAATATCGTATAGTTCTTTTCGATCAGAGAGGATGTGGGAAGAGTAAACCTCATACATGTCTTGAAGATAATACGACTTGGCATTTAGTTGAAGATATTGAGTCAATAAGAGAAAAGTTAAAAATAGAGAAGTGGCTAGTGTTTGGTGGCTCTTGGGGCAGCACTCTAGCTTTAGCTTATGCGCAGAGTCATCCTCAAAATGTAACAGAGCTTGTTTTAAGGGGTATCTTTATGTTGAGACATAAAGAGATCCAATGGTTCTATCAATATGGAGCAAGCGAATTATATCCAGAAGCATGGCAGGGATTTTTGAATGAAATTCCAGAAGAAAAGAGAAGCGATTTGGTAGAAGCCTATAGGGAAATCTTTAATGGAGATGATGAAGAAAAAAAATTATCAGCAGCAAAAGCCTGGTCTAAATGGGAGGCATCTACTAGCTTCATCAATCATAATCCCGAAGCTGTAAAAGATTCTGTGGACAGCAAATTTGCATTAGCTTTTGCGCTTATTGAAAATCATTACTTTATAAATAATGGTTTCTTGGAAAATGAAAATCAGCTTCTCGATAATATCGGTAAAATCAGACATATCCCTGCTGTAATTGTTCAAGGAAGATATGATGTTGTGTGCCCTCCTACAACTGCTTATGAGCTTCATTCAAGATGGCCAGAATCTGAACTAAAAATAGCTCCTTTTTCAGGTCATTCAGCGTTCGAAAAGGAAATAACACACCTACTAATAGAAACCACAAATAGATTTTCTAAAAACTAATATTTAAAAATGATAAAAATCTTAAAATTTCCAATTCTCATCACTTTGATTTTGTATAGCGCATTTTCTTATGCCGAGGGCAAGCACAAGATATTCAATTTAGGAGATTTTGACCTTGAAAGTGGGATCACCTTGCCTAATGCTAAGTTGTCTTACGTGACTCATGGAAAATTAAATGAGGAAAGAGATAATCTTATAGTAGTGCCTTCTGCTTATCTTGGGGATCATCACGGATTTGATTTTTTAATTGAACCTGGCAAAGCTCTCGATCCTCAAAAATATTTCATAGTTGCTACAGATATGTTTCAAAATGGTTTATCTAGCTCACCAAGCAATACGGAACCCCCATTTAATGGACCAAATTTCCCTTTAATTTCAATAAGAGACAATGTTAATGCAGGATACAAATTGGTTACTGAAGTTTTTAAAGTTAAAAAGATAAAAGGGGTAGTAGGATTTTCTATGGGAGCCCAACAAGCCTTTCAGTGGGCTGTAAGTTATCCAGATTTTGTTGAGAAAATAGTCGGTATTGCAGGCTCAGCGGTAGAGTATCCACACGGTATAGTAAGGCTAGAAGGTTTTATATCTGCAATAAAAGCAGATGCTTCTTTTGAGAATGGCCAGTATAAGACGCCACCTGAGGTAGGACTCAGAGCCGGAGGAGCACACTGGGCCAGTTGGGGCTGGTCTCAAGAATGGTATCGACTAGGCCTATATAAAGAAATGGGCTTGAAAGATACTGATGAAGTTATAGATTGGTTTGAAGAATTCGTATTAACTTGGGATGCAAATAATCTTATTGCACTAGCTAGAACCTGGCAAAATAATAATATCGGTAATACACCCGGATTTAATAGTAATTATTCAGAAGCATTAGGATCAATAAAAGCTGATGTTCTATATATGCCTAGCGAAACGGATATGTACTTTCATATTGATGCCTTAACCAGAGAAGCTAATATGATTCCTGGGGTAAAACTTAAAGTAATTCCTTCACTTTGGGGCCACATAGCTGGAGCAGGCTTTTCAGCTGAAGATATAGAATTCATGAATAATGAAATAATGGAGTTTTATAAATAATTTCTATTTTTTATCCTGAATTACATATAAGTTCTTTTTGGTTTAAACTTTATATATGGGGAATATAAAGCACGTAACATCCGTCACTCCGGTTGAAGAAATATTAAATATTTTAGATGAGGATGCAGGTGTTATTATTGATGACTTTCTTGAATCAGCAGACTTAGCTCAAATTAAAGAAGATCTTCGACCTTTCCTGAATGTTACTAACCATGGTCAAGACGAATTTACTGGTCTCGAGACTAAAAGAGTTGGCGCTCTATTAGCCAGATCAGAAACATGTCAAAATTTAGCACTGGATCCTTTAATAAACAAACTAGCAGACGGATTCTTGGGACCTCACTGCGAAAATTATCAACTGCATTTCTCTTCTGCCATCCAAATCGGACCGGGAGAATCCAGTCAAATTCTTCATAGAGATCGAGGGGTCTGGGGTGGATATATTCCCAGAAAAATCGAAACACAATTTAGTACCGTATGGGCAATAAATGATTTCACTAAAGCAAATGGTGCGACGCAAGTAGTTCCTGGATCGCATAAATGGGATAAAAATAGACAACCAGAGATTGAAGAAATTGCTTATGCTGAAATGAAAGCAGGGTCAGTATTTATCTATACTGGATCAGTACTGCATGGTGGTGGAACTAATATAACTGAGGAAACTAGATTAGGGATTTTCTTGCACTATGCACCTAGCTGGTTAAGGCAACAAGAGAATCAATATCTCTCATATCCTCCGGAAGTTGCTAAAAAATTTACTCCTGAACTCCGTTCTTTGATTGGCTATTCTAAGGGAGGATATGTTCTTGGATTCTTTACAGATCCCAATGACAAAGAAGGTAGATTAGAATCAGTATCTCCTGAAAAGTTATTTGGTGATTCGAAGGACAAATATGCATCTTTAGCAACACCTGAGAAACTAGTAAAAGAATCTTCAAGAAAATAAGCTAAAGGATTAGTGGATAACAGAACCCAAGAGTTCCTTACAAAACCTATCGTGCCATTGCTGATTAGAATGTCAGCACCAAATACCATAGCTTTTTTTATCCAAGCAGTAGTCGTACTTACTGAAGTTTGGTTTATCAGTAAATTAGGTACAAACTCTCTTGCTGCAGTAGCGCTAGCTTTTCCATTATTGATGCTTACTCAAACTATGTCAGGTGGCGCACTCGGAGGAGCTATTAGCTCAGCTATAGCTCGAAGCATGGGGGCTAATGATATTGATCGAGCAGAAAAATTAATTTGGCATTCAATAGTTATTTCTCTTTCTGGAGCATTTACCTTTTTAATTTTATTCTTGATATTTGGAAAAGATCTTCTTTATTTACTGGGAGGAAGAGGAGAAATTCTTCAAGAATCTTATATGTATTGCTCGGTTCTTTTTTTTGGAGGAATACTTATATGGTTATCAGGAAGTTTAAGTGCCGTCTTAAGGGGGATGGGTAATATGCGCTTTCCTGCAACACTCATGATCATTGCTTCTCTTCTACAAGTTATTCTCTCTGGAGGATTTATTTTAGGATGGTATGGATTTCCTAAACTTGGAGTCTCAGGTGCCGCTGTTGCAACCTTGATCAGTAGTACCATTATGGTATCGATAATAATCATGAAGCTTTTATCTAAATCCGTTCCGGCGATGCTAAAAAGAGAACAATTAGTTTTGAGCAAACCCTTATTTTCTAATATTTTTGAGGTAGCTATTCCAGCATCAGCCTCTCCACTTCTAACTGTAGGCACAATATTAGTTTTGACCGGTTTAGTTGGAACTTTCGGAACAGAAGCTCTTGCAGGTTATGGCATTGGTTCAAGGGTAGAATTCCTTATGATTCCTCTTATCTTTGGGATTGGAACGGCAATGACATCTATTGTGGGGGCGAACATAGGCGCTAATAATATTGAGAGAGCAGAGCGAGTTGGCATCTATGGTGGATCAACGGCAGGTTTAGTTTCAGTGCTTATCGGTTTTTCATTAGCGTTGTTTCCTGACCTATGGATTCATTATTTTACTGATGACCCAAAAGCCTATGAAATCACAAAAAAATATATTCAAATTGTCGGCCCTTTTTATGCCTTTCAAGGGATAGGTCTTTCTTTATATTTTGCATCTCAAGGCGCTAATGCAATGCTTTGGCCAACAATAGCGACTATTGCAAGATTTTTGATAGCAGGACTAGGAGGAAGTATTTCAGTTTATATCCTAGGATTTGGAATAGAGTCGATTTTCTTATCTTCTTCGATAGCAATGACGATTTTTGGAATTATGATCTTTGTCTCACTAAAAAGAGGAGCCTGGAGAAAGCACAGCCCTAAATATTCTTAACTTGTCCAGATTTGAGCATGGCTCTATTTTTTGGTTGATAGGTGACTATATATGCCCTTCTCTCTTGATTAGATCGATTAGGTTTCGAGCCATGGACTATATGCTGATTAAAAAAGATTAGAGATCCTGCAGAGGCTATTAAATCAACTGAATCATCGATGTTAAATGAATTTTGGTCTGTATAGAATCCTCCTAATTGAGAGTTATCGAATGTTCCAGGTAAGCAACCTTCCTTATGACTGCCTTTAATAACACTGAAGCATCCATTTGATTCGTCAGCATCATCTAAACAGATATAAACATTAGGCAAAGTTTCAACATCTTCACTATCATGAATCCAGTATGGTGAATCTTGATGCCAGCCAAATCCTGAGCCAATTTTTGGTCTCTTAAGGTTAAGCTTGTCAGTCCATAGACTAACTTCATCTAGAGACAAGATAGATCTTATTGGATCCGTTAATTTTCTATCTGCAATAATCTTTTCAAGATCTAGATTAAGAGAATGCGCTGGTTCGATCACTCTTAAGAACTCATGATGAGGTTCTGGTTCAAATTGAAGAGTCAAGTAATCAATATCAACAAATCTCTTTTTATCTAAGAAATACTCTTTACCTTCTCCAGCGATTGAGTGAGCTTTTGAAACAGTGGTCTCAAAAAATTCCCTAAAAATATCTATTTCAGCTGAAGAAAACTGATTTTCTCTAAGGATATAACCATCATTCTTATATTGAAGTTTCTCTTGATCTGAAAGGAAATACGTCACCTCTTTTTAAATCAACGAAATAGCCATCATTACTAGACAAACAATAGAGACTCCCCAAACTAGTGTTCTGAGATACAAAATACCAAACATATAAGTGAAGTAATAGAGTACCCGTGAACCTATCCAAAACATCGCTAGATTATAGTTATCAACTTCCAAAACTATAGACAGAATGGCTAGGGCTAAAAATGCAGGTAGACTCTCCAGGATATTAGACCCTGCTCTTCTGGTGCGACCAACAATGGGGGCCTCTTCAACAGACCCTTCTCTATTTGATATGAGAAATTCTAAGTTTTTGCTATTCAGAACTGCTGGAGTTAAGAGTTGAATTAAGGTTAATAATAAAGAGAGAATAATTAATGTGATCATTATAAATTTCCTATGTTAATCTCCTGAAGAGATTAAACTAGATTCAACTTAATTCAAAACATAATTTAGAGGTTACATGAGATTTCTGAGAAGAATTTTCACTATCAAAGAAGTGCCGTCTGTGAGTTGGAGTTCTGACTTTCCACTCAATACTAAGCCGAGATTTTATACAGTCATTATGTTGGTTACTGGACTTTTCTTCTTTGGTTTAGGAGAGGCAATTATCATAGGAAGTGGATCTGGCGTAAGTCCTTGGACTGTTTTGGCACAAGGCATTTCGATAAGGACTGATCTTTCTGTAGGTACTACAACTTTCCTAATAAGTATTGGAATACTTATTTTCTGGATACCTCTTAAGCAAGTCCCTGGAATTGGAACCATTCTTAATGCAATTATTATTGCCTCTACCATAGACTTAACCTTGCCTTATTTACCCCAACCAAATGATACTTACTTAAAGCTATTACAAGTATGCATAGGGATATTTATTGTAGGTCTGGGAAGCGGAATTTACCTGATCAGTAATCTTGGACCCGGACCAAGAGATGGCTTGATGATAGGTCTACAAAAGCAGACTGGTACTTCAATACCGCTAATAAGAACCATTTTAGAATTATCAGCTGTTATTTCGGGATGGCTCCTTGGTGGAGTTGTAGGTATTGGGACAGTTCTATTTGTTTTTGGTATTGGCCCTTGCGTAGGAATAGGACTCACACTTGTAGAAAAGATTTCAAAGAAACCTTGAATTAAAGACTTGAAAAGAAGGTTATTGTTCCTTCTAATGGTCTAATAACTTTTAGAGATAAACATGAAAAGAACTGTAACCATACCAGCAACATTTATAAGTATAGCCTTAGGAGTCCTTATTGCTCTAGCGGGCAGTCAAGGGTCAGAAATCTACAACGGGGTGGCGCTATTTGCCCTATGTGCAAGTGTTAGCTATGTGCTCCACTGGTTAATATTCATACCCTCTTATATTTATCAAACAGAACATTATTTTGATCTAACAGGTTCTATTTCTTATCTTAGCGCGATAGGTTTGGGTTTTTATCTCAATCCATCTATGGACCCTAGGGACTTACTGATTGGTGTTTTGATAGTGATTTGGGCTGTAAGACTTGGGACATTTCTTTTCTCAAGAGTTAAGCAAGATGGAAAAGATGGAAGATTCACAATCATGAAAACCCAATTCCATTGGTACATCATGACTTGGACTTTGGGAGGTCTATGGGTCTTTTTAACAATGGCAGCAGGATTAGCTGCAATTACCTCTAATGTAAATATTCCGCTTGGAGCTATGGCTTATCTGGGTTTAGCCTTATGGGTTTTCGGCTTTTCGATTGAAGTTATCGCTGATAAGCAAAAAAGGGATTTTAAGAAAAAACAAAATAAAGAAAAAGAATATATTACTTCTGGTCTTTGGGCTTGGTCTAGACATCCCAACTATTTTGGAGAAATTACCTTATGGGTTGGACTAACTTTAATAGCCCTTCCAGTATTAAGCGGGTGGCAGTTAGTTACCCTCATCTCTCCAGTTTTTGTCTATGTTCTTTTAACAAGAATAAGTGGCATTCCAATGCTTGAAAATAGAGGAATGAAAAAATGGGGCTCTGATCCAGAATATATCGACTATTTGCAAAGAACGCCTTCATTGCTTCTAAAAAAACCCAATAAATAGTTTATTTCTCACATTGAAGCCCACTGATCTTTATTCCAACTTGATTGCAGATGGGCAATTAAGCTTTGATAAAGAGCAAAAGTCTCTCTTAGAAAAGTTAGATAAATTAAATGGGGCACTAATAAAGCGCTCTAAATCTTGGTTTAAACGCAAAAGTATAAAAGGGCTATACATCAGAGGAGAAGTTGGAAGAGGCAAGACTCAAATGATGGATATCTTCTTTGAAACTTTAGATTTAAAGAAGAAGAAAAGAATTCATTTCCATAGATTTATGAAATTACTGCATGAAGATCTTGATCAACTTTCAGGACAGAAAGATCCCCTAAAGATTGCAGCTGACAATATATCTAAAGATACTGAAGTGTTATGTTTTGATGAGTTTTATGTTGAGGATATTGGTGATGCCATGCTTCTTGGTAGATTCATTAACGAGCTATTTGAAAAAAAAGTAACATTAGTTACTACTTCTAACACGCATCCGGATAATCTTTATAAAGATGGTCTTCACAGAGGTAGATTCCTACCCGCAATTGAATCAATAAAAGAAAATTGTGAGATTTATGAATTAGACTCAGAGCAAGATTATCGTCTTAGAACTCTAGAACAACTAGAAATATTTGTTATTGGAAAAAATGAGGAAGGCATAAGAGAACTTGAATCAAATTTTTCAGAACTCACAAATAATGACTATCTTGAAGGAAAAAATATTCAAGTTCTTGGAAGAAAGATTAAGACAATAAAGCTCTCACAAGGTTCCGTTTGGATATCTTTTAGAGAGATTTGCGAAGGTCCAAGAAGCGCGAAGGATTACATTGAAATTTGTAGTGAATTTCACACTCTCTTTGTATCTGATGTTCCGGTCCTTCAATCATCTAATGATGATTCGGCACGAAGGTTTATCGCTTTAGTAGACGAATGTTACGAGAGAAATGTAAACCTAATCCTTTCTATGGAGACGGGATTAAATAAAATGTATGTAGGAGAAAGGTTATCTGAACCTTTCAAGCGAACTATTAGTCGGCTTGAAGAAATGAGGTCAAGAGAATATCTCTCGAGACCTCACATCATATAACTAGACTGATTGAAGCATTTTTATTTCTGGCGCCCCTGCCATGAAAGCACCCATTTTTGCACCTAACTCTCTGAAATAGTCAGTTTTCCCATGAGCATCTTGTGCTTCTTGATCTTTGTACCTTTCAAGAAAAACATAAGTTGTGTCATCTTCTTTATATAAATCGTAATAGACCACACCATCTTCATTTGCATTCACTTTCTCAACTAATTGAGAAGCAACAGCTTCAAAATCTGCACCAGAACCTTCTTTAATTTTTAAAGTAGCAACTACTCCTATCATTTTTTTCTCCCTTATTTTTAAATTAGATGTAGACTTTAGATAGTTTCAAACAAATAATCGAGAACTTTTTTTAGCATGGAAAACTTACTTATTATTGGAGCCGGACAATCCGCTATCCAATGCATTTCGACTTTAAAGAAAGAAGGCTACTCTGGCTCGATTACTTTAGTTGGAGAAGAAGAACACCTTCCATATCAAAGGCCACCTCTGTCGAAAGGGTTTCTAGAAGACAGTATCGGTAAAGAAAGATTATATTTTAAGAAACTTGAATTTTTTACAGAAAATAAAGTTCAACTCTATCTTGGGTTGGCTGCTGAAAAATTAGATATCGAAAATCAAAAAGTTTACCTCTCAGATAATTCAGAGCTTGAATTTGATAAATTAGTTTTAGCTACTGGCAGTAGAGTTAGATATTTAAACTTTCCGGGCAGTGAGCTTAAATCGATATTCTATTTAAGAAATCTAGATGATGCCGAGGCAATAAAAAAAGATTTAGAAACTAGTGATAATTTAGTCATCATAGGTGCCGGTTATATTGGTCTTGAGGCAGCAGCAATCGCTGCAAAAAAAAATAAAACAGTCACTGTTATTGAAATGGCTGACCGAGTAATGAATCGAACAGTTGATCCTCAAATATCTGAATATTATTTGAATCTGC
>OCZA010000583.1_pt1 | contig 12225 bp, 14 predicted proteins | sample 1539021 | NCBI WGS metagenome assembly OCZA01 (sample SAMEA2619376, study PRJEB22493) | marine metagenome | biome: marine biome (ENVO:00000447); feature: surface water layer (ENVO:00002042); material: "saline water (ENVO:00002010), including plankton (ENVO:xxxxxxxx)" | depth 5 m | reverse complement strand
GTAGAAAAAGCTCTAGAAGATAAAAGTATAGATTTTAGAATTTTTGGAAAACCATTTTTAAAGTCTTATAGAAGAATGGGAGTCATACTTGCTGAAAATTTAGAAAATGCTAAAGCTGCAGCAAAAAAAATATCTGTTAAATCCAAGCTTTAGACTTATTGCATAATTGGTATTTCAGCATTCTCTTCAATATCAGTAATAAGCATGAAACCAGGAGTATGAGATATACAAAATGGAACTGAAGAATTTAATATTGCATTTTGAGGAGTTACACCACAGGCCCAAAATACATTCACTTCATCTTCTAATAAGGGTCTTGGAGCATCTCCCCAGTCAGGTTCAAAAATATTTAAAATGCCAATTTTGTTGGGATTGCTAATATGTACTGGCTTTCCATGGGCCCAATGAAAAGATTTACAAATATTAATAACATTATCGACGTGACTTTTTTTAAAGATTCTCATTGAAACAACCATTGTATTTCCAAAAGGTCCACTTTTTAGATTTTTAATATTTGTTTTATACATAGGGACAACTTTATTTTCATTAATATGATCTATTGTAAAGCCATGCCTAATTAGGGAATGTTCAAATGTAAATGAACAACCTATTGCAAATGCAACAAGATTTTCATTCCATAAATTACTAATTTCATGAACTGTACTATGCAGTTTTCCAGCTTTATAAATATTATAAGATGGGACGTCCGTTCTAACGTCTATATTTTTACCTAATGTTTTTAGAAAAGGAGCACCGACATCCGACACACCAACAAGTGGACAGGCTTTAGGATTTCTCTGACAAAATATCATAAAATCTAAAGCATTTTTTTGTTCTAAAATAATGAGATTTGTTTGAAGCATATTTTTAGATAAACCAGCAGTTTGCCCTTTATACTCTCCTGATCTAATTACTGCTCTTAATTGAGAATTATTATATGTTTTTGCTATATTATAGATATTTGTAAGATCTTGCATTTTCAATTCCAATGTACATTATTATTTAAAATTTGAAATTACAGAGGCTATATCCTGTTCTTGTTTATAACCCATTAAGTGAATTCCGCTTACACCACTTATTAATTTATATCTTTCAATTAGTTCAACACAAATTTTTATACCTTCTAATTTTTCGTTATTAGAATTTTCAATTCTGTTTATTATTTGCTCAGGAATATTAATGCCAAATAAATTTTTATTCATCCATCTAGCACTTTTTGCTGATTTAATAACTCCTAATCCAATAATAAAATACGCCTTATCTGTCACACCAAGTTTATTTAATTTGAGCATATAATTTTTCAATATAATTTCGTCAAAAGCATATTGAGTTTGAAAGAATTCAACTCCTGAATTGATTTTTTTTACTAGATTTGCTGCATCAAAATCGTCTTTGACTTCAAAAGGTGTGTCAGCTCCACCAATAAAAAAATTAGGTGCATCGTCAATTTTTCTCCCAGAAGGATAACTCTGGTTAATTTTAATATCGTGTGCGGTTTTTAATAGACTAATTGTATCTAAATCTCGAACTTCTTTTGCCTCTGGCTGATCTCCACCTTTGACTTCATCACCATATAAACAAAGTATATTAGGAACATTTAAAGCCCATCCACCAAGTAAATCGCCTTGAATTGCAATTCTATTTCTGTCTCTTGTAGTGAATTGTAATACAGGCTCAATTTCATGTTGAGCCAGAATAGCAGCTGTTGCCAAAGCAGACATGTGAGACTTAGCACCGGCGCCATCAGTAACATTAACCGCATCAGCTAAATTTTTTAAGCATTTGACTTGATTAATAACTGTATCTTTATTTCCTGAGTCTGGAGGAGATGTTTCGGCAGTAAAAACAAATTTATTTTTCTGTAGTGAATTTCTTAATTTACTTTTCATAAAAAATGTCCAAAGTGATTTTAGTTTTTTATTTAAAGGGGGGATTTTAAAATGTCTAATGATTTTTTTACTACATCAAATAGAATTAAAAGTACCCCCTTTAGTTCAAGAAACCAAAAGGCAGGCGTAAAAAAACATAGTGTCTATAATAACACATTAATACCAACAATATTTAAATCTTTAAAAAGTGACTATTTGCATCTAATAAAACATGTTCAGCTATGGGACGTATGTGCACAAAAAGTAATAGAAGTTAAAGGAAATAAAGCTTTAGGTATAATTAAGTATTTATTTTGCAGAGATTTCACAAAAGTTACTCCTGGCAGAGCTTATTATGCACCCATAGTAAATTTTGAAGGGGGCCTATTAAATGATCCAGTTGTTTTTTGCATAAATGAAGAACATTTTTTAATTTCATTGTCAGACTCTGATTTATTTAATTGGGCTTCAGCAATTAATCATACTAAAGAATTTTTCGTTGAAGTAAATGAGACAGATATAATAACTATGGCTATCCAAGGTCCAAAATCAGAACAAACAATGTTAAAGATATTTGGCGAAGAAATAAAATCTTTAAAGTCTTTTAATTTTAAAAATTTTGTTTTCAACAATGAGAATATTATTATATCAAAAACAGGTTTTAGCAAACAGTCTGGATATGAAATTTTATTATCAAATCCTAATAATGGAACCCTTTTATGGGATTTAATTATTAAAAAAGGTGAAGAATTCAATATAAGAGTGGGATGCCCCAACATGATAGAAAGAGTGGAAAGTAGCCTACTTAGTTATGGGAATGAAATGACTAATAAGGATTTTCCTCAAGATTGTGGATTAGGAAAATATTGTAATCTTGAATCTGATTATGATTTTATCGGGAAAACTGCTTTATTAAAAAAAGAAGAAATTGGATTTAATAAAACTATATATCAAATTCAATTTGATTTTGAAGAAAAAACAAAACCTATATTTTACAGTAATTTACCAATTTTTAAAAAAGAACAAGTAATTGGAAAAGCAACTTCAATAGTCTGGTCACCAAAATTTTCAAAGTATATTGGTTTTTTCATTGCTAACAAAGATGTTAAACATGATTTAGAATCTCATTACATTCTAAATAAAGTGAAATTTGAGATGTATGAAATTAATTAGATTTAATTCATTGATAATATGATTGGCCTTATATATTAATTAAATAGAAAAGTTAAAATTTAGTCGTTTCAATAAAATAGATCCGTCGACTTACTTGTATAGACCTATACCATGCTTCAATCACACATAATGTTCAGCAATTTCAATAATATAATTATATGAAAACATCTGTTAATGTGCCCATTTTGTCTACCCTAAAATAACTGTTCTTAGTATAGGTAGATGTAGACATAGAAATTGTGATTAATACTATTTCTAAAAAGATACTTATATGATTATCACTTAAATGTACCTACCCATGCATGTGCCACAGGGGGTATGTAGGTTATATGTTCATAGGGTCTGCAGCAGATGGGGTTAATTGATTATTCCCATTACTTCAAAAGTCTTTTGAACATAGTCAACTAACTCAGCCTTCTTCTCAATTATTTCAATGTCATAATTAGTATTTTCTGCAAATTCAAAGAATTGTTTTTCGTCATCTTTATTGAATTTGAATCTAATTTTTTTAGCAATTTCTTTAATTCTTCTATTAACTAAACCATCTATTTTTTTTAGATCACTCTTACTTAAACTTTCTTCATTTTTAAAATTTTTAATAGCATCAAATAATCTTTCTTGTTTAGCAATTTCATATTTTCTACTGGATTTGTAACCATCTACCTTATTTCCAAAATTATTATTTTTAACATAATTATTGTCTGACGAGCTTTTGTTATCGTCATATGAGTATGATTGTTCATTAGATGTGTCTTTAACAGACGGTGTTTCTGCAGTTTTACTGACAGGCGTATTATCTTTGCTTGAGCTAGTAATACTCTCTACGCTTTTACTAACTGAAGCATTTGTTTTAGCATCTGCACTCTTATTATCTGATTTATCTGTCTTATTTACGGAAACACTAACACTAACTTTTCCAGAATTCTTACTGTAAGAAAACGCTTTGTTTTGAATAAGTAATGTAGAAAGTATGAGTAAAAAAATTTTAAATAAAGTTTTCATTATTTTCAATTTTGTAAATGATTAATTGAGTATTGAAAATATATATAATAAATCGGGTTGAATTTAAAAGAAATAAAATCGTTCATTTGCATTCTATCTAATGTTTTTGCATATTAAATTTGCATATTAACAGGTGACATACATGGTAAAACCTATAACTAAAGAAACTTTGTTCATGAATTGCATGGAACTAGACTTTGCAACAAAAGTAGAATTAGAACATTGGATGGCAACTTTTGAAGAGAAAGTATGGACAGAAGATGTAATGAAAGAATTATCTAAAGCAGGATTAGTAAGAAGAACTGTTGCACAAGTCTGGAACAAACAAAATCACAGATTAACTAGCACATTTGAATATGAAAATGAGAATGCTTATAAAGCTTGTCAAAAGATCATTGAAGAAAAAGTAATGCCTAAAGCGCAAGCAAGCTACACTATAAAAGCTAGAAACAATAGAGGTGTAATTTTTTATGATTATAGAAGTTAATATAAATTTTTAAATTCTATTTTAGAAAATAAACTACTGTTACTAGCCTATTAAATTTTATTAATATTACATAGTGATATTGAATATTAATTTAAAAAGATTAAATTATTACTGTGTCAATAATACAAAAAATCATAGTTATACCAATATTAAGATCACAAGTTAGACTTTATGTTTTCTTTGGTATTCTTTTTGGTTTTTATCAATTTATTTCATGGATTGAAAATTAGGAGATTAAAATGTTTGGAATAGGAATAATTAAAGGAACTATTATAGGAATGGGTATAGGAGTAATGGCAGGCTTGGCTTTAAAAGAAGTTTGCAAGATGAAAAAGAAAAAAGATCAAGTTAGTAAAACTGAAAATGATATTGTTGATACAGAAAATAGTTAATACAAATTAATAAACAATGGATTTAACAAAATACAAATGGAAATGTAGAGTACTTTTGTTAAGTACCACTTGTTATAGAGATAGTAACTATAAAAAATCAAAAGAACTTTATCAAAAACATATAAAAGAATTTCATAAAAGACATGTCAAATTAATGTCTTTTAGAAAAAAGGGTCTTAAGTTTTCTATCAAACTAATTGGTTACGATGGTACTTTAAAAAAAGAATATTTAACTTTAGAACCTCATAACATTTTTGATCTTATAGATTCTATGCCAATGAGTAAGGAAAACTATGGGGGAAAGTTAAAACCTCTTAATCTATCTCTATATTCAGACTATAAGCCTGAGACAACTCTAAAAGGGCTTGGATTTAAGAATAAAGAAAAAGCAACTTATACTATAGATGCAATAAAAGACAGAGACAAAAAATATCAGGTAAATGTTGTATCCACCATGTTAGGTAGAGCAAAAAAACATCCAAACAAAACTGCTGATATGGACGAAGCGATATTAGTTTTTGAGAAATGGATGCTAGATTATAAAAAGAGCAAGTTTTTAGTATAATTTAATTATTCTACTTTGGTATATTTTTGCAATATGGAAGGATCAGAATATATAACTTCTGTATCTCCACCTACAATAACTACATTAACTCCCATTTCTTTAACTTGTTTTACAAAATCAGTGTATTGTGAATGAGCTTTATCTGAGGTTTTTTCATCTTTCCATGTGTTGATTACATAAAGGTTTGTGTCATTAACATCAACAAAGGTTGAACTATATAGTCCTCTTTTCAATAATTTATCATTTATTAGCCTACAGGTATTTTTTAAGCTGTCTTTTGCAACTTTGTTTTGAAATTTCAAAACATGAATTCTTGTAAACATGATAAATTTAAACCTATAAAATTAAAATTTATAAAACTTTAACATAAATCAAAGCTAACTCAAAAAATAACCATAAATTGCTAAATTTACATTTATGATTTTTGTGTCATGGAATTGGAGCGGGCGAAGAGATTCGAACTCTCGACATTCTCGTTGGCAACGAGATGCTCTACCACTGAGCTACGCCCGCTTAATTTAAATGGAATATAACATTCTGATTGATAGTATCAAGAAAAATCAAAAATTAATTATTCTTAATTATTTTAAAAGCTTCATGAATATTTTTTGAAATGTTGATAATGTCATCCTCGGTTAAATATGGATGCATAGGCAATGATAAAACGTTTCGTGCCAGGTAATTTGTATTTGCTAGTCCACTTTTAGATATTGGGAAGTTCTTGTAAGGTTCGTGTTCATTGAGTGGAATGGGATAATATATTGCAGTCGGAATATCTTTAGATTTCAACTCTTCTTGCAACTTAGATCTATCAATGTTTTCAGGTAATATTATAGTATATTGGGCCCAACTACTTACACATTTATTTTTAATTAAAGGTAATTTTATATTAAGTTTCAAATCATTAAGATGTTTATTATAATTATTGGCAACGTCCTGTCTTTTTCTTAACTCTGACGGAAAAATCTCAAGTTTTTCTAATAATATTGCAGCTTGAATAGTTGATATGCGAGCATTCATCCCAATTCTGTCATATTCATATCTATTTTTCCCCATTCCATGAACGTGAGAAGAGTTGGCTATTTCATATATTTCAGGATCATTTGTAAAAATTGCTCCTCCATCACCATAACATCCCAGCGGTTTTGCAGGGAAAAATGAAGTTGCAGATACTTCACAAAGGTTTCCAACATTATTCCCATAATATTTTCCTCCAAATGACTGGGCTGCATCGTCAAGAACCCATAAATTATTATTTTTAGCAAATTCATTAATTGGCTTCATATCAGCAGGTTGTCCAAATAACCCAACAGACATTATACCTTTAACTTTAATTCCCATTTCTGTAGCTGTTTTAAAAGCATCAGCTAGCTTACTTGGATCTAGATTAAACGTTTCATTCTCTATATCTATAAAGATTGGAATGGCACCTAGCAGAGGCATAACTTCTGCAGACGATGCAAATGAAAAGGCAGGTACTATGACGCCCTCACCTGCTTTGAGTTTTAGTCCTAAAAGAGCTAATAATAACGCATCTGTGCCGCTCGAACAACATAATACATATTTCGCACCAGTGTAAATACTAAGCTTTTTTTCAAGTTCCTTTACTTCTGGTCCTAAAATATATTGTCCATGATCCAAAACTGCTTTTATACGCTCTTCAATTTTGTTGCGAATAAGGTTTTGTTGAGCTTTTAAATCAATGAATGGGATCATGGGAAACTAATTTCTTTGTAATTTTTCTTCTATTATTTGCATTACATTTTGTACATTAACTGCTTCTAGATGATCTGTTAAAGGTTTTTTTCTTGATTGTATACAGTTAATAAATTCTTCTAACTCATTTCTAAGAGGTTCATTTTCTGTAAGGCTAATTTTTTCAATGGGTAGTAAATTAATAGAATTATCGGAGTTAATAGTTGATGGATTATAATACAGTTTTTTTGACCAATCTTGTGTATCATCAAATACTAAAGATCCTTTAGAACCAATAACTGAAAACTTGTGTTCTTTATAAGGACACATCCAATCGCAACTTATTAAAGCTGTAGCGCCTGTTTTGAAAGTGAGTTTAACACTAACTGCATCTGGTCCAATGTTGGTATTATGATGTATTGAATGAGCATTTATCTTCACAGGCAATTCTTGCATTATAGCAAGTATCATAGAGACATCATGTACAGCTAAGTCATATATAACAGACTCATGAGAACGTATGGCGCCTAAGGCTAACCGTTGAGCACGGATATTTTTGGTTTCTCCTATTTTACCTTCTCTAATAAGATCCTGCATTTTGATAAAAGCATTATGATAATTTAATAGATGTCCAGCCATTAAAACTTTATTTTTTTTTATGGCTAATTTTGAGAGAGTAATAGCGTCATTTAAAGATAAGCAAAATGGTTTTTCTATCAAAACGTCTTTATTATTTTTTAGAGCCTCTTCGGCTATATCTCTATGCGTTTTAGCTGATGACGCTATTACCAAGGCTTGTATATTTTCATTTCTAAAAATATCATTAATTGTATAGTCATGTAATTTAAAATCTTGATTAAGTTTTTTTGATAAATTTTGGTCTGAATCATATATGCAAGCTAATGCCCCAATTTGATGCAAGTTTCTGGCTATATTTTTCCCCCAGCCACCACACCCGATTAGAGCAATATTCAGTTTTTTAGTCATTTCAAAGTATCAATTTTATAATGATTTAAATATAACGATAATATTTTAAATATACAGACTTTCAAGATTGGTCAATTGTAGTATTTTGTAATATATTGTTGAATAAACATTCCAGTACAACAATATAAATATTTTATAAAAGGAGAGCGTTTAAATAATGAATAATATTGACAATGACAGCATGATCTCAAAAACAAATATTATTGATGTTAATGCCGACACATTTATGACTGAAGTAATTGAAGCTTCAAAGGAAAAACCAATAATTGTAGATTTTTGGGCCCCTTGGTGTGAGCCATGTAAACAGCTGACTCCAATATTAGAAAATGCTGTAAAAGATCAAAGGGAAAAAATTACCTTAGCTAAAATTGATATAGATCAAAATCAAGATATTGCTGCTCAATTAAGAATTCAATCAATACCTACAGTTTACACATTTTTTGAAGGCAAAGTAGCAGATGGGTTCCAAGGTGTTAAAAGTAATAGTGAAATATTAGAGTTTGTAAAAAAATCAGCAAGTTTATCAGGACCTGGTGAAGAAGTTGAAGCCTTGCTTTTAAGTTCTCAACAAAAAATTGAAGAAAGGAATTGGGCTGCGGCGTCTGAAATTTCACAAAAAATATTACAAATAGATCCTGAAAACCAAATAGGTTTTGGAACTCTTATTAGATCAATGATAGGTCTTAACAAGTTCAACGAAGTGAAAGAAATAATTGACGCATTAGCTGTTGAAATAAGAAACTCTAAACCTGTTTTAGATGCTTTATCTACACTAGATGCTTCTGAAAAGGCATTTAAAGCGAGAGAAAATATTCAAGCATTAAAAGAACATTTGAAAAAAGATCCAGAGAATCTAGATTATTTATTAGATATGTCTATAGCATTGTTTGGTAATAATGAAATAGAAGCTTCTTTTGAAATGCTATTAAAATCAATTAAAATAAATAGAGAATGGAAAGATCAAGCAGCCAGAAAACAATTATTAGAATTTTTTAAATCAGCAGGTTTTGAGGCCGAAGAAACAATTAACGCAAGAAGAAAACTTGCTACTTTATTATTTTCATAAAAGTAAGTATAGGTAATAAATGAACATGAATAACAATACTAATAATAATTTTCCAGAGATTATACCAATATTTCCTCTTAAAGGTGTGGTAATGTTTCCAGATACATATCTCCCATTAAATATTTTTGAACCGCGTTATTTAGAAATGATAAACAAAGCTATTTCTTCAAAAAGTAGGTTAGTTGGAATGATACAACCGAACAATTCAAATCATAACAATTTTTGTGATGTTGGTTGTGCAGGCAAAATTGTAAAGTTTGAGGAAACCACAGATAAAAGGTATTTAATAACCTTAAAAGGTCTAAGTAGATTTGAGTTAATATCTGAAAAAACTAACAGAAAAAATTTTAAAGAAGCTCAAGTTAAATGGGATAGATATAGGGAAGACTTACAAAAGAAAGACATAAAGGAAAAATTTACAAATCTAAAAGCATCTTTGAAAGAATATTTTAAGATTAAAAATATTAAAGTTAACTTTGAAGTAATTGACAAATGTAATGACTATAACTTTGTTGATCAAATAACAATGATTTGTCCACTTGCATTTGAAGAAAAACAATTGTTGCTGGAAACAATATCAATATCTAAGAGAGGTAATTTATTAAAATCAATTATAGAAAGTTATGCCAGTGAAGAAAATATTTCAAAAGTGGTTAAACATTGAAGTTAAGGCTTTCAGCTATGACCATTAAAAATGAATTAACATCTAATTTCTAATTATATAATTTTATTAGAACCAGATATATTGTTTTGAAAAAGGAAATCTAATATGGAAGTTTGGCCGGTTTCAATTGAAAAATTAGATAACGGAAAAAGTTTAAATATATCATTTGATGACAAATCTGAGTTTAAAATTTCTGCTGAATTACTTAGAGTAGAATGTCCTTCTGCAGATGTTCAAGGTCATGGAGGTCCTAAAATAATAGTAAAAAATAAAAAAAATGTATTAATAAATAAAATTGAAGAAGTTGGAAATTATGCAATAAGGATTATTTTTTCTGATGACCACAGCTCAGGCATTTTTAGTTGGGATTTATTATATGATTTTGGGAAAAATCAAAAAAAATATATAGCGGATTATTATAATTCTTTATAATTAGGCGGAAGCAATATCTCTAAATATGTTTTTTAGATTACTTTTATTTAATGTCTCCATGCCCTTTGTCAAAAATGACTTTGTCTTGTTTGAATTTGATGTAAATCCATAAAAAAGAAAATCTGTTACTGCAGTCATTGCCATAGTTTTAGGTAACCTATCATTTTTATAAAAACTTAAAATAGAATAGTCTCCTAAATCTTGCCCAAACTTTAAATTAGTTTTTAATGATTTTATTACAGAAGTACAATCTCTTAAAGCTAAGTTGAGTCCTTGTCCTGCTAGAGGATGTATAGAATGTGCAGCATCACCAATTAATATTGTCCTATAGGCAGTTGGATTGACTATAAAGTTTAAATCTAGTTTCCAACTAGATAATTTATTATTAAATTGATTTACTTTTTTTAAAGGTTGAAATTTGAGATCAACATTAGAAAAAAAACTATTTAAATGATCACATATATAATTTTCAGGCTTAGTCTTTGATAGAATTTGTTTATATTTATTTTCTTCAATACTTTGAACAAAATTAATAATATTCTTGTCTTGGAAAGGTAAAAGACCTATTGGACCTAGATTTGTAAAAGCTTGTATAGCAGTAGAGTTATGATTTTTTGACTGTTGTAAAAATCCGGAAACAGCTATGTGATTAACTTTTTTTTTCATTGTTTTGATAGATAATAATTTTCTTAAGTTAGAATTTTTACCATCTGCCGATAAAACCATGTGAGTTTTTATAAGGACTTTGTCATTTAAATAAAGAGTTCTTTCAAAGTCGTCATGGTGAGTATTAGTAACTAAACTCTCATATTGTTTTATATCATTTAATTGTTCAGTAACAGATTTTAAGATTATATTGTTTTTAATAACGGCTCCAAAATTTAATTTTGAACCGGAATAATCCCACTCTAAAGGAGAAGAGTTATTCATTCCAAAAACCTGAATTTTATTTATAAATGTATAATCTTTTTTACTAAGATTTTTTAATAAACCTAAACTTTCAAGTAATTCTAAACTTTTTTTATTATAAAAAGTAGTTCGTATATCATCAGTGTCTGCAATTTTAGGTTTAATCCATCCAATTTCATGTGATTTAAACAAATTAGAGTTTTTAAGGAGTAAGCTCATAATAGCTCCAGTTAAACCTCCACCTACAACACAAATTTTATGAAAAAATTCTTGTGATGAATTTTTAGTAATTTCTGCTGATTTCATGTTTTCTCTCTAATTTAATTATCATGTTTTAGTTTTAATATTTAATATTATAATATAAAAAATAAATTAATTTTATAAATATATTGAAGGTCTTAAATGGTTAACCCTGATTATAATATACTAAAGGATTGGATGTTCGGTAAGTTAACATCCCTCTTGGAAAACATATCACCAAATCCTGAATATCCAATTTTAAAAATGTCATTGGGTGAGCCTACATTAAATATTCCAAATTTTGCAAAAAATATTTTAGAAGATAATTTCAATGACTGGGGTAAATATCCTCCAAGTATTGCTATACCAAGTCTTGGCAATAGTATAACAAAATATATAGAACGAAGATACCCAAGTGCTAAAAATCTTTTAACACTAGATAATAATATTTTACCTGTTCCAGGTACTAGAGAGCCATTACACTTAGTTGGTTTGTTAGCAAAAAATTTGAAAGGTGGAAAAACAACCGCCCTTGTTACCAATCCTTTTTACCATGCATGGAGAGCTGGCAGCATTTCAAGTGGGTCTGATATATATTGGTTAAATGCATTGCCAGATAACAACTATATTCCTAATATATCTAACATTTCTGAAAAAATACTAAATTCGTCGGTGATAATGTATATTTGCTCACCATCTAATCCACATGGAAGTGTAGCAAGTCTTGATTATTTAAAAGAAGCAA
>OCZA010000582.1_pt1 | contig 12239 bp, 9 predicted proteins | sample 1539021 | NCBI WGS metagenome assembly OCZA01 (sample SAMEA2619376, study PRJEB22493) | marine metagenome | biome: marine biome (ENVO:00000447); feature: surface water layer (ENVO:00002042); material: "saline water (ENVO:00002010), including plankton (ENVO:xxxxxxxx)" | depth 5 m | reverse complement strand
AATTCGTAATTATTAATATTTAGATTATATAAATATATTTTAGCTATTTCATTAAAAGTGAAATTATTATCTAGAGATAAAGTCTTAATCATATCTTCATCTAGATCATATAAAGCTTTTTTTAATAATAAGATATCTTTGTCAATTTTATCATATCGATCTAAGTTTTCTATAGAGGTTAATTTTAGATCACTAAAAAAAGAGACATTCGGTTTATCTAAGCTAGACAAATAATAAAGTTTTTCATCAATATTTGTATTTTCTTCGTTATAAAGGTCAGCTAAAAAAATATCGAATAATTTTTCATCCTCTTTATTGCTATTTTGAATTACAAAATATGAGGCCAAAACTATTAAAATAGATACAATTCCTAGTAAGGATATATTTCTTTTTGTAGCTAACTTTTCCATTTGATTGAACATCCCATACTTGGATACTGTTGATTTGAACAATATCCTTTGGCAATACTTTCTTCAACTGCAGAATAAAGTTCAGGGTCTCCCATTGAGGGGCTCTTTCCATTAGAGTCTAGTCTGCCTCTATACTTAAGTTTTTTTTCATTATTGAAATAAAAAAACTCGGGTGTGCATTGAGCATCAAATGATTTAGCTATTGATTGAGTATTATCAACAATGTAGTCAAATTTAAATTTTGCCCTAGATATTTGTTTTAAAAGAAATTGATCATGGTCTTCTTCATAAGCACTTTGATCATTCGACATGAAGGCTATGGAGTTAACATTTATATCTTTAAGTCTTTGGGTTTCACTAGAGATTTTATTTTCAATAGATCTAACATAAGGGCAATGGTTACAAATAAACATTACTAATAAGCCATTTATATCAAATGAGTCATAAAAAGAGCCTTGATCACCACTCAAATTTGAAAATTTGAAATTATTTGGCTGCCAATCAAAATTACAACTTGATGAATTTAAAAGTACCATTTAACATAATATATATTGAAAATTTTAAACATAAATAAAAATTATAACGACACAATTCCGAAAAAAACATTTCAATATATTCTTAATACTTATTCTTATGGTCTTTCAAAAAATATATGGAGAAATTATTCAATTCAAACCCATGATACTAATTTTAAAAAGACAAAGATAACTTTTTATAAGTCCAATTTTTCCTTTCCAATAATTAAAATTGTTTACTCTAAAAAATTTGATAAAGAGATATTTGAAATAAATTATAAAAATAAAAAATTAAATTTTACTACTCTATCTTCTTTAAATGCTTGGATTAAAAATTACTTTTTTTCTAAACCTAGTATATAAATTTCTTTTGATTTTTTATCAGAAGCTGCTGGCTTAATATACAAAGTTTTAAGGAAATGACTTTTTATAAATTTAAATAATTTTTCTGTATCCTCTCCTTGAAAATTTTTAACCAAAAAATTTCCACCTTTATTTAAATATTTTTCAATTAACTGTGCTGAAAGGATACTTAAATCGTAACTATTAGTTTGATCTAAAAATTGATTGCCACTTGTATTGGGTGCAATGTCAGAAATTATTGAGTCGAACGTATAATTACTGTTTGTGAATAGTTTATCTATAGCACTAGTATCTTTTAAATCCATTATGCAAAACGTTAATTCTCCTTCAAGCTGATGATCAATGGGTAGTAAATCAATTCCAACTATTTTATTTTTTGGGTTTTTTTTTAGAATGTATTGTGTCCAGCCCCCTGGAGAACAACCTACATCTAATATTTTTTTTTGATTTTTGAATAAATTATATTTTTTATCTATTTCCTCTAATTTATAATAAGCCCTTGAAATTATATCATTTTTCTTTGCTTTAAGATAAAAAGGGTCTTTTTTTCTGGTTTTATACCACTGTTTCATTTAATTTTGCTCATAATCTGATATGTATTCGTCTACATATACTTAATTAGGTTAAATATATTCCATGTCATCTTATTTAAAAAAATTTACATTAATTATTACATTAACATTTATCTCTTCTTTATGTTACTCCTCAGATTGGGGTAGCCAAGAAAAAACAGAAGAAAAATTATTCTCTGTTGAGGTTATGGATTCCTCTGCGCAAACAATTAAAGATAGTATTGATTTTAGCTCAACAACTGAAGCTTTCAGAAGAATTGAAATTAAAAGTGAGGTTATGACGACAATTGAAAAAGTTTTAGTCAAGGCTGGTTCAAAAGTAAACAAAGGGCAACATATTGTTGAATTAGATGATTACAAAACAAATGCAGATTTATATAAACTAAATCTATTGTCTCAAAGTGAATTTGATAAATACGCTCTTTTTGCACCCTTTGGAGGATTACTTTTAGATGGTCATAAAATTGCAGGGGAACTTGTCATGCCAGGTGAAAAGGTCTATGAAATTATTGATCTCAACTCACTAAAGATATTTGGTTATATAAACGAAAATGAAATTCTTGATGTTTCTTTAAATAATAAAGTAGAAGTAACAATCCTAAATGAAAAAGTTAAAGGAAAAATAGATTATATTTCACCTATCTCTGATCCAGAAACTAAAACCTTTGAAATTGTTGTTAAAGTTGATAATAAAAACCTTCGTTATAAAGATGGCTTGTCATCAATGATTTCAATAGTAAAAGGAAATGTTCTTGCTCATAAAATTTCACCATCAATTTTAGCTTTAGGCGACTCAGGAGAATTAGGTGTTAAAATTATAGACTCCGATGATACAGTTCAATTTAAAGAAGTTAATGTTATAGAAGACACCTCTGATTACATGTTGGTTTCTGGATTGAGCCAGAAAGAAAAAATTATAATTGTTGGCCAACAGTATGTGTCTTCAGGAGAAAAAGTTAGTTATTAATTATTTATGAGCTTAGTCAACTTAGCTAGTCAATACTATAGAACTACTATTTCAATTTTTCTATTTGTAATAGTTAGTGGATCTTTAGTTTTTAATAATATTCCAAAAGAGTCCTCTCCAGACGTCAGTCTTCCTTATATATATGTGTCTCTTGGCTTAACAGGTATTTCCCCTGAAGACTCTGAAAAACTTTTAATTAAACCAGTTGAAGATGAGGTCTCTAATATCGAAGGGAAAAAAGAAATGACCAGCACTTCCTATCAGGGTGGTGGAAATGTTTTATTGGAGTTTGATGCAGGTTTTGATCCAGATCAAGCACTTTTAGATACCAGAGAACAAGTTGATAGAGCCAAATCAGATTTACCTGATGATGCAGATGAACCTAAAGTCAGTGAAGTAAATATAAGTTTATTTCCCATTTTAGTTGTTTCTATTAGCGGCGATATATCTGAATTTTTGTTAAAGAAAATATCTAATGATTTAAAAGATAAAATTCAATCATTACCAAATGTCTTAGAAGTAAATATTGGTGGGGAACGAGAAGAACAACTAGATATTATAATAGATCAGAATAAAATTGAAGCCTATGGTTTAAATCTAAATGAAATTTTAAATTTTGTTCGATCTAATAACCAAATAGTTTCAGCAGGAAACCTTGATACGGGAGATGGAAGATTTGTGATTAAAATTCCTGGCCTTTATGAAAGCCTGAATGATGTTTTTAATACACCCATTAAAGTTAATGATAAAAAGACAATTAAGTTTAAAGATATAGCTCAACTCAAAAGAACATTTAAAGATCCTGAAAAATTTGCTCGATTAAATAATGAATCAGCATTTACTCTTGAAATTTCTAAAAGAATTGGTGCAAACATTGTGGATACAGTGGATCAAGTAAAACAATTAGTAGAAGAAGAACAAAAAATTCTACCTTCAAAAATTAATATTACTTTCTCTGGTGATGAATCTGTGAATATCAAAGGAATGTTAAGTGATCTTCAAAATAACGTAATTTTTTCAATTATACTTGTTATGAGTGTTGTAGTTATTTTTCTTGGTATAAGGTCTAGCTTACTTGTTGGCTTAGCGGTACCAGGTTCTTTTTTATCGTCTATTTTAATTCTTTACTCACTTGGATTTACAATCAATATGGTTGTTTTGTTTGGATTAATACTCTCTGTTGGACTTTTAGTAGATGGCGCAGTGGTTGTTGTTGAATACGCTCAAAGAAAAATACAAGAGGGTATGGGGCTAGCTGAGTCATACATTAAAGCAGCCTCAAGAATGTCACTTCCCATAATGGCTTCAACGTTTACGACAATTGCGGCTTTTATACCTTTGCTATTTTGGCCAGGAACCACAGGTGGTTTTATGAAATACATCCCAATAACAGTAATATCTGTATTGGGGTCAAGCTTAGCAATGGCCTTAATTGTTATTCCTATTATTGGAACTCAAGCCTATAAAATAAAAAACCTTTTTTTCTTTTTTATAATTCCTTTAATTCTATTTGGTGTAATTAACTTTGTTGCATTCAATTTCTTATCTCAATTAAAATTTGATAATTATTTAAATATGGGTGTTAAAGCTATAACAACGATCTCAATTGGAGTTATTTTATTTTTTCTATTTAGATACATCAAAAATAAAGGCTTTTTTCAGAAAATGATTATTCCTCGATTAAATGCTGATGATGATGAGGACTTAACTGATTTATCTAAAGTTGGTTTTTTTACAAAAATTTATCTTTTTATTTTGAAGCTTTGTATTAACAATCCAATAAAAATACTTTTTCTATCATTGGTGTTATTAATTGGAATTTATGGCGCTTATGGAAAATATGGAAAGGGAGTTACTTTTTTCCCCTCAGTTGAAGCAGAAAATACTAAAGTAATCATCTATGCTACAGGTAATCTTTCAGTCTTAGAAAAAGACCGACTTGTAGCTAAAGTAGAAACAAAGGTTCTAAACTTACAACAAAAAAATAATGAGTTTGAGTCTGTTTATACTACTTCTGGAAATGTTGAAAATAGGCAAGAAAGTTCCCCTGATATAATTGGTTTTATAGATATAGAATTCAAAGATTGGGATAAAAGAAGAAAAGCAGATACGATAATTTCCGAATTAAGAAAAGAAACATCTACAATTCCTGGGATTAAAGTCGAAACTAGAACTTTAAGAGCAGGGCCTCCAAGAGGCAAACCGATTGAAATAAATTTAACTTCTTTAGACCCTAAAATTACCGTTCAAGAATTGAAAAGAATTGAAAAATATCTCTCTAGCATATCTGGCTTAAAAGACTTAGAAACGTCCCTCCCTTCACCTAGTATAGAGTATGAACTTTACGTTGATAGAGAAGAAGCTGCAAAATATGGTGCCAGTATATCAATCATAGGTAACACGATAAAACTTCTAACAAGTGGTCTTAAATTAAGTGAATTTAGACCTGATGATAGTGATGAGTCCATACCCATCTATCTTAGATTGCCCAAAGAGCAGAGAACTATTGATCAATTAGATAATATAAAGATACCAACATCTTCAGGTTACGTTCCAATTTCAAATTTTACTAAAATTGAGACAAATCAAGAGACAGGTAATCTGACAAGGGTTGAACAAAACAGAATTGAAACGATTAAATCAGACGTTACAAGATTTTATCAAACAGATGCATATGTTAGATTAATCAAACATTGGCTTGGGATAGAAAAGTTTAATATTCCAAATAACTTTGGTTTAGAGATACCCGAATTTAATTCAGCTAATATTGACCCTAGAGTAAAGATAGAATTTAAGGGCGAAGACGAAAGTCAAAATAAATCCAAGGCTTTTTTGCAAAAAGCGTTTTTGATTGCAGTATTCTTAATGGGCCTAATTCTTTTGACACAATTTAATAGTTTTAGTAGCACTTTATTAATTCTATTTGCTGTTATTATGTCAACAGTTGGTGTTGTTTTAGGATTGTTGATTACAAAACAACCTTTTGGAATTGTAATGAGTGGTATTGGTGTAATTTCTTTAGCAGGAATAGTTGTTAACAACAATATAGTTTTAATCGATACCTTTGATCGATTAATAAAAAAAACAAATAATGCTAAAGATGCTATTCTAATGACAGGAGCTCAAAGATTAAGACCAGTTTTGTTGACAACGACTACAACAGTTTTAGGTTTGCTTCCTATGGCTTTGAAATTAAATATCGACTTTGTTAATCTTGAATATACCTACAATTCACCAGATACCCAATGGTGGGTAGATTTATCTAGGGCTATCGTTTTTGGTCTTCTTTTTTCTACTCTATTAACATTACTAGTAACACCATCTGCATTGATGCTTAAATCAAAATATTTAACTAACTCTTCTAAAAAAAGTAAAAAAGTAAGTAAGCAAGCTTAATAAGGAAATTAGTAAATATGCAATGGCGACCAAGAGTGTTGTTTGCCAAAAATAACTGATTAAAAATATTAAAACTATAGCAACAGAAATAATCATAAGCCTAAAATATAATGTTTTAACTTTAAGATTTTTAACAGAAGGTGTAGGAACTCTGCTAATCATCATGATCCCGGCAAAAGTAGTCAATACGGCACAAATTAAAGGATAGTTAATTGTAAATTGAACTTGATCAATAAAATTTAGGTACAAAGGTATCATTATTACTCCTGCAGCAGCTGGCGAGGGTATTCCATAAAATACTTTACTTTGCTCTTTCATATTTTCGATATTGAAACGAGCCAACCTTAAAGCTGCGCAAACTATATAAAATAAACTTATAACCCAACCAATTCTGCCTAACTCATGAGTGAAACATAAATTTATTAATAAAGATGGAGCTAATCCAAAGCTAATGAAATCTGATAAAGAATCCAACTCAGCTCCAAACTGTGAGGATTTTTTTAATTTTCTAGCCATCCATCCATCAAAAAAATCAAAAAAGGCAGCTAGCATTATCATTAAGACAGCAAGTTTCCAGTTAGCTTGAATAGAAAACTTTATTGAAGAAATACCTGCAATGAGTGACATTAACGTAATTAAATTAGGTATAAATTTAGTAAGAGGGTGTTCGGCCATCTAAGTAACTAGATCTTTTTATATTCTCTAGATTGTATATTTTTATTATTTTTAAGTTCCTTGGCAATAATAGTTTCACCACCAATACATTGTTGTCCTACATTAACCATTAAGCTATAGGAGTTTGGAAATTCAATATCAACTCTACTTCCAAATTTGATAATCCCATATCTATCACCTTGATTTACTTTCTCATTTACTTTTAGATAACAGATTATTCTTCTAGCTATTAAGCCAGCTATTTGAGTAACATATATATTATTAGAACCTGACTTAAGTGTTAGTCTTAATCTTTCATTATCTTCACTAGCTTTATCGAGTGTTGCATTAATAAATTTACCTTCAATATAATCTATTTTTGTAATTTCTCCTGAGACTGGTAATCTTTGTATGTGCACGTTGAAAACACTAAGAAAGATTGAAACTTTAGTATAATTTTTTTTTCCTTCTTTGAATTCAGTAATATTTGTAATTAAGCCATCAGCTGGGCCCACCAAGATATCTTCACCCAAGGGAATAACCCTTTCAGGGTCTCTAAAAAAATAGAAAGTAAAAATTAATAATATTAAGAAAATTAAAAATAGAGGTTTATAAATAAAATAAAAAAAAATTACCAACAAAAACAGTATGATGAGTGCGGCAGAAATCTCTTTGTGAAACCTAAAGTACATAAGATGGAATTAATATCTGAATTGCATAATTTGATCAATAAAATAGATTTTTTTTATTAATTTAATCTGTTATACAATCAATATCTCTATATAAATGGCAAAAATTTCAGTAAAAAATCCAGTTGTCGAACTTGACGGCGATGAAATGACAAGAATTATATGGGATTTTATTAAACAAAAACTCATACTTCCTTATTTAGATATTGACCTAAAATATTATGATTTATCAGTTCAAAATAGAGATGAAACAAATGATGAGATCACAGTTGAAGCAGCGAATGCAATAAAAAAGCACGGTGTTGGTATAAAATGTGCAACTATTACTCCAGATGATAATAGAGTATCAGAATTTAATCTTAAAAAAATGTGGCGCTCGCCAAATGGAACAATAAGAAATATTTTAGATGGCACTGTTTTTCGACAACCTATTATTTGTAAGAATATTCCAAGAATTGTAAGAACCTGGGACCATCCTATTGTTGTAGGAAGACATGCCTTTGGTGATCAATATAAGGCTACAGAAATGAAAATAAACAAACCAGGTAAACTTTTTATGAAGTTTGTGGATGAAGATGGAAAAATAGATGAAAAAGAAGTTTTTCAATTTTCAAATCAAGGCGTAGCCCTCTCCATGTATAATGTAGATGAGTCAATAAGAGGATTTGCAAGAGCTTGTTTTAATTATGGGCTCAAATTAAAGTGGCCTGTTTATCTATCCACAAAAGATACAATTTTGAAAAAATATGATGGAAGATTTAAAGAGATCTTTCATGAAATTTTTCAGAATGAATTTGCATCTGATTTTGAAAATAACAAGATTGTCTACGAGCATCGTCTTATTGATGATTTAGTTGCATCTTCAATGAAATGGTCTGGAAAATTTATTTGGGCATGCAAAAATTATGATGGGGATGTTCAATCTGATGCTGTCGCACAGGGTTTCGGCTCTTTAGGTATGATGTCTAGTGTTTTAATGACACCTAATGGTAAAACGATAGAAGCTGAAGCTGCCCATGGAACAGTAACTAGACACTATAGACTCCATCAAAAAGGAGAGAAAACCTCTACAAATCCAATAGCATCTATTTTTGCGTGGACAAAAGGGCTAAACTTTAGAGGAGAATTTGATGGCAATGATGAACTTATTAAATTTTCTAAATCTCTCGAACAAACTTGTATCGAAACAGTAGAGTCTGGTCAGATGACTAAGGACCTGGCTATGCTTGTTGATAAAAACTCTCCTTGGATGAATACTGAGGATTTTTTGAATTGCCTAGATAAAAATCTTCAAACTAAATTGAATTAAATTTGGTTTTTAATACTTAAAAAAGCCTGATTTACTTGATCTTTTTTATTACCACCAGCTTGTGCAAAGTCGACTCTTCCACCTCCACCTTTTGAGCCAAGTATATCAAAGGTACTTTTTATTAATGTTCTTGCATCATAAAGATCGATTAAGTCATGAGTTAATCCGACAACAATAGAGACTTTATCATCATTGATTGTGATGCAAGCTAATATTGATTTAGATTTCTCTGATTTAAATTTGTCAAAAATTGATCTTAGTTCTTTGGGGGGTAAGTTATCTATTACTTGAGAAACAAAATTAATCCCATTAATATTTATTTCATCGATTTTATTATTATCATTATTAGAAAGGATTGATTTATTCTTTAAACTTTCTAAATAATTTTCTAATTTCTTAATAAAAATATTTTTATTGCCTTCGCTAAAACTAATCTTTCCATCTAATTTTTTTATTTGTGATATTAAATTTTTAATTTTATCATCAAGTTTTTTTTCAAGCAGTTTACTTTCTTTTAATTTATTGCTAATAAATTCATCAACCCTATCTCCGGTACAAGCTTCTATTCTTCTCACTCCTGAAGAAACAGACTCTTCACTAATGATATGAAATTTTTTGATATTTTGAACATTTGTTACATGTGTTCCCCCACATAATTCAATTGAATAGGGTTTATTATTATTTTCTCCAAGAGTAACAACTCTGACTTCATCGCCATATTTTTCACCAAATAAAGCCATAGCACCTTGTTTAATGGCTTCATCTTGAGATTTAATATCAATTTGTGTTTCACAAGAATTAGAAATTATGCTTGTTACTTCTTTTTGAATAATTTCTATTTGTTCAGTAGATATTTGTTTATTATGACTAAAGTCAAAACGTAGTTTATCCTCATTAACCAAAGATCCACGCTGTGCTACATGTGTCCCTAAATTATTTCTTAACGCTGCGTGAAGTAAATGTGTAGCTGAGTGATTTTTTTTTATAAGATCTCTTAAACTAGTATCAATTTTAAGTTTGACTTCTTGACCTATTTTAAAATTTCCTGAAGTCACATTACCAAAATGAATAAATATACCTTGAGGGGTTTTTCTTGTATCTGTTACTTTAAATTCAGCAGTATCTGAAGTAATAGTGCCTTTGTCTCCAACTTGCCCACCAGACTCAGCATAAAAACATGATTTATCAGTTATAATTGCAGATTGTTCATTATTATCACTTAAATTTTGAACTTGCTCAGAGTTTAAAACTAATGCTGATATATTTGCTATTATAGTTGTCTCTTTATAACCATCAAAAGTTGTTGGTTTTATTTTTTTAGCTAAATCAAACCATAGTTTTTGGGTATCTCCATCTCCACTACCCTTCCATGAGGATCTAGCTTCCTCTTTTTGAAGTTTCATTGCGGCATCAAATGATTCAACATCTACACTAATATTTTTTGATCTTAAATAATCTTGTGTTAAATCTAGAGGAAACCCAAAGGTGTCGTATAACTTAAATGCAATTTTGCCATCAAGTTTATTATTTTTAATTTTAGGTAATTCTTGTCCAAGTATCTCCAAACCCTTACTTAAAGTTTCTCTAAATTTTATTTCCTCAGAGTAAAGAGTTTCCTTAATAGCATCAGCACCTGTATTGAGTTCTTGGTAAAAATCTCCCATTAAATTTTTCAATTCTTTAAAAATTTCATGAAATAAAGCATCCTTAGAGCCTAATGAGTAAGCATGTCTTATGCCCCTTCTTAATATTCTTCTTAAAACATATCCTCTACCTTCGTTTGAAGGTAAAACCCCATCGGCTATTAAGAAAGATGATGCCCTTAAATGATCTGCTATAACTCTAAAACTAGATTTATTCTCTTCAGTTATTTTTTTTTGGATACATTCCTGAGTAATATCAATAATATTTGTAAATAGATCTGACGTATAATTATCATTACTGCCATTCAATAAAGCAGTAATTCTCTCTAATCCCATCCCGGTGTCCACACATGGTTTAGGTAAATCTAATCTAGTTTTTTTGTCAACCTGCTCATATTGCATAAAAACTAAATTCCATATTTCTATAAAACGATCTCCATCCTCATCTACTGAACCAGGAGGGCCACCAAAATACTTATCACCATGATCATAAAATATTTCTGAGCATGGTCCACAAGGTCCCGTATCTCCCATTGACCAAAAATTATCAGAACTTGAAATTTTGATTATTCTATTGTCAGGTAAATTTCCAATCTTTTTCCAAAATTTTTCTGCGACTTCATCATCATGATATATAGTAACCAATAATTTATTTTCATTAATTTTGAATTCTTTCGTGATTAAATTCCATGCATATAAAATAGCTTCTTCTTTAAAATAGTCGCCAAAAGAGAAGTTTCCCAACATCTCAAAAAAAGTGTGGTGCCTTGTTGTAAATCCAACGTTTTCTAAATCGTTATGTTTACCACCTGCTCTAACACATTTTTGTGAAGTAGTAGCTCTTTTGAAATCTTTTTCCTCCATACCAGTGAAAACATTTTTAAATTGCACCATTCCAGAGTTTGCAAACATTAATGAAGGGTCATTTTCTGGGACTAAAGATCCAGATTTTACGTGTTTATGATCATTGTTCTTAAAATAATCAATGAATGCATTACGGACATGATTAGAGTTCATATTCAAGGAATATAGATTAATTTAACTGAAATTTAATATTATTCTTTAGAGTTTTTTTCGACAGTTTCCTCTGTCGTAGGAGGAGGTGGATCAATCATTAGTTCTTCGACCGTATCTGAATTAGATCTAATTCTGCCTTCAATCTCATCTAGCATATCAGGGTTATCTTTTAAAAACTGCTTTGTGTTTTCTCTACCCTGGCCTATTTTCTCATCTTTATATGAATACCATGCTCCAGATTTATCAATTATTTCTGCTTGGACTCCTAAATCAATAATTTCTCCAATTTTAGAAATACCCTCACCATACATAATATCAAACTCGACCATTTTAAATGGAGGGGCCATTTTATTTTTGACAACTTTGACTCTTGTTTGATTACCAATAATATTATCTTTATCTTTTATTGCCCCAATTCTTCGAATATCTAATCTTACAGAGGAGTAAAACTTTAAAGCATTACCACCTGTGGTAACTTCAGGACTTCCAAACATAACACCAATTTTCATTCTAAGTTGGTTTATAAATACAACCATCGTATTTGTCTTAGAAATAGAGCTAGTTAGTTTTCTAAGTGCTTGACTCATGAGCCTTGCTTGAAGTCCAGGTAAAGAGTCTCCCATTTCACCTTCGAGTTCAGCTCTTGGTACTAATGCTGCTACTGAGTCTATAACTAATAAATCAATACCTTCTGACTTAACAAG
>OCZA010000579.1_pt1 | contig 12277 bp, 12 predicted proteins | sample 1539021 | NCBI WGS metagenome assembly OCZA01 (sample SAMEA2619376, study PRJEB22493) | marine metagenome | biome: marine biome (ENVO:00000447); feature: surface water layer (ENVO:00002042); material: "saline water (ENVO:00002010), including plankton (ENVO:xxxxxxxx)" | depth 5 m | reverse complement strand
GTGAATTTGTTAGCAGCTTAGCAGATGGAGCTCACGCCGCTTGATTTTAATCATATTTTGAGAATAAACATTATCGAAAAATTATGTTAGAGACAGTATCATTATGGCAGTGATAACAAATATTGCAGACCTTGAGCGTATTTACAAAAAACGCGTCCCCAAAATGTTTCATGATTACGCTGTCTCTGGAAGTTGGGATGAACAAACTCTTTCAGATAACTCAACAGATTTCAAAAAAATCCGTCTCCGCCAGCGTGTAGCAGTAGATATGACAGATAGAAAGACTAACTCGGAAATGATAAATGAGCCAGTAACAATTCCGGTAGCCTTGGCACCGGTTGGACTTACTGGCATGCAACGCGCGGATGGCGAAATTAAAGCTGCAAAAGCGGCCGAAAAATTTGGTGTACCTTTTACCTTATCGACAATGTCAATCTGCTCTATTGAAGATGTTGCACGAAATACCGAAAAGCCATTTTGGTTCCAATTATACACAATGAAAGATACGGGTTTTGTAAATAGTTTAATTGATAGAGCAAAGGCTGCTAAATGCTCAGCACTTGTAATCACTCTTGATCTACAAATATTGGGTCAGAGACATAGAGACCTTAAGAATGGCCTATCAGCTCCGCCCAAACCAACATTTAAAAATATTATAGATCTATCAACTAAATGGAGTTGGGGTTTAGAAATGTTGCAAACTAAGCGTCGCTCATTTGGCAATATAGTAGGGCATGTCTCTGGCGTTAGCGACACGTCGAGTTTGTCTGAATGGACCCAAACTCAGTTTGATCCTGCCTTGGACTGGGATAAAATATCAAAGATTAAAGAATATTGGGGCGGTAAAGTAATTTTAAAGGGTATTCTGGATAAAGAGGACGCCAAAATGGCACTTCAAGTTGGCGCTGACGCGATGATTGTCTCAAATCATGGCGGTAGGCAATTGGATGGTGCGATAAGTTCTATAGAGGCCTTACCATCTATACTGGAGGCAGTTGGAGATAAGATCGAAGTTCATTTGGATGGTGGAGTAAGGTCTGGTCAAGAGATTTTAAAAGCGGTTGCGATGGGAGCTCAAGGAACTTATATCGGCCGGCCGTATATTTATGGGTTGGGAGCTTACGGCGAAAAAGGAGTTACGCTGGCTTTAGAGCTAATACAGAATGAATTAGACATCTCCATGGCATTATGCGGATACAAAAACATAAAAGATGTAGATCAGTCCGCAATATTATTACCCAAAGATTTTGGTAAGCGGTGGTCCTAACCCCCTCGAAATGTTGACCTAAACTTTCGACTTTCAAATTATTTTTTTTTGATATAGAGACACAATTTAGTGGGCTACAGCCTTGGAGGAGCCCAAAAGCTAGGAGAAATTTAATGGCAAAAGAAATTCCAGATTTAGTTGCTGTTGCGCGAACGGGGACAGGCAAGGGCGCCGCTCGTCAAGCACGTCGCAATGGCATGGTGCCAGGAGTAGTTTACGGTGGTGGGGTGGACCCTCTACCTATTCAGGTACCCTTCAATGAACTATTGAAACGCTTAAAAGCAGGTCGATTTAAGTCCACGCTATATAATTTGAAAGTTGATGGTCAGGACGACGTGCGAGTAATTTGTAGAGATGTGCAGCGTGATGTAGTAAAAGATCTTCCTACTCATTTAGATTTCATGAGGCTTCGCAGAACTACTCAGATTAATTTATTCATACCAGTTGAATTTATTAACGAGGCGGGAGCACCAGGATTAAAACGGGGAGGAGTTTTGACTGTTGTGCGACCAGAAGTCGAGCTTCTGGTTACGGCTGCAGAGATACCTGAGAAAATTACCGTAGACCTAGAAGGCTTGGATATAGGGGATGTTATTTCAATTTCATCAGTAACCATACCAGATGGTGCAACGGCTACAATCGACCGTGATTTTGTAATTGCTAATATCTCTGCACCTTCCAGCTTAAGATCCTCAGACAATGATGAGGAAGATGCCTCCGAAGAAGAAGAAGTAACAACAGATGCAGAAGAAACCACTGAAGAAGAATAATTTACAACAAATTATTTTTATCAGGGCGATACACTGTATCGCCCTTTTTCTTTGGCCACCTTCCGTCTATGCTAACATAAAATAATTTATTTTCAGAGTTGCACTATGAAACTATTCGTCGGCCTTGGGAACCCAGGCGAAAACTATTGTAAAAATCGGCACAATATAGGTTTCATGGCCATTGATGCGATTGTAAATCGTCACGGAGGATCATCTTGGAGACAGAAATTTCAAGGTCTGGCAACTGAAGTTACATTGAACAGAGAAAAGCTAATTTTCTTGAAACCATCGACATTTATGAACCTCTCTGGTCAATCAGTTAGTGAAGCATCCAGGTTTTATAAACTACCAAGCTCCGAAATCTGTGTTTTCCATGATGAATTAGACCTACCATTTATGAAGATTAAAACAAAAATTGGAGGCGGGCATGCAGGGCACAATGGTCTGCGCTCAATTCAACAGCACTTGGGACCTGATTATTTCAGGGTCCGTATTGGAGTTGGGCATCCAGGAGACAAGGCCAAGGTCGCCTCTTACGTCTTAAACAATTTCCCAAAAAATAACGAAGCCGAGTTAAAATTTTTACTTGACGCTGTTGCAGATGGTTTTCCTCATCTATTAGAAGCAAATAAAGAAAAATTTTTAAATAAAGTAAATGGGGGAAGTAAGACTGCAAAGAAAATAGCAGATGATCGAATTCCGTCTGCAAAACAAACTTCAAGTCAGAAATTGCTAGGTAAGAATAACGATACAAAAAAAAGTGCTCTAGAGCGTTTACTAGAAAAATTTCGATGAATTTTATGGCATCATTTTAAGGATTCCCAAGACATGCTGGAAAATTTCAGAGTATAATCTAATTAAACTGATAGGCAATTAAGGACGATTAAATGAGTAGCGACTATAGCATGTTGGAAAGCTTAAATGTTTTAGATGAAAAATTACTCCCTTGTTCAAGAGAGCCTTTGACTGGTTTTTTCAGAGATGGTCACTGCAACACATGTGAAGCCGACAATGGAAGCCATACAATTTGTGCAGTAATGACAGAGGAATTTTTAGCCTTCTCCAAATACGTAGGAAATGACCTCTCAACACCGAAGCCCGAATTTCATTTTATGGGTCTCAAAGCTGGGGATCAGTGGTGTCTTTGTGCCAGTCGCTTCTTGCAAGCATATGATGAAGGCTGTGCACCAAAGGTTAATCTGAATTCTACTCATAAAAAGGCTCTGGAAATAGTTCCCATTGAAGCTTTGAAAGAATGTGAAAATGTTTAGCCCCACATTACTCTAGCGATTGTAGAAAATCATCTAAACAAAAAGTCTCCAACATTCACAGATCTGTATATAGATGCTAACTTTTCAACTGCGCTCTCGGGAGAAATTTCTTCTGAGACGCCACTTTTTCTATTCGTTAGCTCAACCACTCCATTTTTGAGACCTCTTGGCCCCACAGTTAAGCGCCAAGGCAAACCTATCAAGTCCATAGTCGCGAATTTTCCACCTGCTCTTTCATTTCGATCATCGTAGAGAGGTTCTAGACCTACGGCATTTAGAGACTTATAAAGCGCCTCGCTGGCATCGTCAGCCTCAACGTCGCCTTGCTTAAGATTTACAATGCCACAATGAAATGGGGTCACTCCCTCGGGCCAAATAATTCCATTTTCATCATGTGATGCCTCAATAATAGCTCCTATTAATCTAGAGACACCAATTCCATGCGATCCCATATGAACAGGCATTTTGTTTCCTTCATCGTCGGCAACGTGGGCTCCCATAGTTTCAGAGTATTTTGTTCCAAAATAAAAAATCTGACCGACTTCAATTCCACGAGCACTTTTTTGCCTCTCAGTCGGCAAGTCTGCGAATAACTTTGGATCATGTGTTTCATCGGTTCTAGCGTAGAGGGATGTAAATTCATCCAGAATAGACTGACATGCTGATTTATCATTATAGTCGATATCACGATCGCCAAAAGTCAAATCTGTCACTTTTGAGTCATAGAAAACTTCTGACTCCCCTGTTTCAGCAAGTACAAGAAATTCATGCGTATTATCACCACCAATTGGACCACTATCAGCTCTCATTGGGATAGCTTGTAATCCCATCCGCTCATACGTCTTCAAATAGCTTACGAGATGTCTATTATAAGAATGTAAAGCATCTTCTTTTGTTAAATCAAAATTATACCCATCCTTCATATAAAACTCTCTACCCCGCATAATCCCAAAGCGAGGACGAATTTCATCACGAAATTTCCATTGAATTTGATAAAGGGTTAGCGGTAAGTCTTTGTAACTTGAGACATGCGATCTGAATATGTCAGTCACCATTTCTTCTGCAGTTGGTGTGTAGAGCAAATCACGATCTTGTCTATCCTTTATCCTTAGCATTTCCTGACCATAATCGTCGTAGCGACCGCTTTCACGCCACAAATCTGCAGACTGTAGAATTGGCATTTGTATCGGGATGTGACCAGCCTTGATCTGTTCTTCATGTACGATGTTTTCCAGTTTACGCAGGACTTTAAAACCGAGCGGCAACCACGAATAAATACCAGCTGCTTGCTGCTTTATCATACCGGCCCTTAGCATTAACCGATGAGAAACCACTTGTGCTTCTGCTGGGGTCTCTTTTAAAACAGGTAAAAAATAACTGGAAAGCCTCATTAAAAACCCTTTTTTGGATGATATCTGACATCAACAACTAACGTTTAACGGGTGTGTAAAGCACAAACAAGAGTTGTAAGATAAAAATACAACTTGAAACAAATGCTTGCATGCGCGAATTATATAAAAAAAGTCTAGGAGACACTTATGGTCCTGCCAGTGAAAGATCAGATCAAATACTGGACGATTGCTGCATCAATATTGCTTATATTTTTATGGCTTTTAGGGGATATTTTACTCCCATTTGTTCTGGGAGCAGCAATTGCATACTTACTTGATCCAATTGTTGATAGACTAGAACGGTTGGGAACTGGAAGGATACTCGGAACGACATTGATACTGGTGGCGGCTTTTTTTGTCCTCTTTTTTATATTCCTCCTACTAATACCCTTGGTTATTGATCAGTTAAGACTGTTGGCTGCAGCCGCCCCAGATTTAGTTACTTCAGTACAAGCGCTTATACTAAACCAAATCGCGTCTATTTCTCCAGAATCTGAGGCTTTAAATTCAACAGTGTCTAAGTTGTCAACAATGGCTCAAGAAAAATTGGGAATAATATTTGGGAGTGTGATGGCTTCTGCTATTTCACTAATTGATATCATAATGCTTATGGTAATTACACCAGTCGTAGCAGTTTATCTTCTGATAGATTGGGACCGTATCTTAGAAAAAATTAATGAATTACTTCCTCTTGATCACGCACCAGTTGTCAAAAGTTTAGCTTCAGAAATAGACAGCACATTGTCGGCATTCGTTCGAGGCATGATTGCAGTCTGCATGGTTCTGGGAATTTACTATGCAACTGCCCTTAGTCTAATCGGGCTAGAATTTGGTCTCATAATTGGATTTATAGCAGGTTTGGTTAGTTTCATTCCTTACGTGGGCGCTCTGTTAGGCGGTGTTTTAGCAATTGGATTAGCTCTAATTCAATTCTGGGGAGATTTCGAACTAGTAGCTTTAGTTGTTGGTGTATTTATTGTTGGTCAAATATTTGAGGGTAATATTCTAACTCCTAAATTAGTCGGTAATTCAGTGGGTTTACATCCTGTATCGTTAATCCTCGCACTTTCTTTATTTGGAGCCTTTTTTGGTTTTATCGGTTTACTCTTGGCAGTACCTCTAGCAGCTAGCGCAGGCGTAATATTAAGATTTTTAATCAAAAAATACAAAATGAGCAGGCTATTTTTGGGTGAAAATGGAAGCAAACCAAATACCTAAGCAGTTAGCATTTGATTTACCCTCCCGTCCCGCGCTTGGGAAAAGTGACTTTTTCATTTCAGACTGCAATTCGATTGCTGTAAAGTTAATGGAGGACTGGTCTAACTGGCCCAATCGGCAGCATATACTGTCAGGACCGGCAGGCTCTGGCAAAACTCATTTAGCACTTGTATGGGCCAAGTCGCTATCCGCAAACGTCATAAAAATTTCGGATGTTTTTGATATTGATCTACCAAAAGTAACATCAACTTCCCTTGTAATAGAAGATATCGATGAGCAACCAGAAAGCGCAGAATTGGAAAATAATCTTTTTCATTTGTTCAATATGCTAATTGAGAACGGTTATTACCTACTTCTTACAGGCAAAAAAGATCCAAAGTTTTGGAAAGTAACACTGCCAGATTTGCGCTCACGAATTTTGGGTATGAGAAATGCACGTTTACTTCCACCTGACGACAGGTTGTTTTTAGCCTTGATCGCTAAACTTTTTGCCGACAGACAAATTTACCCCAAACCGGAAGTATTACAATACATAGCACGCCATGGTGAGCGAAGTTTTAGTACCGCCAGTCGATTGGTAGACTTTTTAGATAAGGCAGCGCTTGGTGAAGGAAAAAAAATAAGTCTTAAATTTACTGCCTCATATCTACACAAATTTAATGACTCACAATCATAAATTGAATGTTGACCCAATAATAATTGAGTGCGACATAAGTTAAGATTAAAATGCGCAAAGGTAACGATCGTAAATGCAAGACCTTGCCGTAACTCCTCCTCTTTTCAAGGAAACGGTATTCGATGATCCATCTGTTCGAGATCTGTCCAGAGTGGGAGTTATTGATATTGGATCCAACTCAGTACGCTTAGTAGTATTTGATGGAGCCGCCCGCTCACCAGCATATTTCTTCAATGAAAAAATTATGTGTGGGCTTGGTGTAGGCTTATCTTTACACGGTCGACTAAACCCCGAAGGACGCACTAGAGCAATAGCGGCGATTGCAAGGTTTAAGCAGTTGGCACTATCGATGGGCATTCAAGAAGTCACAGCAGTGGCCACCGCAGCGGTTAGAACTGCCTCTGATGGGCAGGATTTCTGTCAAGAAGTGATGGAAAAAACAGGTCAGTTTGTTGCCGTAATTTCGGGAGAAGAGGAGGCCAAACTATCAGCCCAAGGCGTATTGACGGGTTGGCCTGGGGCATATGGGTTGGTATGCGACTTGGGCGGGATATCACTCGAATTAGCAGAAATTAGCAACGGAAAAGTTGGAACATGCACAAGTTCTGAACTTGGTCCTTTAAAATTAATGGATATTGATAAAAAAAAGGAACGCCTTGAATTTATAGACTCCCAATTATCTCAGGTTGCTAAATCGTTTTTTTGCCAAAATAACCGATTATTCTTAGTCGGTGGTTCCTGGCGCGCACTCGCACGAATAGACATGGAAAGATCTGATCACCCATTAAGGGTTTTGCACGAATATCGCATGGAAAAAAAATCTATCAAAGCACTTAAATACTTTATTAAAGATCACGGTCTCGAAAATATAGCTAAACAATGCTCTATCTCGGCGAATAGAATAATGTTCATCCCATATGCAATAGAGATTCTTGAAAAGCTATCTAGTGTTTTCAAATCTAAGGATATCGCCATATCAAGCTATGGAATAAGAGAGGGCATGCTGTATGAAAAAATGCCTCAGATGCTAAAAGATAGAGATCCTTTAATTGAGGCTTGTCGATTTGCTGAAGCAAAGGACTCAAGGGTTCCGGGCGCAGGAAAAGCGCTTTTTAACTTTGTGAAACCTCTATTCTTAAATGTTAAAGAGAGTCAAACTCGGCTAATTCTGGCAGCATGCTACCTGCACGATGTATCGTGGCGTGCTCATCCTGATTATAGACATGAAGCATGCTTTGACTACATAACAAGAGCTAATCTAGGTGGCTTGAAACACTCCGAACGTGTGTTTCTAGGTCTAGCTCTTTTGTTTCGATATAAAAATAGTCACTCCAGAACATCTTTTGATCCTTTACTGCGCTTGCTAAGCTCGCAAAAAATTACAGATGCTGAAATACTCGGTAAAGCCATGCGACTAGGTGCAAACCTCTGGGTTACTTCCACAAATTCAGAGGCATATTTAAAGTATATAAAAAGGAAGAATAAATTATCACTTAAAGTAGGCGAGCTCGAGAAGAAGAGACTGGGAGAGGTTTCACGTCTTAGATTAAACTCGTTAGCTAACTCACTCAAAGCAGAAGTTGAAATTTCTGATGTTTAATTACATATTTTCCACAATCTGTTCATAGGCATTGTTAATCTGAGCTAGTTTGGTTTGAGCTAATTTAATGGCTTCCTCCGGCATACCCCTCGCGATAACTCTATCAGGGTGACATTCACGTACTTTTTCTTTGTAAGCCCTTTTGATTTCTCGCAATTCAGAATTAGGCAACACACCCAATATTTCATGCGGGTCCATATCCTCAAATTCCACAAAACGTGCTTTAAGTTTCGAAAAATCACTATGAGAAAAACCAAATATTTCGCTTACATTTCGCAAAAATTCATTTTCTTTGGGATGATACTCCCCATCGGCAAGTGAAATATGAAACAAACTCTCCATTAGATCGGATAAAGTCTTATGCCGCTCTCCAAACATTTTTCTAATTTTGCGCGCATATACTTCATAACCGGCAACATCCTGTCTAGCTAAATCAAATACTTTTCCAGCAGCCGCAACTTCTGACTCAGGGATATGGAAAATTCGCCGGAATACTTTTACTTCTTCTTTTTTAACGCTACCGTCGGATTTAGCCATCTTTGCGCCCAGTGCGATTACCGCAATTGTAAATGCAACCGATTTTTCAGGTGGGGTTTTTAATTTTGAAAAAATCTTAGCTAAAGGTTCGCCCTTAGCCAGCATGGAAATGGCAGTAGTTATTTTTGCCCAAATAGACATTTAAGAATTATTTCTTTGATCGGTTTGTAAAAATTTTTGCATCAAAATTAAATCAAGCCATTTGTCAAATTTGTATCCAACTCGAGGAAGTTCTGCTACAACTTGGAATCCTAAGGATGCATGAAAGTTTACAGCTCGTTCATTAGAGCCACTAACGCCAGCAAAAATTGATTGAAAATTTTTTCTTTTTGCGTCTTCTAAAAGCCTACCCATAAGTGCTTTGCCCACGCCGTATCTTTGCATGTGATCCGAAATAACTATCGTATGCTCTAACGTTTTTGCATAGCCCACACCAGTACGAAATTGAAAATATGTGGCAAATCCAATTATGCTACCTTCCCGCTCACTTACAAAAAAACCATAGTTTTTTTTATTTGTTTTGAGAATTGTATCTTTAATTTCTGCCTCAGTTTTTATGCGACTGTTAAACGTATTTAAGGTACTGCTAATGTTAGCATTCCAAATGTGCATAATAGCCAGAGCATCCTCAGCCGATGCATCACGGATAACTATTTGATTATTACTGTGCCCTTCTGCGGAGTTTCTATCCATAGTTCGTAAGATCCTGCTCCCGAGGTACAAACAAATTCTATACGCTGGTCAGATAATAATCCACTTAAAGACGAACGCAAGTTGGCAGCGAATTTATGTTTTATTCTAAACTTTGTCATACGACATCCGGATTCTTTAAGAGTGTCAGTAGGATGCTTCGAGTCACCCCAATCTATAAGTGCAGGCACCGCGCCCTCATATGGAAGCTTTCCATCTTTAGGTACAGTTATCTTCCATTTTAAAGATCCTCTAGAAAGATTAAGAATATCACCCATTCCATTCATTAAATCAGAGGGCGCAAATTCGCCAAAATTAGCGCCGCAGACCCAGTTTGTTATTATAGGAGGACCATTGAAATGATCCAAATTAAACCATCTGGGAGTTGTCTCAGGAATTAAATCTGGAGAAACAGCAATGACCTCTAGGTACGTGTCGCCTAAAGAAATTAATTTGTTGTGTGTACCAAATAGCTTATGCTCGCCTCCAGTATCAGCCCTTATACCAAGCTTATTTTCAATAAACGCTTGGCCAATGGCCAAACTCTCCGAAGAAATTACAATATGATCTAAGGTCAACATGGAGGTCCCAATATAAAAATTGGTTCAAATATATATTAGGCTTTGGTGAGCCTGATTAGATCTAGTATCTTTGATGCAGCCGCAGGAATATTAGTTCCAGGACCAAAAATTGCTTTCACCCCCTTTTCGTAAAGAAATTCATAATCTTGCTGAGGTATAACACCACCGCAAATCACTAGAATATCCCCGGCATCACGCTGGTTAAGAGCCTCAATAAGTTTTGGGGCCAGTGTTTTGTGCCCCGCCGCCTGAGAAGAAATACCTACAACATGAACATCATTGTCAATTGCATCTTGTGCTGCCTCTTCAGGTGTTTGAAATAGAGGGCCCACGTCCACATCAAAGCCTATATCTGCAAAGGCAGTTGCAATAACCTTAGCTCCACGATCATGCCCATCCTGCCCCATTTTCACAACCAACATGCGAGGGCGCCTTCCCTCGTCTTTTGTAAACTTTTCTAACTCATGTTGTATGGCAATAAAGTCTTCATCTCCTTCATAGGCAGCTCCATAAACGCCAGCTAAAGTTTTAACTTCAGCCCGATGTCTACCGAAAACCTTTTCCATTGCCATTGAAATTTCTCCTACTGTTGCGCGGGCACGCGATGCTTCAACTGCTGCTGCTAATAAGTTTCCACCACCAGCGGCTACCGCTTCTAAATTAGAAAGAGCTTGGGAGCAATTATTTTCATCACGCTGTTTCTTTATCTTTTCTAAACGATTAACTTGTGCCGCTCGAACTGCATCATTGTCTATATCGCGAATGTCGAGATCATCTTCTTCGTTTAGCCGGTATTTGTTTACACCAACTATAACTTGGTCACCCCTATCGATGTCAGCTTGTCGCCTAGCCGCAGTCTCTTCTATTCGCAACTTTGGCATCCCAGCGGCAACGGCTTTCGTCATGCCACCCATTTCATCGACTTCTTCTATTAACCGCCAAGCGGCATCTGCTAAATCAGCAGTTAATTTTTCCACATAATATGATCCAGCTAAAGGGTCAACAACGTTGGATACTCCTGTTTCTTCTTGTAAAATTAACTGAGTGTTTCGAGCGATACGGGCACTAAAATCTGTAGGTAGGGCCATCGCCTCATCTAACGCATTTGTATGAAGTGACTGAGTGCCGCCAAGTACGGCAGACATTGCCTCGTAGGCGGTGCGGATAACATTATTATAGGGATCTTGCTCTTGTAATGATACTCCTGATGTTTGACAATGGGTTCGAAGCATTTTTGACCTTGGGTTTTTAGCGCCTAGATCTGTCATAATTCTATGCCAAAGGAGGCGCGCAGCTCGCAATTTTGCGGCCTCCATAAAAAAGTTCATCCCTATTGCAAAAAAGAATGATAGCCGCCCGGCGAAAGCATCAATATCTAAACCTTTCTCAATAGCTTTTTTGGCATATTCTTTTCCATCGGCCAAAGTATAGGCCAACTCTTGAACAAGGCTCGCTCCAGCCTCTTGCATATGATAGCCAGAGATTGATATGGAGTTAAATTTTGGCATTTCGTTGGATGTGTATTCAATGATGTCAGCAACTATCCTCATTGATGGTTCAGGAGGATAAATATATGTGTTTCGAACCATAAACTCTTTAAGAATATCATTTTGTATGGTTCCAGAGAGATCTGACTTCTTGTGCCCTTGTTCTTCGCCGGCAACAATAAAATTTGCTAAAACTGGAATTACCGCGCCATTCATCGTCATAGATACAGAAATTTTATCTAGCGGAATTCCATCAAAAAGAATTTTCATGTCTTCAACGCTATCAATAGCGACACCAGCCTTGCCCACATCCCCAATGACCCGCTCATGATCACTATCATACCCTCGATGTGTCGCTAAATCGAAGGCTACTGACACACCTTGTTGTCCAGCGGACAGTCCACGTTTATAAAAAGCATTTGACTCCTCTGCTGTAGAGTATCCGGCATACTGGCGAATTGTCCAAGGTCTGCCGGAGTACATTGTTGCCTTAACACCCCTTACGTAGGGCTCAAAGCCTGGCAAATTACCAAGATGCTCAAGGCCTTTAATGTCTTCTTCAGAATAAACCGGTTTAACCTCTATGCCTTCAAGGGTTATCCAATCCAGCTCTTTCACTGATTTTCCACGCAGTTCCTTTTCGGCTAATTTTTGCCAGTCTACTTTGCTTTGTTGCACTACAAGCTCCTAAATATATTTTTTGCAATGAACATAGTTCGCTCAACCAAACTCTAGTATAACATCATCTACCGCTAAGCTGTCGCCAACATTCGAATTAATTTTAGCGAC
>OCZA010000578.1_pt1 | contig 12277 bp, 12 predicted proteins | sample 1539021 | NCBI WGS metagenome assembly OCZA01 (sample SAMEA2619376, study PRJEB22493) | marine metagenome | biome: marine biome (ENVO:00000447); feature: surface water layer (ENVO:00002042); material: "saline water (ENVO:00002010), including plankton (ENVO:xxxxxxxx)" | depth 5 m | reverse complement strand
CAGTGGACTCATAATCCATTGGTCGGAGGTTCGAGTCCTCCCGGGCCCACCATTTCATTGAATTTCTTCCCAAGGCGGAAAAGGATCTTCTAGCGATGTCCAAAATTCTTCTCCCTTAAGCATGTCATCCTCAGATACAAGACAATCATCAAGAGCTTTGATCATATTCTCCTGATCAAGACCTTGTCCGATAAAGACTAATTCTTGACGCATATCACCAAATGGCTCCACCCAATTTTCTTTAATAGTTTTTAAAGATTCTTCATCTGTTGGCCAGTCTTTCTTTGGCACAGATCTCCAAAATAATCCCGCAAAGCCATAGCGTGCAATTCCTCCAGCTTGACTCCATTGTCCGGCATATTCCAAACGAGAACCTAGCCAGAAGTACCCTTTGGATCTAATTAACTTTCCAAATTGCTCGGTATTATGAACAAAATTAAAAAACTTCTCTGGAAGAAAAGGGCGGCGTGCAACATAGCTAAAGCTGCTTATGCCATACTCTTCGGTTTCAGGAATATGATCTCCTCGCATTTCTTTTAGCCATCCAGGAGCTTCTTTTGCCTGATCAAAATCAAATAGTCCTGTATTAAGAACATTATCAATCTCAACCTCTCCCATAGTAATTGGCAATATTCGAGCATTGGTATTGAGGTTTTTAATAATAGCTTTTAATTTATCTACATCCTTAGATTCAACTAAATCAGTTTTACTTATAAGAATTACATCAGCAAACTCTATTTGATCAACTAATAAATCTGCAACACTTCGTTCGTCATCCTCACCAAGTGATTCACCTGTCTCTTGAAGATATTTAGCATCCTCATAATCTTTTAAAAAATTTACAGCATCAACAACTGTGACCATAGTATCTAGCTTTGCTACTTCTGAAAGAGAAACACCATTTTCATCAGCAAAAGTGAAAGTCTCTGCAACCGGCAAAGGTTCTGAAATCCCAGTTGATTCAATTACAAGATGATCAAATTTATTATCTTTAGCAAGTTTATTAACTTCAAGAAGTAAATCCTCTCTTAGAGTACAGCAAATACAACCGTTGCTCATTTCAACAAGTTTCTCCTCACTATGATTCAAAGATACTTCATTTTTTACCATCGAAGCATCAATATTAATTTCGCTCATATCATTGACAATAACCGCAACTTTTTTATTTTGTCGATTATTTAATATGTGGCTTAGAACTGTTGTTTTACCTGCACCCAGGAAACCTGAAAGCACAGTAACAGGTAATCTATTTGATGTATTTTGCATTATGAAATTCCTAAAAGTGTTACCTTACAAAGGTAACATACTTGTCAATAGCCTTTATTTGCAAAATGATTCTGAGTAGCTTCCTAATGTCTAGTGTTCACATAATGCTAAATAAGACTCATAATAGGTAGGCATACATTATTAAGGGAGCTGCATATGAAAATAAAGTTTTTCTTATCTATTTTATTATTTTCTAATTTAGGATTTTCAAGTTATAAATTAGAAACAGTTTTAGATAACTTAGATGATGCTTGGAGTTTTGTATTCTTAAGTGAAGACACTATTTTATATACTGAGATGCCCGGCAAGTTAAAAATTGCCTCCTTATCAGACAAATCTATAAGTGAAATTGATAATGTTCCAGAGGTGCAATATGCCAGCCAGGGCGGGTTATCAGAAGTAGTGCTAGATCCTGATTTTAAATCTAATAAAACTATCTATCTGAGTTATTCAGCTAAAGATGAAAACAACAAATCAACGTTATTTTTATCATCTGCTCAACTTAATGGAAATACTTTAGAAAATAGTAAAGTTATCTTTCAAGCTAAGGCGCCTAGAAGAGTTCCAGTCCATTTAGCAGCTAAAATTGGTTTTTTAAGTGATGGTACTATTTTATTGACCAGTGGTGATGGATTTGATCATCGAGAAAAAGCACAGACTCTAGATAATCACTTTGGAAAGATTGTAAGAATCAATAAAGACGGATCTATTCCATCAGACAATCCTTTTGTTAATGTTATGGGTGCTCTTCCCGACATATACTCATATGGACACAGGAATATGCAGGGACTCGTTGTTACAAAGTCTGGAGAAATATATGAACATGAGCATGGTCCTAGAGGTGGAGATGAAATAAACCTTGTAGAGCCATCACTCAATTATGGCTGGCCAGCTATAACTTATGGCATAGATTACTCAGGAGCTGTAATTAGTCCATTTACTGAAAAAGAAGGTATGGAACAACCGCTTTTGCATTGGACGCCGTCAATCGCACCATCGGATATGATTTTCTACGATAAGGATATATATCCTGAATTAAAAGATAGTTTTTTAGTAACTGCATTAGTTTCAATGGATGTTAAAAAAGTTAATTTCATGAATGGAACTAACACTCAAGAAAGTTTATTTTCTGAACTAAATGAAAGGTTAAGAAATATTGAGGCATCTCCAGGTGGAATAATATATTTACTTACAGATGGACCAAAAGGCAAACTAATAAAAGTCTTACCAAGATAACCATGAGAATAGCAAAGTATCCATTCGCAGTTCTCGCAGCAGCTCTGTTTACGGTGATGTTAATTACACCGATTTCATCAATATCAAACTTAATGTGGTTGTCTTCGGTTGATATGCCAGTAGGATTATTTTCGTCAATAGAGGTAATTTTATTTGATTTTCAAAGGTTGGGAATTGGCTTATATGCTGTTGTTGTGATTGGGTTCGCAATAGCCTTTACTATTGCTGGTTTAATTTCTAGATTTACATCATTAGGCGGGAAATATTTATATGCCATTGCTGCTGCTGTTGCTATTGGTACAGCAATATTTTTGATGGTTGAATTACTATTTCAAACTGAGCTATTGTCAGGAAATAGAACAATTATAGGAAAGATTCTTCATTATCTAGCAGGTTTTCTTGGAGGCTACTTTTACTACCATTTAATTGCTGTAGATAGAAAGTATACGTTTATTGTAAGATTCTTGGGTATTTTATATGCATACCTATTGCTTGGTTTATCGCTTCAGTGGATTTTTACACCAGTCTTAGCGGCAGCCGATTTTGGTTTTATTTTAAATGAACTATCAGATGATGCACAAAATGCACTTCTTAGAGATTTCACATCTTTTTTCGTTGCTACTTTTTTATTCGCTTTACTTGGAGCAATTACGTTAAATCCAATATGGTTTCTTTCTGCTGGAATAGTTTATTTTGGAGCTGGAATATTTAATTTAATGGCGATCTACGTTCATGGAACAGACTTTAATCAGATATTTATTTTCGAATTTATATTAGGTGCTTGGCCTTCAGCTTTGGCGATAACCATTTTTCTTAAAGAAAGAAATAATTAAACCAAAGGCACTATTGAATTATTTCTTTAATACTTCGGCATATACCTTGCTTGTTCCATCTTTAAAAAGAATAAGAACATCATAAGGCATAAAACGATCACCAACTTCCATACCAGGAGAACCCAAAGGCATTCCAGGCACAGAAAGACCAATAGCACCTGGATGATCTTCTGATAGAAATTGAGTTATGTATTTAGCTGGTATATGACCTTCAAAAATATATCCCTCTGAAGACACGGTTGTATGACAAGATCTGTACTGAGGCTTAATATCATACATCTCTTTGATTTCATCGAGACTAAGATGATCTTGAGTGGTTGTTGTAAAGCCATTGCTATTTGCATGTTTAATCCATTCTTTGCAGCACCCGCAAGTCGGACTCTTATGAACTAATAACTCAGTTTTAGGGCTTTCAGTGTCAGTACTGTAGGCTTGAGTGCTATAGGCGCTAGTTGACAAAACAGCTGTTGCTAATAAAAAAATGAAGGTATTAAAATATTTATTATTCATTCTATTATTTTATAGACTATTTAAAAAAAAATGCACAAAAATTAATTTAAATTATTAAATAAGTTAAAATGCCTTATGGATTATATTACTTATGCGGTTCCATTTTTTTTATTAGCTCTGCTAATAGAATTAGTATATGGAATTGCAATAAATAGAAACACTTATAGATTGAATGACGCTATAAGTAATTTATTCATGGGCACACTTCGAACTGCCAATAAACTTATTATTATAGGTGCTGCAGGATATGTTTTTTATTTAGTAGAAACTCATTTTTCATTATGGAGAATGGACGCATCATCACCAGCTACCTGGATTTTTGCGTTTATTATTTATGATTTCTTTTATTATTGGTTCCACCGAATAAGTCATGAGAGACAAATTTTCTGGGCATCTCATGTTGCGCATCATCAAAGTGAGGATTTCAATCTCAGCACAGCTTTAAGACAGACCGGCACTGGAGCATTTGTAAGTTGGGTTTTTTATATACCAATGTTTGTAATAGGAACTCCTTCTTACGTATTTATAAGTGTTGCTTCATTGAATCTAATATATCAATTCTGGGTTCATAGCGAACATATTCCAAAACTTGGCTGGTTTGAAAATTATTTTGTTACTGCTTCAAACCATAGAGTGCATCATGCACAAAACGAGCAGTATATTGATAAAAATTATGGTGGTGTTTTTATTATCTGGGATAGGATGTTTGGAACTCATAAAGTAGAAGATGACAATGAGGCTTGTATATATGGAATAAGAGGTACCTTAAATACATTTAATCCCATATGGGCCAATCTTCATATTTATATGAAAATTGGAAAAGAAATGTGGCTTTCGAAGGACTGGAAAGAAAAGCTCTATGCACCATTTGCTAGAACAGGGTGGATTCCAAAGAGTTTTCCTGAAAAAGTAGCTAAAGATAATTTTAATTCACAAACGTTTAAAAAATTTGATCCTGTAATCAGCATACAGATAAAGCTGTATAGCTTTTTCCAGTACCTGTTCATAACATATATTTTTCTTGCGTTTATTCAAAGCGGTTACTTAAATTATTTTCAATTATGGATAACGATAAGCATGATGGCGTTTACCATGTTTTCTACTGCCATGTGGCTTGACGGAAAAGAAGCAATGAAAGTAGAGTTATTAAGATTGGCTTTATATATATCAATCGGAATTTATGTCTACTTTCAGACATCTCTTATTACTATTGCAATAAGCCTTCTTATCTACTCGCTAATAAATATATTACTTCTGCCTTTTATTGATAAGTCTCAAAGAATCCCAGAGGCTCAACTCAACTCTTAAATTTATCTTCTTGACTGAAGAGCAATTTCTTTAAAGGAAAGATTTTTATATTCAAATTTAGTTTGCTTTAAAAGAAATTCATATTTTTCTTTCCAATCATAATGGATTCCAAGTTCTTCATCTTTGGGAGGACTGATATATATAGTTACATCGTAATTATCATCAATACTTCCGGGTAGTTTTATATTTTGAGCATAATGTAGATTATCAGAAATATTAAGATGTGGAGTGAGATTCACTTCCATTGAATCCCCTTTAGCATTTTTAATTACTGCTAAAACATTTAGGTAAGGTATGAAGCCACCATTTGGTGATCCAGAAGGACCTTTATCAGACCAATTGATTAGCATTTCAATATGAATGTCAGTTCTATTTTCATTAAGAAAATATTTTTCTGGAAAGATAGTATCTTTAGGTGCAGCCTCAAAAATAATATTTATTCCATTTGGAAGGCTCTCTTTTCCAAAAATTAACTCTTCTGAATTAACAAAAAAACTACATAAAATAGCTAGATAAATTGACAATTTTTTCATGATGAAATCTTATCAAAATTTTGATTTACAAACTTAAAAAAATGTCGTTTAATCAATTTATATACAAATGTCATACATTTTCTGGGGAGGCAATATGACAAATCCAAATCATCCAAGTGTTGATCAAAGTGATCGTGAAGTACCAATTAATTTAAGACAAAGTGGTAGGACACCAACGGAACTTCTAATCTCAACTCGTGTAAGAAAATCACCCTTTTGGGCACTCTCTCATGAAGCCGGTTGCTGGAGAGCAACTGTTTATAACCGCATATATCATCCAAGAGGCTACGTTAAGCCAGAAGATGGTGGCGCTATGGTTGAATATGAAGCGCTGGTGAATCGAGTCACAATGTGGAACGTAGCTGTTGAAAGACAAATTAGAGTGAAAGGCCCTGACGCAGAGGCTTTCACAGATTTTGTAATCACAAGAGATGCTACAAAAATTGAACCAGGTAATGGTAAATATGCAATATTGTGTAATGACAAAGGCGGTATTTTAAATGACCCTGTTTTATTACGATTAACAGAAGATGAGTTTTGGTTTTCTATTTCAGATAGCGATCTTCTATTTTGGTTGCAAGGCGTAAACATATCTAAAAAATATGATGTTGAAATTGATGAAATAGATGTTTGTCCTGTTCAAATTCAAGGCCCTTTATCTGAAGACCTTATGGCAAAGTTAGCAGGCGAAGAACTTAGAGATGTTCCTTATTATGGAATTCTAGAAACTAAAGTAGGTGGAGCCGATTGTGTAATCAGTCAGACTGGATTTACTGGTGAAAAAGGTTATGAAATTTACGTTCGCGATGCACATGAAAATGCTGAAAAAATGTGGAATGCAGTTCTTGAAGCAGGCGAAGAATTTGGCCTTATGGTTATTGCTCCAGCTCATCATCGTAGAATTGCAGCTGGCATTTTGTCTTGGGGCCAAGACTTAGATCATGAGACTTCTCCTTTTCAGGTCAATTTAAGTTACCAGGTGCCACGAAATAAAGAAGCTGATTATATTGGTAAAGAAGCTTTAGAAAAACAAAGAGCAATAATTGATGAAGGCAAAGCTCCTTTTAAAATGAAGATGGTTGGCATCACTCTTGGTGGAAAAGAGATCACAGATTACGCTCCTGATTTTTGGATAGTAACTGACACAGATGAAAATGAAGTGGGCTTTGTTACATCTCCTTGGTGGTCGCCTGAACTAGAAACAAATATTGCTCTGGCATGGGTTCCTTGGGATGCATCTGAGGTTGGAACTAAATATATGGTTAAACTTCCTGACGAGTATTCAGAATCACCTGGAGTAGCAGTTGATGCAGAGATTGTGGACGTGCCTTTTAGAGAATCCGTCAATCCTAATAAAAGAGAAGTTCAAGCAGCAAAAGGATTAGATTACGCTGACTAAAAATTCATAAAGCGGAAATGATTTAATTTCCGCTTAATTTAAAAATTATGCGCCTATTAATAGTTCTATTTTTGTCCATTCCAATCTATTCTGAAAATTCAAAAATCCTTTGCGAATTGAATGGAGATTTTTCAGTGTCTTATAAAGATATTAAGAAAACATATTTAGCTGAAGGCATAGAAATTTTTAAGAATCTGGCTAGACAAACTCAACAGTCTTTATTTTTATTGAGAAGAGCTAAAACTAATTTTGCTGAAGAAGATTGGCAAAAAAACTCTATATACATAGTCCAATATTGGGATGTAGACTCTAATGAGGAGATATTTAACTCTTTAACTTATACCTTGGAGCCTTCACCTGCTTGGATTAATGAAGAAGCATCTTGGAATGCTGAGACAAAAAAGACTGGCATTTCTGTTACACATGCTATGAAGACAGAAGAAGAACATCCATTATTTCCTGAATTTAAGGTCGAAGTATATAAAATTACAAATAGTTTCAATTGGTATACAGGCAAAGGTCAAATTGTTGGCGACATATGGCTAAAGAAAAAAGATGGAACAAGAGGTAAGAATCCTAAGGTTGAAATATCTGCAAGTGGTAAATGCGAGAATCTAGAAAAGAAATTTTAATTTATTTTAGATAAAAATATTTACATGCCATTCAAGACAATTCACTCAACTAGCAAGAATTACTTATTTGTTCGAGCTTTTCGTAATTCTCTGTAGAGCTTAGCAAGTTTTTGCTTTTTAATAACTCTTACAGCCTTTCTTCTTAAACTAGCGAGTTTTGATTTTCTAACTCTCTCTCCTTTATTTATGTGTGCTTCTCCAAAAGGAACGTTTAATAACATTATTTAATAGTAACAAAAATAAATAAAAACTCTACAATACACATAATGAATATAGTTGAAAGCAACACCATTCAAAAAACTATCTTGGTATATCTCGAGGTTGAATCCCTATATGAATCGCAAAAATTAGAAAATGGATATGGTGAATTTAAGAGCTTAGCTGTTTCATCAGGCCTCCTTATCAAGAGTAGTTTAAAATTCAAACAGAGATCCCCAGTAATCAATACCTTTATATCAAAGGGAAAACTAGATAAGTTAAAAAATTTAGTTTTAGACAGCGATGTCGATCTAATTATAATCAATCATCAACTCTCTGCCTCTCAAACAAGAAATCTTGAGAAGTACCTTGATAAACGAGTAATAGATAAAACCGAATTGATTCTAGATATATTTGCAACGAGAGCAACATCTCATATTGGTAAACTTCAGGTTGAACTTGCCCAATTGAATCACTTGTCCACGAGACTGATTAGAGGTTGGACTCACCTTGAAAGACAGAAGGGTGGTATTGGATTAAGAGGACCTGGAGAAACTCAGCTTGAAACTGATAGAAGACTTATTGGTAAGAGAATTAAAAGGTTAAATTTAAGATTAGAAAAATCACACAAACAAAGAGAAATAAATAGATACTCGAGAAAGAAGAGCAGAAATAAATTAGTTGCTCTTGTCGGATATACTAATGCTGGAAAAACTACTTTATTTAATAAATTAACTAAAAGTTCACAAATCGCAGAAGATAAACTTTTTGCAACGCTTGATTCAGTAACAAGAAAAAATACTAATCCAGATCATGGACCTATTTTATTTTCTGATACTGTAGGATTTATTTCTGATTTACCAACACAGCTAATTGAATCATTTAAAGCAACGCTCGATGAATTAAAGTCTGCTGACATGCTATTACACGTTGTTGATATTTCTGATGTTGATCATAAAACAAAGATTATAGAAGTTAACAATATTCTGGAGGAATTAGGTGTCTCAAATATCCCCCAAATTATCGTAAATAACAAATGTGACTTAATCGAAGATACAAAAATTAAATCTTTAAAAATAAGAAAGAAAGATCAAGTATTTATATCAGCTGAAAATGAGATTGAGTTTAAGAATTTGAGAGCAGTTATTAACAAAAGATTGTTCAATGGTGTATTTAAGGGTTGGGTATCAATGGAAAATAATTTAGGTAATGTTAGATCAACATTATTTGATATGGGTTGCGTAAAAGAAGAAAAGGTATCACAAAGTGGCAAAATGTTTGCAAATATAAGCATTGGAAATAATGAGTTAAATCAATTTATTGATATGAAAGGATTTGAACTTTGTCATGTTGAAGATATACTTTTAGAAACATCAACAACTTAATGAAAAAATGAAAAAACTGAATAATCTACTAGAATCAATTGCTAAGCCCTTAATACCAATTACTCCTTGGTTGCTAAGATTGGGCTTAGGTACTTCTTTTATTCTTCATGGAATAGGAAAATTTCCACTTCCTCCTGAAAAGATGGTTACTTGGTTTGAGAGTATGGGTTATATGTATCCAGAAATAGTTACAAGTCTAGTTGCACTAGGAGAGGTAGGTGCCGGAGTTGGAATAATTCTTGGAGGCCTATTAAATAATCATGTTGGTAATTTGATTACAAGACTGTCAGGTGGAGCAGTTGGAGTAATTATGTTGGGTGCAATTTTTATTGCGCACTCTGATTGGCTTGTCACAAAAAAGCTTTTTATGAGTGAGCAAATTTTCTTATTTCTTCTAGGATTATATTTTGCAATCAAAGGAAATAAATAATTTCCAAGAGCTTCTTAAATAAATATCTAAGTTATTAAAAAAATTTTATTTAAATTAATTTAAAAAATTACTTGTAAATCTAAATGAGAATCATTATCATTCTCATTCATGAAAGCTACTTTATTGGTCATTCCCCTAAAAGTGTGCAGTTTTTAGATTTTTATTATTATTAATCAAAAAATCTTTAGGCGAAAAAAAGTAGCTTTCATTTTAATTTTTTTAAAAATTTATAAAGAGGATAATTATGAATAAAATTTCAAATAGATTTTTTGATGATATCTCACCAATATTTTTTATTGGTATTCTTTTAGTTTCATCATTTTTTATTAACGTAAATGCTGCCGATGAAGAAGTAGTTGAATCTGTAACTATTATAGGTTCTAAAGATGATCTCAAAAATTTACCTGGTTCAGGTGCTGTAATCTCAAATGAGGATCTTCAAAAAGCAATGGACACAGACATTCAAAAGATTTTGACTGCTGTTCCAGGTGTTTATATGAGAACTGAAGAGGGTTATGGCTTAAGACCAAACATCTCAATTAGAGGTACTGCTATCGAGAGATCTGGAAAAGTAACAATAATGGAAGATGGTGTTCTTGTTGCTCCTTCACCTTATACCTCGTCTGCAGCTTATTATTTCCCAACAACTGGAAGAATTCATTCTGTTGAAGTTGTTAAAGGACCTGCTGTTGTAACACAAGGACCACAAACAATCGGTGGTGCAGTCAACTTAATTAGTACACCAATACCAGAAGTAAACTCAGGTAAGTTTATTCAAGAAATTGGTGAGAATAGTATGGCAAGAACTCATGCGTATTATGGTGTCAATCAAGGTAATTTTGGCGCTTTGGTAGAAGTTCATGAACATTCAAGCGATGGCTTTGATTCAATTGCAAATGTTGGTGGAGACACAGGATTTGATAAATCAGACTTAATGATCAAAGCAAGATATGAATCAGGAAACCATTCTTTAACATTTAAGATGGTAGATATAGATGAAAACTCTAATCAATCATATGTAGGTCTTTCTCAGGCAAGCTTTAATTCTGCTCCTAGAGTGCGATATGGTGCTACTGCCTACGATAAGATGATGAACGATGGTGAGCAAACATCATTAACTTATGTTGGTGATTTTGATAATTTTGATGTTGTATTTACATCTTGGCAGAATGACTATCATAGAGATTGGTTTAAAGTCAGTGATTTTAACAATGATAAAGAACATGGAGAACAAGACGATATAAATGAACTTATTAGCGATGCTAATAATGGTAGTGCAAATGCTCAAGCAATCCTTGACGGAGAACTTGCAGTGGAAATAGAGTACAAACACAACAACAGGTACTACACAAATGAAGGTTATCAATTCACTGTATCCACTCAGCTTGGTAGACATGATTTAACTGTTGGATATAGAGATATGGAAGATTCTGAGAGCAGAATCCAAGCTCACGAGTATGCCGATCAAAGTGCTGATGGATCATTATCTCCTTTATATGGATATGTTGGTCTAAGTGGCAGTAACAATAGATTAAGAGAATCAAGTGCTACTTCTTACTTTGTTCAAGATACTATGGACTTTGGTAAATTAGATGTAACAGTTGGTTACAGATCTGAAGATTATGATCAACGTCATAGAAGATGGGGCGAGGGTGCAGGACCAAATCTTACAGCTGTAAGGATTACTAGCGTAAGAGATACTTTTGCAACTAACGATCACACAACATCAAGTGTTGGTGCTACTTATGATGTAAACGATAATGTTACTTTAGTTGCTGGATTCCATGAAGGAATGACACCTATGTTTGGTGCTGAGCCTGAAAAAGCTGACAACATGGAATTTGGTGTTAGATATTCTGAAGGCACTACAAATATAGAAGCTTTCTTGTTTGAGAGTGAATATTCAAATTTATCAGCTGAATGTACATTGGTAAGTGGTGCTGCCTGTAATGCTGATGAATCAGCTGTTTTCAGTGGTGGCGAAGCAGATGTATCTGGTCTTGAGTTTAGTGGTTCATGGGTAATGCAGGGCGATGGAGTTATGTATCCTATAGCAATAAACTATACAAGCACTGATGCAACTTTCAATAATAGCTCTGAGAGTGATTACTTTGGAGTAGTTGCTGCTGGAGATGATTTACCTTACATACCAAGCTCACAAAAATCAGTAGTTATTGGATTTGTAAAAGATAATGGCCTAAGTGGTAATGCAAGGTTTATTAATGTTGGAGGATCATGTTCTATTGCAGCATGTGGAATCTATAACAAGATTGATGCGCATAGCTACTTAGATCTTAGCTTAAGAAAAGCTATAAATGATTCTATGGATGTTTATCTAATTCTTGAAAATACTTTTGATAAAACAGATTTAATTTCAAGAGCTCCATCTGAAGGGGCTAGATCACAAAAACCAAGAACAATGAAAATTGGTTTTTCTTATAACTTCTAAGTAAAATTTGGGAGAGGGGTGTAGTACATACCCCTAAAAAACTAAAGGGGCGATTTATCGCCCTTTTTTTTTAATATAAAGTAAAATAACATTATGAA
>OCZA010000577.1_pt1 | contig 12291 bp, 24 predicted proteins | sample 1539021 | NCBI WGS metagenome assembly OCZA01 (sample SAMEA2619376, study PRJEB22493) | marine metagenome | biome: marine biome (ENVO:00000447); feature: surface water layer (ENVO:00002042); material: "saline water (ENVO:00002010), including plankton (ENVO:xxxxxxxx)" | depth 5 m | reverse complement strand
GCTCTTGTTGCGCTAGTTCTGCCAAATTTTCTTCCTGTTTTTAAATGTCTCATTATCCTTCTATATTAGATGGAGGCCAATTATCCAGTTCCAGCCCTAGAGATAAACCTCTTGCAGCAAGAATATCTTTGATTTCATTCAAAGATTTTCTACCTAAATTGGGAGTTTTTAGGAGATCAGATTCCTTTCTAGTTACAAGATCTCCAATATAATATATTTTTTCTACTTTTAAACAGTTAGCTGATCTAACTGTAAGCTCTAATTCATCTACTGGTCTGAGCATTATAGGATCGACTGGCGGAGTTTCATCTTCTTCCTCTTCTTCAGTTTCGAAGCCAAGCTCGGCAAAAGCCATAAGCTGTCTTTGTAAAATAGTAGCGGCTAGTCTCAAAATTTCTTCAGGATCAATAGTTCCATTAGTCTTTACATCCAAAGTTAATTTATCCAAGTCTGTTCTGTTTTCGACTCGAGTATTTTCAACTGCATAAGAGACGGTTTGTATAGGGCAGTAAGAGGCATCAATCTTGAGTAAACCTATTTCCTTATTTTCTCCATCGACGTTTTCTTTGATATCAACGGGGGCATAACCTCTTCCTTTTCTAACTCTGACAGTCATATTTATTTTTCCATCATCGGCAAGAGTAGCTATCTTGTGACTTGCATTAACTACTTCTACACCTGCAGGAAGTTCAAAATCACCCGCTGTTAAATCGCCCGATCCATTTTTTTCAACGCTTAATTCAACTTCTTCTTGATCGAACATTCTTACGCTCATGCCTTTTAAATTAAGCAGGATATTTATTACATCTTCTTTTATTCCATCAATTGAAGAGTATTCATGTAAAACGCCATCTATTTTAGCTTCTACTACTGCTGATCCAGGGGTTGAAGACAATATAATTCTTCTTAGTGCATTCCCCAAAGTATGGCCAAAACCTCTCTCAAGAGGCTCAAGTATAATCTTTGAATGATTAGTATCTATTTCTTCAACGATAATTTCCTTTGGTGTTAAGAAATCTTTTATTACATCAAAATTATCTGTCATGTTTCTATCCTCTTTTATTTATTTAAATTTATCGAGAGTAAAGCTCTACGATATAATTTTCGTTTATCTCAGTGCTTAACAAGTCTCTAGTTGGAAAACTATCGTAAGTTCCTGAAAATTCTTTGTGATCGACTGATATCCAGTCACAAGCCTCACGATTAGAAAATAACTCAATTGCTTGACCTATTCTTTTTTGATTTTTTCCTTTAGGAGAAACTGAAACAGAATCTCCTTCTATCACTTGATAGGATGGTATATTTACAACAACCCCATTTACCATAATTGCCTTATGATTCACTAACTGTCTAGCCTCTGCTCTAGTAGCTGCAAAGCCCATTCTATAAACTAAGTTATCTAGTCGTGATTCTAAAGAAACTAATAAATTAGTACCCGTTTCACCTTTTTTTCTTGCAGCCTGCTTGTAATAATTTCTAAATTGTTTTTCAAGAACTCCATACATTCTTTTAACTTTCTGCTTTTCTCTTAATTGTATTCCAAAATCCGAGAGTCTAATTCTTCTTGCGCCATGAACTCCAGGGGGATTTTCAGATCGGGCTTTTGATTCGTAGGATCTATATCCACTTTTAAGAAGAAGATCAGTTCCTTCTCTTCTAGATAATTTGTTTTTTGGTCCTGTATATTTTGCCATTTTTAAACCCTTCTTTTTTTAGGTGGCCTACACCCATTATGAGGAATAGGTGTAACGTCAGATATTTTTGTTACTTTCAGTCCACATCCATTTAATGCCCTTACAGCAGATTCTCTTCCTGAGCCTGGGCCCGAAACTTCGACTTCAATCGATGTAAGACCAAGTGATAATGCTTTTTGTCCAGCTTTATCAGCTGCTATTTGAGCTGCAAAAGGCGTGCTTTTTCTCGAACCTTTAAAACCATTAGCTCCTGCACTTGACCAAGCTATAGTATTACCTTGCTTATCAGTTATATTTATAATTGTATTATTAAAAGTTGCCAAAATATGTGCAACTCCATCACTAAATGTTCTCTGAGTCTTTTTTCCTTTATTTTGTTCAGTCATATTATCTTCTTATGGGTTTTCTTGGTCCTTTTCTTGTTCTTGCATTTGTTTTTGTTCTTTGTCCTCTTACGGGAAGTCTCTTTCTATGTCTGATTCCCCTATTAGTTCCTAAATCCATTAATCTTTTTATATTTGTACTAATATCTCTTCTTAAGTCTCCCTCAACTTCATATTCAGCAACTGCTTTTCTTAATTTTTCCAAATCAGCTTCATCCAAAGTTCCTATCTTAGTGTCATGAGCAATCCCCGTTTGTGAACAGATTTTTAAAGCCCTAGTTCTTCCAATTCCAAATACATGAGTTAATGAAATCCAAGCTTGTTTTTTATCTGGAATGTTTACTCCTGCTACCCTAGCCATTAGCCTTGCCTCTGTTTGTGTTTTGGATCTGTGGGACAAATAACATAAATTACCCCACGTCTCTTAACGTGTTTACAATCTTTACAAATCTTCTTTACTGAAGCTCTTACTTTCATATTTGTTACCTTTGATAACCTTTTAAATTAGCTTTTTTCATTAGCGATTGATATTGACTAGATAAAAGGTGTGATTGTACCTGAGCCATGAAGTCCATTACCACTACTACTGCAATTAATAACGAAGTTCCTCCCAAATAAAATGGGACGTTTGCAGAAGCAATTAAAAACTGAGGAGCTAGGCAAACTATCACCATGTAAATAGAACCCCAAATGGTAAGCCTAGACATTACATTATCAATATAATCAACTGTATGATCTCCTGGTCTAATACCAGGAAGAAAGCCACCAGATTTTTTTAAATTATCAGCAATGTCTTTCGCTGGAAACTGAATTGCTGTGTAAAAAAAACAAAAATAGGCAATCAAAATTGCAAAGACGATCGAATATAAAGGTTGTCCGGGACTCAAAGCCAAGGATACCTCTTGCAACCAGCCAAATCCTTCAGCCTGACCAAACCATGTACTTAAAGATGCAGGAAATAAAACTAAACTACTTGCAAAGATTGCTGGAATAACGCCAGCCATGTTTACTTTCAAAGGCAAATGAGATGCTTGGCTCATACTCATTTGATTTGGAGCTCTTCTAGCATAATTTACACTTACTCTTCTTTGAGCTCTTTCTACCCAAACAATAAAAGCAATTGCAACTAAAGCAAATAATCCTATTAATAAAAGTAATATAAGGCTTATTTCGCCTTGTCTTGCGGACTCAAATGATTGACCAATTGCTCCTGGTAACCCTGAAACAATACTTGCAAAAATAATGAGGGAAATTCCATTTCCTATTCCTCTTTCATTTACTTGTTCTCCTAACCAAACTAAGAACATAGTGCCTGTAACGAAAGACACTATTGCAGTAAAAATAAATCCATATCCTGGTTCGACAGCAAGACCTTGAGATGAAAGTGCAATTGCAAAACCAGAAGACTGAAAAATGGCTAGCACTAGTGTGCCTAATCTGACATAACTTGTTCGTCTTCTTCTTCCAACTTCACCTTCCTGTCTGAATAATTTTTTCAAACTTGGCGTGGTTGCTTCTAAAAGATTCATAACAATAGCAGCAGTTATATAAGGTATTACATTAAGAGCCATGATACTCATTCTTTCCAACGCGCCGCCTGAAAACATATTAAAAAGCCCAAGAAGAGTGCCTTGATTCTGATCGAAAAGAGATGAAATTTTTAAGGGATCAATCCCAGGAACAGGAATATGTGTCCCTATTCTATAGATGATTATTGCGAGCAGTACAAATCTTAATCTAGACCATAATTCTTTTAAGCCATCGGATTTTATTGCTGGAGAAGCCATTAGTTTATTTCTCCCCCTAATTTAATAATTAACTCTGCAACTGATTTAGAAGTTTTGATTCCTTTAAGTTTTACTGCTTTCGTTAGTTCACCACCGTTAACCACTTTTACGTCTCTAATTTTATTAGACACAATCTTTTTTGATTTTAATAATTCTAAATCTATAGAATCTTCTTTAATTTTTTCTAAGTCTCTCAATTTGATATGACATTTAAATTCAGAAACTTTAGAAGTAAAACCAAACTTAGGAAGTCTTTGTTGAATAGGCATTTGTCCACCTTCAAAACCTGGTCGCACCTTTCCTCCTGACCTAGCTTTCTGTCCTTTATGACCTTTACCTGAAGTTTTACCATTACCGGAACCAGCGCCTCTACCTACTCTCTTTGAAGACTTATTACTGGATATTGCTTTTAGTTCGTTTAGTTTCATTTTAATTCTCTACTATCTCTACTAAATGTTTTACCTTATTAATCATTCCTCTGTTAGAAGGCGTATCTTCTATGTTTACGATGTGATTTATTTTTCTCAGCCCAAGACCTTTTACAGATTTTCTATGTAACTCTCTTGATCCTGAAAGACCTCTAACCTGCTTTACTGAGATAGTTTTTTGTTTATCATTCATATTTAAGACCTTCTTAGAGCAACTTTTTCAGGAGACTCAATACTTGCTAACCCTTTAAAAGTAGCTCTAACTACATTAATTGGGTTAGTTGATCCATAAGATTTAGCTAAAACATCTTTCACTCCTGCTAGTTCAAGAACTGCTCTCATTGCACCACCAGCAATAATTCCTGTTCCTGGGGAAGCTGGCTGCATATAAACTATTGCTGAACCATGCCTCGCTTTGACTGAGTAATGAATCGTAGAACCGTTTAATTCAATGTTGGTTGTATTTCTTCTAGCGCTCTCTAATGCTTTTTGAATTGCAATAGGAACTTCTCTTGCCTTGCCTCTTCCGAAGCCTACTTTACCTTTCCCGTCTCCAACAACTGTCAAGGCTGTGAATCCAAAAATTCTACCTCCTTTCACAACTTTAGCTACTCTGTTAACGCCAACTAACTTTTCTTCTAAAGCTTCGCCGGATTGTTGATCATAATTTTCTTTCATAATTTTTCCTAAAATTCTAAACCAGCCGACCTTGCAGCTTCTGCCAGTGCCTTAACCCTTCCATGATATTTGTAACCTGATCTGTCAAAAGCTACTTTTTTAATTCCTTTAGATAAACATTTTTCTGCTATTGACGTTCCTACCTTTTCTGCAGCATCAGAATTTGATCCAGATTTTAACTTCAATTCTTTATCTAGAGTTGATGCTTGAGCAATAATTTCTCTACCATCTATAGAAAAAATTTGGGCATATATATGCTGGCTAGATCTAAAGATAGTTAACCTATTAGTAGAAAGATCTATACTTTTAAATCTTAATTTTTTTGCTCTTCTATTTCTTGCAATAATTTTACTTGTCATTTTCTCTATGCTTTTTTAGATTCTTTTCTAATGATTCTTTCGTCTGCATATTTAACTCCTTTTCCCTTATAAGGTTCTGGCGGTCTAAAAGATCTGATTTTAGATGCAGCGTCGCCAAGAAGTTGTTTATCAACAGAAGATAAAACCAATTCAGTATTTGATGGTGCCTCTGCAGAAACTCCTTCGGGTAGTTTATATATAACAGGATGAGAAAATCCTAAAGAAAGCTCAAGAGAATCACCGTTAACTTTAACTCTATACCCTACTCCGTTAATTTCTAGTTTTCTTACAAAACCTTCAGAAACTCCAATCATTTTATTTATAGCTAAGGCTCTCATAGTGCTTGCTAAAGCAATAGACTCTTTGGATTCTTTTTTAGGATTGAAAACAATGTTTTCTTCCGAAGCTTCCACGTTAACTTGCTCATTTACAACTAAGTCCATTGAGCCTTTTTGACCTGAAAAAGAAAGTGTTTGGCCATTAAGCTCAGCCTTTACTCCTTCAGAAATCTTTATTGGTCTGTTGATATTTCTAGCCATAATTAAAAAATAGTACAGATAAGTTCTCCGCCAATGTTCTGAGACTTGGCTTGCTTATCAGTTATTACTCCTTTGCTTGTAGTGAGAATTGCTGTCCCAAGTCCGCCTTTAACTTCTGGGATATCTTTGCTACCAAAATATCTTCTCAAACCGGGTTTGCTCTCTCTATAAAACTCTTTAATTACAGGCTTATCTTCAAAATATTTTAAAGTGACTTCGATATTTTGCTTTGAGTCAGCCTCAATTACCTCAACTTTTTTAATAAAGCCTTCGTCAGATAAAACTTCGCATATAGCTTTTTTTAATTTAGAAGAACCAAACGAAACTTTAGGATGCCCTCTTGATTGAGCATTTTTTATTCTTGAGATCATATCTGAAATAGGGTCTTGTAAACTCATATCTTCTCCTTACCAACTCGCCTTAACTAAACCAGGAACGTCACCTTTCATTGCGAGTTCTCTTAATTTATTTCTTGAAAGACCAAATTTTCTATACACAGCATGAGGTCTTCCAGTAATTTGACACCTTCTTTGAAGTCTAACTGGGCTTGCGTCTCTAGGAAGTTTTTGCAACTTTAATCTAGCGACTTGCTTTTCTCCATCTGATTTTTTTGTATCAGATAAAATAGCCTTTAAAGCTGCTCTTTTAGCGGCATATTTTTTTACTGTTTTGAGTCTTTTATGCTCTCTTGCAATCATTGATTCTTTAGCCATTTTTCCTCACGTCCTGAAAGGAAATTTCAAAGCAGTTAAAAGCTTCAAACCTTCCTCGTTATTTTCTGCAGTGGTAGTTATACACACGTCTAATCCTCTAATTTTTTGAACTTTGTCATAATCGATTTCGGGAAAGATAATATGTTCCTTAATACCAATTGTATAATTTCCTCTTCCATCAAAAGATTTTGGGTTCAAACCTCTAAAATCTCTCTCTCTTGGAATTGCTATTCCTAACAAACGATCTAAAAAATCGAACATCATTTTTCCTCTAAGAGTAACTTTACATCCTATGGTAAAACCTTCTCTTAGTTTAAAACTTGCCACAGATCTTCTGGCATTTGTTTTTATAGGCTGTTGACCAGAGATCAATTTAAGCTCTTCCATTGCATTTTCAACAACCTTTCTATCGTTAATTGCCTCTGCACCTAAACCCATATTTAAAGTCACTTTAGAAATTTTTGGCACTGCCATAGGTGATTTAAGGCCTAATTCGGTCATCAAAGATGGCATAGCTTCTTTGTATAAAGAGTTAATTATTGAATTACTCATTTAATTTCTTTTCCGTCTGATTTAAAAATTCTTTTTTTTAATTTTTCGTTAACTTCAATCTTCACTTTGTCGGCTTTTTTTGTTTTTTTATTGTAAATAGCTATATTCGAAACGTGTATTGGAGACTCTTTTTCTAAAATTCCTCCCTGAATATTTGCCTGAGGATTTGGTTTTTGATGTTTTTTTACAATTTTTATTCCTGCTACTTCGCATTTATTATTAGCTAAAAATTTAGTAATAGTTCCCGTTTTACCTCTGTCTTTGCCGGAAATAACTATGACTTCGTCGCCTGTTCTTAACTTATTCATCATATGACCTCTGGAGCTAGAGAAATTATTTTCATAAAATCTTTGTTTCTTAGCTCCCTAGAAACTGGACCAAAAATTCTTGTTCCAATTGGTTGTTTTTGAGTATTTATTAGGACAGCCGCATTATCATCAAACCTAATGCTTGAACCGTCTTCTCTTTTAATATCTTTTCTTGTTCTTACAACTACCGCATCGGCTACAGAACCTTTTTTAACTTTTCCAGTAGGTATTGCTTCTTTGATGGCTACTTTAATTACGTCACCAACATGTGCATATCTTCTTTTTGAGCCGCCGAGAACTTTGATACACATAACCCTTCTAGCTCCGCTATTATCTGCAATTGTTAACATTGATTGTTCTTGAATCACTCTGCTGCACCTTCGAATTTTTTAATAATTTCAACTAATTCCCAAGATTTATTCTTAGAAATTGGTTTCGTTTCTTTAATTTTTACTTTGTCTCCAATACCGCAGGCGTTATCTTCATCGTGAAAACTAATTTTTGTAGAACGTTTCATTATTTTTCCCAACAATTCGTGCTTCACTGTCCTTTGAATTAAAGCAACTCTTGATTTGTTTCCAGATAAACTAACAACCGAACCTATCTTTGTTCTATTTAAGCTTTCAGTCATTAATTTCACCTTGCATATTAAGTTTCGTTTTTAATCTAGCTATATCTTTTTTCATTTCAGAAATTTTATGGGTCTCTTTCAAAGCCATGGAAGCGTGTTTAAGTCTTAAATCAAGAAGATCCTGATTTAACTTTTCAAGCTCACTAACTTTTTTCTTTACTTGTTTTTTAGCCATTAAACTGTTTTTCTTGCAATAAATTTTGTTTCAACTGGAAGTTTAGAGGCAGCTAATCTAAAAGCTTCCATAGCAACTTCTTCTTCAACGCCTTCCATTTCATACAAAACCTTTCCTGGTTTTATTGGACAAACGTAATACTCTACATTCCCTTTCCCTTTTCCTTGTCTAACCTCTAAAGGTTTTTTTGTTATAGGTTTGTCAGGGAAAATCCTAATCCATATTTGAGCCCCTCTTTTTACATATCTCGTCATAGCTCTTCTTGCTGCTTCTATTTGACGAGAAGTGATTTGTCCTCGTGAAGTAGCCTTAAGTCCATATGTTCCGAAATCAAGAGTATTTGCCCTATTTGAAAGGCCAGTATTCCTTCCTTTCATTTGCTTTCTATATTTTGTTCTTTTAGGTTGAAACATTTTTTATTCAGTTATTCTTTTAATTTTTTTTGGACTAACTTCTCCACGAAAAATCCATACCTTAACTCCAATAATTCCATAGGTAGTATTTGCTTCAGCAACACCATAATCTATATCGGCTTTCAAAGTCTGAAGAGGCACTCTTCCTTCTTTATGCCATTCTGCTCTTGCAATTTCAGCTCCTCCTAATCTACCTGCAACTCTTACCTTAACTCCAAGGGCGCCTTGTCTTGTGCAATTCTGGGCCGACCTTTTTATAACTCTTCGAAACATAGCTCTTTTTTCTAATTGAACTGCTATATTGGCTGCTACTAACTGAGCATCCAAGTCTGGTTTTCTAATTTCTTTAATATTTAAACTTACTGGAACACCCATTATGGTGGTGAGCTTATTTCTTAATTTGTCTATATCCTCTCCTTTTTTACCAATAATCATTCCAGGTCTAGAGGTATGTATGGATACCTTGGCGCTCTCAGATGGTCTTTCTATTTCAACTTTGCTAACAAAAGAATTATCCAATTCTTTCTTTAAAAACTCTCGAACTGCAAAGTCATTTAAAAGAAGTTCTTGGTATTTTCCTTTTTCAGCGAACCAAGTTGAATTATGATCTCTTGAAATGCCAAGTCTAAAACCTATTGGATTTACTTTTTGTCCCATTTAATTACCTGTGTTTTCCAAAGTTATATTTACGTGACAGTTTCTTTTTTGGATTCTGTCTGCTCTTCCTCTAGCTCTAGTTTGTATTCTTTTGAATAAAAGAGCCTCGTCTACAGTTATCTTAGAAATAAATAAATTATCAATATCTAGTCCTTTATTATGCTCTGCATTAGCAATTGCAGAATCCAGAAGTTTTTTAACGTTTTTTGCTGAAGCCTTTTTGCTAAATTTTAGTATTTCTAAAGCTTCTCCTACTTGTTTGCCTCGTATTTGATCTGCTACCAATCTAACTTTAAAGCCAGATACAGGGAGTCTGCTTAGTTTTGCTGTAACTTGTTCCATTTTAAGCCTTCCTATCTCCTGAATGTATTTTGAAAGTTCTAGTCAAAACAAACTCTCCTAGCTTATGCCCAACCATATCTTCCTTAATTGACAAAGGAACATGGACTCTTCCGTTATGAACTGAAATTGTTAGTCCTACCATTTCAGGCAAAACCATTGATCTTCTAGACCAGGTTTTAATAGGTTTCTTATCATTTGTAGATGTAGCTTTTACTACCTTATCCATAAGATGATGATCGACAAATGGTCCTTTTTTTATTGATCTAGGCATTATTTTTTCCTTCTTCTAATTATTAAAGAATCGGTCCTTTTATTACTTCTTGTTCTGTATCCTTTTGTAGGAGTACCCCAAGGAGAGACAGGATGCCTTCCTCCAGAAGTTCTACCTTCACCTCCTCCATGAGGATGATCTATTGGGTTCATTGCAACTCCTCTTACAGTTGGTCTTACTCCAATCCATCTTTTAGCTCCGGCTTTTCCAAATGATTTAAGAGAATGCTCTTGGTTAGAAACTTCTCCAATAGTGGCTCTGCAAGACGTAAGTACTTTCCTGAACTCTCCACTTTTTAGTCTTATTGATGCATATCCATCTTCTTTAGCAACAAATTGAACTGAAGTCCCAGCACTTCTTGCTAATTGAGCTCCTTTCAAAGGCTTTAATTCAACGCAATGGATGGTTGTTCCAACAGGAATTTTATCTAGTTCTAAAGTATTGCCAATACTAATTTCAGCATCGGATCCTGACATAATTTTTGATCCTTCTTTAAGCCCTTTAGGAGCAATAATATATCGTCTTTCCCCATCATCATATAAAACTAAAGCTATGAAAGCTGATCTATTTGGATCATATTCGATTCTTTCTACCGTAGCCGGAATTCCGTCTTTGTTTCTCTTAAAATCAATTATTCTATAATGATGTTTATGGCCACCGCCTATATGACGAGTAGTTATCCTGCCATTATTATTTCTCCCTCCGCTCTTAGACTTCTGCTGAGTTAGAGGAGCATAAGACCTACCTTTGTGAAGTCCCAAATCAGAAGAAAGACTTCTGAATCTTCTGCCCGGTGATGTTGGTTTTGCTTTCGTTATTGCCATATTAATCTTGAGATATCTCTATCCTGTCTTCATTTGTTAAAGAAATGTATGCTTTTTTCCAATTAGATTTTTTTGTTAGTTTTCCTTTTCCGCCTCTTTTCATTTTCCCTTTTACGTTTAACAAATTTACCTTGGTAACAGTCACATTGAATTTATTTTCTATAGCCTTTTTTATTTCTAATTTCGATGCTTCGCTGGCTACTTTAAAGACATAAGTGTTTGCATATTGTCCTACTAATGAGGCTTTTTCAGTCAGATGCGCGGATACTATTACTTGGTTCGGAAATAAAGAGCTCATACAAGTAACTCCTCTAGTTTTGGTAAACTATCTTCAGAGATTAAAACTGATTCATGTCTTAATAATTTAATTGGATCAATAAAATTTACCTCAATTATTTCTATGTAAGGAATATTCCTAGATGCCAATTCCAAATTAGAACTTAATTCATTAACAATAATCAATCCTTGGCTAAAATTGATCTTATTTAACAATTCTAATAATTCCTTTGTTTTAGGATTTTTTAAACTAAGCTCTTTAGTTAAAGATATTTTATTATTTCCAGCAAAAGAAGAGAGAATAGATCTCATCGCGGATTTATACATCTTTTTATTAATTTTCTTCGGATTAGCACTTTTTGATCTAGCTGCAAATGTAACACCCCCGCCTCTCCAAATGGGACTTCTGATGGTACCAGCTCGAGCTCGGCCTGTTCCTTTTTGCCTCCAAGGCTTTCTGCCTCCTCCTCTAACATCAGACCTATTTTTTTGAGCCTTGGTTCCTTGATGACTGTTAGAAACAAAACTATTAACAAGTTGAGTAATTAACTCATCATTTACCGGTTGACTAAAGAGTGCTTCAGAAACCGTAGTTTTGCTTTTAGTATTTATAACCGGTAATTCCATCATTTAGCCTTTACAGCAGGTTTAATTATTACCGATGCGCCATTAAAACCAGGAATGGCACCTTGAACTAAAAGAAGATTATTTTCTTCATCAACTTTTACAATTTTTAAATTTTGAACAGTTTTTTTTACATTTCCCATATGACCTGCCATTTTTTTTCCTTTCCAAACTCTACCTGGTGTCTGGCATTGTCCAATAGAACCAGGTTTTCTATGAGCTAAGGAATTTCCATGCGTAGCGTCTTGTGTAGCAAAATTCCATCTTTTAACTGTTCCAGCAAAACCTTTACCTTTTGATACTCCAGAGACATCAACTAACTGACCTTCTTCAAAAATCTTAACGTTAAATTCACTTCCAAGTTCCAAGCCCTCTAATTCTTCATCTTCAATTCTGAATTCTTTCAAATATTTTTTTAAAGAAATATTATTTTTATTTAAATGTCCTATTTTTGATTTAGCTTGATTTTTTTCTTTTTGTTCCTGAGTGGAAAGTTGAACCGAATTATACCCATCTGATTCTTTTGTTTTGATCTGCGATACAAAATTTGTATCGACTTTAAGAACGCTCACAGGTAAAGATTTTCCATCTTCTTGGAAAAGTCTTGTCATACCCTCTTTTGTCGCTATTAAACCAA